>WNGA01007174.1_pt1 | contig 17323 bp, 22 predicted proteins | sample 5400061 | NCBI WGS metagenome assembly WNGA01 (sample SAMN13153366, study PRJNA577476) | soil metagenome | isolation source: 100 cm soil or saprolite under grassland replicate 2 | place: USA:California | collected 2016-06-15 | reverse complement strand
ATCCGCCCGACAAGCCACGCGGCGATCGCCCAGCCGGCGCCGGTGAAGAAGCCGACGCAGAACCAGACTCCGATCTGGTAGAGGTTGATGGTGGAGGGCATGTTGGATTCTTCCTGTGGTGACGAGGACCAGCCGGCTTTTCGTGACTGGAGCGCTTGTGGTCAGTGATTTCAAGCCAGTCCGAGCGTGCGAACCCTGGAGTTCGGCTGACTTTGCTCTACCGCGAAGCTGAAACCGACAAGCGCCTCATGGGCGGCGCGCAGGCGATCGGCGTCTTCGCTGAAGTCCTTATCACTCATCCTCGATGAGACCAGATCGTGGCGTGTGATGTAGTTGGACGCTCGGCTGGAGAGTTGATCCGCTTTTTCAACGACGTCATTGTTCCGCTCGAGGAGAGACAAAATATTTTCAATTCCGCATTGCACGTTGTGGAAGTGATGCGAGTTGGTGACCCCGCGAGCTGTCTCCTCGAGCTGGGCACGGATGAGCTTCAAGAAGCTCGTGATATGGGCCGAGAGCATAGGGACGCTCTATTTGCTGATCGCCGTGGTGTAGCTTTCCGCCCGGCCGTGCGCTCGGCGCCTCAGTTGAGATGGGCGAATGCGGATATTTGCGGCCAAAACGCAATGACTGCGACGCCGAGAACGAGCGCAAGGGCGATCACCAGCGTCATGCGATTCGGGCGGCTGTACGGTAGGTTATCGTTGATATTGGTCATGAAGATCTCCCGAGGTCAGAAGCTGCACCAAGACGTCCGCGCGGTCCGCGGCCCGATTCGAAACCGACTCCGATCCGAGGATCACGCGAATTACGGCTGAGGCTTTGCCCGTCCCATGATGAACGACACCACGCTGAGGCAGATCGCAGCAGCCAAAGCGATGGTCATCAAAGGGAACCAGATCTGGACATTGGACCACATCTGACGACGCTCCTGGAGTTGGCCCCCCATCCGCACACCGCGCCCGGATTGTCCTGAAGATCAGCTGTCGTTCTGCTCCAATCGTTGTCGCAGGCAGCAGTCCGACGGCGCATGATCCGCAATGCCTACTGCAATCGACCGAGCAGCTCCGCACAAGCCCGAGCCACGGCGGTGTCGGGTGATGTCGCTCCCGGCATTGTTGCCCACCCGCCTTTCTCTATGAACGTGCCCCGGTCCCAAACGTAGCTGATCTTGTTCAGGTCAGTGAGGTTGGTTGCTGCGTTCGCCGCCTGGCGGAACTTGTCGACGCAGATCGGTGCGAGCGCGGCAACGACTGCCGAGTCGGCTCGCTCCTTCGCGGTCTTTTCGACGGTGCTTCCAAGCGTCCAGCCGCCCCAGTTGAAGCCGACGATCATCGTCACGATGGCGCCGACGGCTGCGCCTTGCAGAAGACGAGTCAACGACACGCCCTGCAGGATTGAAGGAAGTTGCATGGCTTTCGCCTTTCGATGAGAGGGACGCGCGCCGCGCGGAGCGCGGACACGTAAGCGGGGCGGGTGCTCGCGGCACCCGCATCCGAACGCAACTCTATTTGGAGTGTTATTGTGCCTGCCGAGGGCACCAGGGCTGCCTTTTGTAGGAAACGGAGACTTCGGTACGTCGCCGTCTTTTTTGCGCAGCTCTCGGACAAGCCGCTGCTCGCCCGTATTTGGCTAGGTGGGGTGTCGGACGTAAAGCGCAATGGCGGGTCGAGAATAAACCCGCACGGCGGGTGCCGGCGGGCGCAGTGCGACGAATCGCATTTCGCCGATGAGGCGATTTGCGGCACAGGATCAAACACGGTCGAAGGTGGGGTAGGGGTCAGTTCGGCTATTCCGGGCCGTCACTCGGAGGTCACCCAAATTCATTAGGACAGGTGTTATTACCTAGTTGCCAAGAAATGAAGCCCCTTTGCGCCGGATGATCAGGCCCACCTCTTTATGCTGGCAGGCACGATCCAGTGCTTCGTGCGACCCAGGGGCGGACTATGAGAGAACCGTGACGGGGCTAAAGGCGCCCGGTCGCAAGGAAACGCGCCGCCCCGGAATCGCCGCAGCGGGTCGAGGCCGCGCCGGCGCGGCCTCTCGATTGCCTGAAATCTCAGCCTACGTCGTCGTCTTCTTCTTCTTCTCGGCCGGCTTGCGTCGGCAATAGGCCTTGCGCTTCTCCTTGCCGGTCTTGGAGTCGACGACGGCGGCCACCCACTGGCAGTCGTCGCGGGCTTTGCACGCCGTCTCCTCCTTGAGCGTGTTGCAGGCCGGCGGCTTCGGCGCGGTCTCGGCGGACACATTGGCGAACGACGCCGCCAGCAGCACGACAGCCGCGACGCCGAGCATTCCGAGCGTAGTCTTGAGCATGGGTGACCTCCTCACAACCACTTGAAACTGGGACGCAAAATTGCACAACCCAATTTAAGTCAAATTGTCGCAGGTAGCAATCGGGCGGACGAGGGCCCCGCTCACGGTTCGGCCAGCGAGAATTGCAGCAGCGGCGGACGCTGCGGAAACCGCGCTAACTCGACTGCTTCTTGCCCAGATACTGGAACAGAGTCTGCTGCCACCAATCGCTCTCGGTCTCCTCCAGCAGCGGCGGGTTGAGGATCGCACGCAGCGGGCTGCCTTTGGGCAAAGCGATCGCGTAATTCTGGGTGTCGAGAACGATGTCCAGCATGCGCAGCGTCGTTGAAAAGTCGTGCAGCACGATCCAGGTCAGCAGCGGCTTGTCGTAGACGAAAGCGTCGATGACGCCCGCCTGCAATGCGGTCAATCCGTCCTGCACGCCGGTGAAGCTGCGGTGTGAAATGCGTTGGCGGTCGAGATAGTCCACCGAAGTCGAACCTGCCAGCGCGCCGACGCGAACGGACCGCAGGTCATTCACATTATGCACGACCCCCTGCAGCTCCCGCCGGGTCAGCGTCGAGGTGATGCCGGCGGTGAACACCGCGATCGCAATGACCGAGGCGATCATCCAGCCGATGGCCACGACGCGTCCGGGCAGCGTCGCCCAGGTTCTGCACCGTCGCCTGCTCCGAAAATCGGTAGCGCAGGTGCAAGCGCTCCGCCATGCGGCGCCATAGATCGATGCTGATGCCGCGCCAGGTGCCGTCCTGCTGCTTCATCGCAAACGGCGGCGCCTCCTTGGTGGCGATCACCAGCTCTCGATCGGGATGGGGGGATTGCCGGGAATCGCCGGTTGAGCCTGCCCGCAATCGCAGGTGAGCGCGACGCTCACCAGAACGGCAAAAACCTCCGCCCGGTTCATTCTCACGGATGCTCGTCTCCGGACGTGCGTGAAGACCGTCTGCAACCGCCGGCCCATGATCAGTCCTACCACGGCGGCCATCGAGGTGGGCTAGATATTCGATGTGCCTTCAAGATCGAAATTGGCAGGCGGCCACGGCCCTTGATCCTTTTCAAGTCGGTCGAGGCGCGTGGCCATCTACCTTCTGATTGGCGTGATCTGTTATTTGCTATTTGGCTGTATTATCGGCCGCGGGATGCGGGAGCATCCGCTTACCTCGCGCTCGTGTGGCGCTCTTCCGGATTGCGCCACCGGTACGGCCGTCGTGCCCGTGCGTTGCTTGCACTGAAGTTGGAAGCGACGACATAGAACCATGCGGGCAATGACTCTACGTGCCCTCGCTTGAAATCTTCAATCATTGTCCGAGTTAATACTACCATCGGTTAACTCCCGCGCGTGGAGCGTCGCCGCATTGTGGCACTGACGTGCTGCTAGAAGACGCTGCTTCCAACGCAGGGGAGTAGTGCCATGGACAAGCACGGATCGGAAGAAACGTCCAAGCTCGCGATATTCGGCCGACGAAAGGTTATGCCGGGCGTCTGTATCGCCGATGTCAAGCAACACGTTCGCACATTCCTTAGCGAGGCTTTTGAAGAGTTCGGATTTGTCACTTGCGAATGCGCTCAAGCCAGTGAACTTGCTGCGATGCTCAAGAAGGAGGTCCCCGACCTCGTTGTGATCGGATTGTCGGCCGGCGGGGTCGAAGCCGGCGAGATTCTGAAGAGGCTCGCAGCCAGGGAGTTCGACGGCAAGGTCCTGCTGCTCGGGCCCCGCGATTCGCTCGTGGTGGCGGCGGTCCGAGAACTCGGCGAGCAGCTTGGCGTTGCGATGCTGCCCGCCCTTCCCACGCCGTTTCGGCACGAGGATTTGCGCGACAGTGTGGGCGTGCTGCTGCCTACCGAAGCGCCGCCGAGCCCTCCGGTCGACGTCGCCGAAGCGCTCCACGCGGGCTGGTTTGAACTATGGTATCAGCCGAAAATCGACGTGGGCGTGCTAGCCCTGAGCGGCGCCGAAGCGCTCATCCGCATCCGTCATCCAACCTGGGGACTCGTGCCGCCGGCGTATTTCATACCGGATGACGGCGACCCCCACTTCCGCGCGCTGTCTGAATTCGTGATTGGTCGCGCAATCGATGATTGGCGCGACTTCGTTTCCCATCATGGCCACGTTGAAATTGCGATCAATCTGCCAATTGCGTTCCTTCAGCATTCGGAATCGGTGAGTGGGCTGTGTCGGCAGATGCCGGATCATCCGGCCTTCGAGGGGTTGATCATCGAGATCAATGGCGTCGATCTCATTCGCAACCTGGAGCCGGCGAAGGAGCTCGCCAAGCAGCTTCGATTTCACAAAATCGGCATCTCAATCGACGATCTCGGAGCGGAATGGCCCGCGTTGATGGAGCTTCGAGATTTCCCGTTTGTGGAGATCAAGGTCGATCGAAAGTTCATCGCCGGCTGCGCGGCTGATCGCCTGAAACAGGTCATATGCCGACGGATTCTCGAACTCGCCGACGGCGTAGGCGCACGCACGGTCGCGGAAGGCGTCGAAACCCAGATGGATTTTCTTGCCGTGCGCGAGATGGGTTTCGCTTTGGCCCAAGGCTTTCATTTCGCGAAGCCTATGGCGGCGCGCAAGTTCGCGCGAACCATACTGGGCCGGCCCGTGCCAATTCACCAATGACGAGAGCGGGAAGGGATAGACCGTGTCCCTTCCCGCAGCAGCTTCGAGCTCTGCTCCTGCCTGACGGCCCTTCACTTCTCGAACGGGAAGATCACCTTCCAGTCCTGCTTCATGCTGGCGACGGTCCAGCCGCGCCGCGTCGCCTCGTCGAGCGCCTTGTCGAGGCGTCCGACATGCGACTGCCGGTCATAGGCCCATTCGCGCTCGGCGTCGGTGTGATGCACCAGCCCCATGAAGCGCGCGCCGCTGCCGGCGGCGGTCCATTCCAGCATCTGCTGGTCGCCGTCGGATCTTGCCTTGCCGCATCAACAGCGGCTTGCCGTCCCTGAGCTGGAACTGGGTGACGAACGAGGAGCCGACCACCTGCTCGGGCGGAATGCCGTAGACCCGATCGGTCCATGCCCGCATGAACTCGATGGTGCCGCCGGACACGATGAAGGTCTTGAAGCCGTTCGCGCGCAGGTGGGCGAGCAATTCGAGCATCGGCTGATAGACCAGGTCGGTGTAGAGCCGGTCGAAGCGCGGATGGCGCGCGGTGGTGATCCAGTCGGTGACGTCCTTGACGAACGCTTCGGTGGTCATGCCGGTATGGGTGACCCGCAGGATCTCGAACAGCGCTTTCTCGCCCGCTGCGGCGAGTGCCTTAACGTCGCCGGCGAGCACGAACTTGAACGGAGCCTTGGTCTTCCATTCCGGGTGCTGCGCGGCCGTCGCCTTCACGCGGTCGAACGCGAACTGAACCTGGAAGTAGATCGGCTGCTCGGCCCACAAGGTGCCGTCGTTGTCGAAGGTGGCGATGCGCTCGGGCACCGGCACGAAATCCGGCCCGCCCGGATTATGCGGGTCCGCGCCAACGGGTCTGCGGCCGCGCGACCAGCCCGCGATTGAAGTAGAATGGCGGGACGTGCTTCAGGGGGCTCGTAGAATCGTCTACAAGGGCTCGTATGAGCATGCGATCCGCGGCCCCCGTTCGTAACGCCATCGTCGCCGGACTCATTGCGGGCGCGGGCCTGCTGTCGGCTTGCGGCGAGTCTTCGGCACCACAACAGACCTCGGCCCAGCCGAAGGCGGTGTCGCAGGAGCAGGCGCGCAAGGACGCGGACGAGAAGGCCTGGGCCGACGCATTGCGCGCCGGCACCGCCGCGGCGTTCACCGCCTATGTGCAGAATTTCGGCTCGGGCGCGCACGTCGCGGAGGCGCGCGAGCGGCTCGCGGCGCTGGAGCAGCAGGCGCGCAAGGAGGCGGACGACAGGGCCTGGGCCGACGCGGTGCGCGTCGGCACGGCGGCGGCGTTCAACGCCTATATCCAGAGATTCGGCTCCGGGGCGCATGTTGCGGAGGCGCGCCAGCGCGTCGCCGCGCTGGAGCAGCAGGCCCGCAACGATGCGGACGAGAAGGCCTGGGCCGACGCGTTGCGCGTCGGCACGGCGGCGGCGCTCTCCGCCTATATCCAGAACTTCGGCTCCGGCGCGCACCTGGCGGAGGCGCGGGCGCGCCTCGCCGTGCTGGAGGAGCAAGCGCGCAAGGAGGCGGACGAGAAGGCCTGGGCCGAGGCGGTGCGCGTCGGCACCGCCGCGTCGTTCAACGGCTATATCCAGAACTTCGGCTCCGGCGTGCACGTCGCGGAGGCGCGGACGCGCCTCGCCGCGCTCGAAGAGAAAGCGCGCAAGGAGGCGGAGGCATTGCGCGCGGCGTTGGCCGCGATCCCGGTCATCGACATCCAGAAGACCTGTAAGGCCGCGGCCGCCGTCAGCGTCGGCCTCTCGACGGATACCGACGGATGCAGCAAAAGCGAGCAAGCCGCACGCGAGTCGATCGCCAAGCAATGGGCGCAGTTCACCGCCACCGATCGAACCCGCTGCATCACGCCCAAGGCCTATCTGCCGAGCTATATCGAATGGCTCACCTGTCTCGAGATGGAGCGGGACGTCAGAAAGCTGAAGCAACAGCCGAGCCCAGGGATGCCGAAGCAGTGATTGTCGTGGCGGGCCATCGTCGAGGCGCTGGTTTCAGATCGGCAATTTCCTTTGGTCGCAACGCCACCTGCGGATCTTACCGGCGACGTGGAGGCGGTGGCGGCGGCGGCTCCGGGGCTCGCTGCCAGATCGTCCCGCGGTCGAACTGGATGGTCATGCCGTCGGGGGAATAGATCGCGCCCTGGTTTGCCTGTTGAATCCAGATGCGACCTGGATAGTCCACCCAGCCTCGGGAGGCCTGGCCGGCATCGTTCACCACGTTCAGCTCCCAGCCGTTTTGGGTGATGAAGGCAAACTGGCCCGGCTGGGGTGCTATGCAAAGCTCCACGCAGCGATATCGGCCGGTGAGATTGACGCCTTGCGCCGATGCGTCGGTTGCGACCAAAGCTGCCGACATGGCAAACGCACTCAGTACCACTCTCATCGCTCTTCTCCTTAGTAACGCGACACCAGCGTGACGATTATAGCGCTTCGGAACACTTTTTTCATGGTCGGATCTTCATGCTGGCGTTCGCTCAGGCCCGGAATCACGAAATAGCCCCGCTCGGGGCCCAAGCGCCGGAGCCTGTGGTGAACGCCGGCCGGCGGCCTTGACCGGACGCCCGGCCGGCCGCACATAAGTCTAAATGACCATCCTCGATTCTTCCCTCGTTCGCGGCGCCGGCTCGGACCGGCTCGCCGCCCACGACAAGATTCTGATCGTCGATCTCGGCTCGCAGGTGACCCAGCTGATCGCAAGGCGGGTGCGCGAGGAGAAGGTCTATTGCGAGATCGTGCCGTTCCAGAAGGCCGACGAGGCGTTCCGGGCGATGCGGCCGAAAGGCGTGATCCTGTCCGGAGGGCCGGCCTCGGTGCTGGACCAGGACGCGCCGCTTGCGCCGCCCGCCATCTACGAGGCGGGCGTGCCGGTGCTCGGCATCTGCTACGGCGAGCAGGCGATGGCGCAACAGCTCGGCGGCCTGGTCGAGGCCGGCCACCACCGCGAATTCGGCCGCGCCGAGGTGCTGGTAACCGAGGATTGCGCCCTGTTCGAGGGCGTCTGGCGCAAAGGCGAGCGCTATCCGGTCTGGATGAGCCACGGCGATCGCGTGACCCGGCTGCCGCAGGGCTTTCGCGTGGTCGGCACCTCGTCGAACGCGCCGATCGCCATGATCGCCGACGAGGCGCGCAAGTTCTACGCCACCCAATTCCACCTCGAGGTCGTGCACACGCCGCACGGCGCCGCGCTCATCCGCAACTTCGTGCGCAAGATCGCCGGCTGCAAGGGCGACTGGACCATGCGCGCCTTCAAGCAGGAGGCGATCGAGAAGATCCGCGCCCAGGTCGGCAAGGGCAGGGTGATTTGCGGGCTGTCGGGCGGCGTCGATTCGGCGGTCGCGGCGGTGCTGATCCACGAGGCGATCGGCGAGCAGCTCACCTGCGTGTTCGTCGACCACGGATTGCTGCGGCTCGCCGAAGCCGAAAAGGTGGTCGCCCTGTTTCGGGGCCACTACAATATTCCGCTGGTGCACGTCGATGCGTCCGAGACATTTCTTTCCGCGCTCGCGGGCGTCACCGATCCCGAGTCGAAGCGCAAGACGATCGGCAAGCTGTTCATCGACGTCTTCGAAGCGGAAGCGAAAAAGCTTGGCGGCGCCGAGTTCCTGGCGCAGGGCACGCTCTATCCCGACGTGATCGAGAGCGTGTCGTTCACCGGCGGACCCTCGGTCACCATCAAGTCGCACCACAATGTCGGCGGCTTGCCCGAGCGCATGAACATGCGGCTGGTCGAGCCCTTGCGCGAGCTGTTCAAGGACGAGGTGCGCGCGCTCGGCCGCGAGCTCGGCCTGCCGGACGCGTTCGTCGGCCGCCATCCGTTCCCCGGGCCGGGATTGGCGATCCGCTGCCCGGGCGAGATCACCCGCGAGAAGCTCGACATATTGCGGCTCGCCGATGAGATCTACATCGAGGAGATCCGCCGCGCCGGGCTCTACGACGACATCTGGCAGGCCTTCGCGGTGCTGCTGCCGGTGCGCACCGTCGGCGTCATGGGCGACTACCGCACCTACGACTACGTGGTGGGACTGCGCGCGGTGACCTCGACCGACGGCATGACCGCCGACTTCTATCCGTTCGACATGAAGTTCATCGGCGACGTGGCGACCCGCATCGTCAACGAGGTCAAAGGCGTCAACCGCGTGGTCTACGACGTGACGAGCAAGCCGCCGGGCACGATCGAGTGGGAGTGAGCAATTCGGTTTGGAGGGTGGCTCAGGCCGCCACCTTTAGCCGCAATTCCACCCGCCCGAAGGTCACAACCGGCCTGAGCTTGCGGCCGTCTCCTTTTTCAAGTCGCACCAAGCCGTAGCGCTCCATTGTCCGCAGCGTACGCGACAGATTGCTTTTGGCGCGGCCGCTCTCGGTCGCGAGCGCATCGATCGACTCCGGCCGCCGCTCCGCAATGAGTGCCAGCAAGGCGCGGTTTTTCTCCGACAGCACCTTGGCGAAGCTCTCGAGAGAGGAGAACCATATGTCCGGATCGTCCGCAGAGCGGCGGCGCCGGCCTGTGCCAACATCCAGCATGTACCGCATGATTTCTGCCCGCGGCGCAATGCCGACCTTCAATGCCCTTTTCTTCATCGGATGCCCTCCTTCCGCAATATCGCTTCTACCTCGCGACGGAAATCCTCTAGCAGGGTGCGGGCGTCGCGATAGACGTAAGGCCGAATCGTGTCCCCACGGTGCAGATGATCGCGCCCGCTGCGCGATCGTCCCGAAGGACCACGCGTTGGATGGATGGGGTGGGCATTGTCCATCCCGAAAACCCGTCGCCCGCTGGAATCGTGCACAGTTAGCGTGTAGGCGATGCCGTATGGTCTTGCCGTATCCGCCGGCACGCGTCGCGCCGCGATCTTGATCCAAAAGCCACCGCCAATTTCGGCGAGGAAGCTGTCGAGATTGAGCAAGGTGTCGAGACCAGGATCATCTCGCGTCATAGCATTATAATATCACGTCCTGATAACATTTAAAATAGGCATACGAAATATCGCCAAATCCGATCAAGCGGGAGTGAGAGCCAATATCACCGCGTTTGAGCAGCTCGTATTCGATCGGATTGTCCGGGCAGGCGCCGAAGCCGCATTCCAAGAGCGTTGCAATCACGTTGAGCGCCGTCAGCGCGATCACCAGCCAGACAGCACAGCTGGTGAACGCGCCGACCTTGACCGGCTGTGCCCCACCGTCGTCCTTGAACTGGCGGTCGAACAGCAGCATGGCGGCGATCACGACGATGGCAACTGTGAAGCCGATGAATGCCCACGTGTAGTAGTGATAGCCGAGCAGCGCCGAGCCGTAGCCGGGATCGCCGGGCATGATGTGCAGCAGGATCTGGCGGATGGCAAAGGCCGCACCGGCGGCGGCAGCCAGCAGCGACACCGCGTAATGACTGGGGCGCGGCCCGTACCGGACATTGAGAATGGGTCCGATCGCCAGCATCGCGAACTGGATGCGCTGCAGCAGACAGAGCGGGCAGGGGAGCTCATTGAGGATGAGTTGCGCCGCAAAGGCGGCCGCCAGCACCAGCGCCACGGCGTAGAGACCGAGGGCATTGAGCGTCACCGCGAGCGATCTGGTCATGGGCGCGCCTTCAGAACGACAGCTTCAGCACATCCGTCGCATGGTGCAGATAGGTCGCGACCGAGGCGACGAGCGCGGCGGCGAACAGCGCAAGCGCCAGCGTCCGCGAGCCTCGCCAGGCGACCAGCATCACGACGGTGACGGCCAGAAACAGCGCGGTGAATTCCATTTGTCGTCCTCTATGCAAGGAAGAAGGGCGCATTCTACAGTAAATTTCGCCCGTCTGCCGTCGGCGGAAGCCAGGTTTGCTCCCGAGGCCTCATGGACCGAAACACCCTGCTCGCCTATGACGCGGCCGCGGCGACGTTTGCGGCCGATTGGCACGAACAACCGGCTCCCGTCGATCTACATGCTCTCGTCAGGCGTTTTTTCAGGTCGGGCCTGACGGCGGACATTGGTTGCGGCAGCGGCCGGGAGGTCGCGTGGCTGTGCGCCAACGGCTATCCGGCGGTGGGCTACGATCCGTCGGACGGCCTGCTCGCACAGGCGCGGGCGAGGTATCCGCAGCTCGCATTCGAGACGGCGGCCTTGCCCGAGCTGGCGGGCATCGCCGAGGGCACGTTCGACAACGTGCTGTGTGAAACGGTCGTCATGCATCTGGCGCGGGAGTTGATTGCGCCATCGGTTCGCAGGCTGGTATCTATCCTCAACCCGGACGGTGTTCTGTACTTGAGCTGGAGCGTCACCGAAGGCTCCGATCAGCGCGACCCACATGGACGGCTCTACGCAGCGTTCGGAAGGGACATCGTGCTCGGCGCGCTGTCTGCCGCCACGGTCCTGCTGGACGAGGAGGTCATGAGCGCGTCGTCGGGCAAGAAGATTCATCGTATCGTGGCGCGCAAGGCTGCAGCCTGAGCGGGCATGGCACTGACGCGGCGAAGGTTCAGCGGACACCTGGAGGAAAGAATGGAGATCAGTCTTGCCGGCCGGACGGCCGTGGTCACCGGCGGCAGCAAAGGGATAGGTTTTGCGATCGCGACCCGCTTCGCCGCTTCCGGCGCCGACGTTGCCATCGTGGCACGTGGACGCGCGGCGCTCGATGAAGCGGTCAAGACGATCGGTGCGCGGGGCGGCGGACGCGTCGTCGGCATTCAGGGCGATGTCGCCAACGCGGCCGACGTCCGGCGCGCCTACGACGAAGCCATGCAGGCGTTGGGCAAGATCGACATCGTCGTGAACAACGCCGGTACGTCCGCCACCGGGGCGTTCGAAAAGCTGACCGACGAGATTTTGCAGCAGGACTTCGATCAGAAGCTGTTCGCCGCCATCCGGCTCACCCGGCTGGTGTGGCCGCAGATGAAGGAGCGGCGCTGGGGGCGGATCATCAACGTTCTCAATATCGGCGCCAAGGCGCCGCGCGGGGGGAGCGCGCCCACCTCGATTACGCGTGCCGCCGGCATGGCGCTCACGAAGGTGCTGTCCCACGAAGGCGCCCCCCACAACGTGCTGGTCAACGCGCTGCTGGTCGGGTTCATCGAGGCCGACCAGCATGTGCAGGCGGCGAAAAAGGCCGGCATCCCGCTGCAGGACTACGTCAACGCGCGCGCCAAGGACATCCCCCTCGGCCGCATCGGGCGCGCCGAGGAATTTGCCAATCTGGCCTGCCTCCTCGTGTCCGACGCGGGCTCCTACGTCACCGGCACGGCGATCAACGTCGACGGCGGTCGCTCGCCGGTGGTGTAGGCTCGTCAGTACCGGCTGGCGGCTCCGGCTTGCGTCGTATCGAGCTGCCGGAGCAACTTGCGCTGCGCATTCCACTGGGCGGGCGCCGCCGCTGCCGGCGCATTGGCGATCGCGCCGTACTCTTTCCGCAGATACTGCAAGCGCTCCGAAAGCGCCGGCGCGGTAGCCGCATAGGCGCTGATCTCGGAAACATTCTGCTGGAACAGCGCGCGGGCTTCCTCGTGCCGGCCCTGGTCGCGCAGCTTGATGGCCGCGGCGGTGCGCTCGCGCGTCGCCTGCTCGAGCACGGATTCCAGCACCGTGTTGTCGCGGCCGGCCTTGACGTCCGCGTCCGACGGGCTGAAGCGGCCGTTGATGGCGGCATCGAGCGTCTTGCGCGATCCGTCCTGCGGCGAGGTGTAGGCGACCCGGACCAGCCCGAGATCCTGCTCGCCGGTGGCGATGGCCTTGTCGAGCTCGACCTCCAGCAAGACGTAATGCTCGGTCGCCTGGTAGACCTGATTCAACTGGAACTTGGCGTGCTGGCCGTCGATGCTGCCGTCGCGGCTGAGCGCGCGCACGGCGCGCACGCCGGGGCGCATCTCGACGTCGATCGAGACCGTCTGCGCGCAGGAGGCGAGCACGTCGTCGAATTCCTTGTTGAAGATCGGGATCAGGTCGGTGGCCTCGCCGACGAAGGCGTGGTTGCCGTCGCTCGCGCGCGCGAGCCTAAGCATGAGGTCCTCGTTGTAGCCGAGGCCGAGCCCGATCGTGCTCACCGAAATGCCGTCGGCGAGCAGCTCGCGGCCGAGCTTGGCGAAATCGTCGGGCTTGCTGGGGCCGACATTGGCGAGGCCGTCGGATAAGAGCACGACGCGGTTGAGCCGGCGATTGTCCTTGAACCTGCGCACCTCGTCGGCGCCCTTCAGCACGGCGTCATAGATCGCGGTGTTGCCGCGGGCGGCGACCTGCCGGATGCGGTCCGTGAAGGTCGCATGATCGGCGACCGGCTGCGCCGGCACCAGCACATCGATCAGGTTGTCGAAAATGACGACCGACGCAATGTCGTTGCCGTCGAGCCGCTTGAGCGCCGCAATGGCAGCCTCGCGCGCCTCCGCCATGCGGATTCCCTGCATGGAACCAGACCGATCGATGACGAAGGCGACGTTGACGGGCGTGCGGTCGGTCTTCTCGCGCTCGCAGCCGTTGAGCGCAATGCGAAGATAGTTTCGCTGCGTTTCTCCGCCTTTCATTACGGGCTGGGCAAGCCGGGTCTGCAGCACCATCGGCTTGTCGGCGCGTACCGGCAGAGTCGCAAGCAGGAGGCCGGCAAGACAGATGACGCAGGCACCGATCGCACGGGACATCATGGACCTTCTCCCTGGCTTTCGATCCGCCCGCCCGCGATGCTTCGGTCTAGACTTGGCGGAAGTGCGGAAGAAAGGTGTCGGAGACGCGCCAGCCCTGCGACGTATTGGAATAAAAGTTGCGGTATCGGGATCGGAATACCGAGGACAAACGAAGATTGTTGCGGCTTCTGTCGTCTGTGCTCTGTTGTGTGTCTTACTGCGATCCCTCGAGCCCGAGTTTCTTCACCAGCGAGCCCCACTTCTCCTGCTCGGACTTGATGTATTGCCGGATGCCTTCGACCGGCGGCGAGTCGAGCGGGAGCAGCCCGATATCGGAGGCGCGCTTCATCATGTCGGGCGCCGACATGATGCGCCGCATTTCCTGGTGCAGCCGGTCGATGATTTCCTTCGGCGTCGCCGCCGGCGCCAGCAGGATGTGCCAGGACACGGCTTCGAAGTCCGGCGCGCCGGCCGCCTCGGCGAACGGCAGCACGTCGGGCAGCGTCGGCAGCCGCATCAGCGACGAGACTGCGAGCGCCCGCAGCTTTCCGTCGCGGATCAACGGCAGGGACGCACCTGCCTCGGCAAAGCCGAGATTGACGTGACCGGCGGCGATGTCGGCGATCGCCTGCGGCGAATTGCGATACGGCACGTGCGTCATCTTCAGCCCGAACCGCTGTGCCATGAACTCCATCGACAGATGTTGCGAGCTGCCCACGCCCGCGGTGCTGTAGTTCAGGGGCGTCGCGCTGTCCTTGGCGTATTTGATGAGCTCCGGCACCGTGTTGATCGGCAGCTTCGGATCGACGACCAGCACGAACGGTGATTTCACGTAGAAATAGATCGGCGCGAAGTCTTTGGTCGGATCGTAGTTGATCTTCTTGTACAGCACTTGATAAGCCGCCATGGGAGTCGCCGTCGATATGCCGATCGTGTGACCGTCGGGCGTCGCCGCCGCAATCGCCGCGGTTCCCAGCATCAGGGCGGCACCTGGCTTGTTCTCGATCACCACCGGCTTGCCCAGCGCCTGGGTGAGTTGCTCGCTGTAGAGCCGCGCGAGGCTGTCCATGCCGGTGCCGGCGGCGAGCGGCACGATGATGGTCACCGGCTTCGACGGATAGGTCTGTGCTTGCGCCGGCGTCCACGGCTGCACTGCAGCGAGCGCTACCGCGGCCAGCATCCAACGTCCGAACAACCATGACATCTCGTTTCCTCCGGGGGCTCTCTTTGCCGTCTAGCGCGATTGGAATTCCCGTCCAGCGTGCCGGCTGAGCGTCGGTCTCATTCTGGGCCGCGCCGGCGCGGCGTCGCAATGGGGCAGGACGCCGCCGTCGTCCGCGCGCTCAATTGATCTTCAGGTCGAGCGCCTTGATGACGGGCGACCAGCGCGCCAGATCGGCGTTGATCTTGGCACGGAATTGCGCCGGCGTGGTTGGAATCGGCTCCATGAACTGGGTTGCCAATTTCGCGCGGATCGCCGGGTCGACGAGCGCGTCGGCGACCACGCTCTGGATTTTGGCGATGATCGGCTCGGGCGTCCGCGCCGGGGCGATGAGCCCGTTCCAGGCGTCCGCCTCGACGTCGAGGCCGGCCTCCTTGAGCGTCGGGATGTCGGGCATCAGCGCCGAGCGCTGGCCGAGCGAGATCGCCAAGATTTTCACCTGGCCGGAGGGGACGTGCGGCGTCACCGAGATGGCCGGCAGGCAGGCCATCTGCACGTCGTTGCGCAGCACCGCGGTCATCGCCTGCGGCGAGCCGGGATAGGGGATGTGCACCATTGTCGTGCCGCTCTTCAGCGCCAACGCCTCCATGGCGAGATGCGACAGCGAGCCGTTGCCGATCGAGCCGTAGTTGTATTTGCCGGGGTTCTTTTTCAGCAGATCGACCAGCTCGCCGACGCCTTTGACGCCCAGGCTGCTATGCACCACGAGCGCGCTCGGCTGCGTTGTCAGCATGGTGATCAGCGCGATATCCTTGGCGGGGTCGTACGGCATCTTCGCGAACAACAGCGTGTTGATCGCGAGCGGGCCGCCCAGGCTGTCCGGTTCCGCCTTCGCCACCATGTCGGTCCCGGTATTGGCGCTGGCGCCCGGGCGGTTCTCGATCACGAAGGACTGGCCGAGTTTCTGCTGCATGTGGTCGGCGATCATCCGTCCGACCATGTCCGGCGTCGAGCCGGGCCCGAACGGCACGATGATCCTGACCGTCTTGGTGGGCCAGTCCTGCGCCGCGGCCGGCACCAGGCCGAGCCATAATCCGAGCCATGCAAGCGCGAGCTTTTTCATCCGGGTATCCCTTTTGTCGTCAGCCGGGGCCGAGAAGACGATCCAGCGCGCAAGCGTAAAGGCGGTATGGCTGCGCGCGTCAAGCGATCTCCTCGGGCTCGAGCCGAGGGCCGCGTAGGACGGCCCGTGCATGGCGGTGCCGGCAGATCGGCGCCTTGCCTCCCGGCGCGCCTTGGCCTAGTGCCAGTGCTGCAACGGGCAGGAACGTGGTGGGAGCGGTCATGGGTCTGGCAATTCTCGTGGTCGGACTTGTTGTTTTCCTCGGAGCCCATGGCTTCGTGACCTGCCGCACGCAACGCGCTGCCGTGATCGCGCGCATCGGGGAGGGGCCGTACAAGGGGCTGATCGCGCTCCTCTCTCTCGTCGGCATCGTCCTGATCGGCTACGGCTTCGTGGCCTATCGCACGACCGGCTGGATCGACGTCTGGTATCCGCCGCGCTGGACGTATTACATCACCCAACTGCTGATGTGGCCGGCCAGCATTTTCGTGGTCGCGGCCTATATCCGCGGCGACATCTGGCGCCAGCTCAAGCATCCGATGCTGGTCGGCGTAAAGACCTGGGCCGTCGCCCATCTGATCTCGAACGGCGATCTCGGCTCGATCGTGCTGTTCGGCTCGTTCCTGGCCTGGGCGGTCTATGACCGCATCACGCTCAAGCGCCGCAGCGATCCCGGCGCGCCGCCGATCCCGGCCGACGGGCGCCGGCGCGACTTGATCGCGATCGCGGTCGGCACGCTGCTTTACCTTGCGCTCGGCTTCGTGTTCCACCCGATCGTGGTCGGTGTTCCGGTCTTCGGCAGACCGGCCTACTAGGGACTTCCAAAAATGTCCGCGCAAGACGAGATCAAACGGCTGACCGCGCCTGATATCCGCGCCCGCAAGGGCGGCGAGCCGATCGTGTGCCTCACCTCCTACCATGCCCACACCGCGCGCCTGGTCGATCGCCATTGCGACGTGATCCTGGTCGGGGATTCGCTCGGCATGGTCATGCATGGGCTCGAGACCACCGTGCCGGTCACGCTCGACATGATGATCCTGCAGGGCCTCGCGGTGATGCGCGGCTCGCGGCGCGCGCTGGTGGTCGTCGACATGCCGTTCGGCTCCTACGAAGCGTCGCGGGAACAGGCCTTCATGTCGGCCGCGCGCGTGATGAAGGAAACCGGCTGCGGGGCGATCAAGGTCGAGGGCGGCCGCCGCATGGCGGAAACGATCGCCTTCTTGGTCGAGCGCGGCGTGCCGGTCATGGGCCATATCGGCCTCACGCCGCAGTCGATCAACACGATCGGCTCGTTTCGTGCGCAAGGTCGCAACGAGGCCGATTGGGCGCCGATCGAGGAGGATGCCCGCGCCGTGACCGATGCCGGGGCGTTTTCGGTGGTGATCGAGGCGGTGGCCGAGCCGCTTGCCCGCCGCATCACCGGGGCGGTCGCCATCCCGACCATCGGCATCGGCGGCAGCGTGGCCTGCGACGGCCAGATCCTGGTGCTCGAGGACA
>WNGA01006061.1_pt1 | contig 17323 bp, 19 predicted proteins | sample 5400061 | NCBI WGS metagenome assembly WNGA01 (sample SAMN13153366, study PRJNA577476) | soil metagenome | isolation source: 100 cm soil or saprolite under grassland replicate 2 | place: USA:California | collected 2016-06-15 | reverse complement strand
CTACGTCGGCGCGACTCGGGCCAGGGAGATGCTCGTTGTCAGCGTGAAGAGAACCGCGACCGGAAAAGCATCCGGTCCCTGGGCGGCGCTCGACGTGCATCTTCCCGAGAACCTGCGCGAACGCGCGCCCGCCGCGCCGGCGGAGACCAGCTTGCCGCTCTCTGCCCGGACCGAGGAACGGGAGGCGTTTCCCCGGCGACAGACTGAGCGCCGCGGCATCTGCGCCACGCCTGGCTACGCCGTGGCCTCGGTGACGTCTCTCGCGCACGCCGGAGGCGAGCGGCCTTTCCGCGAAGCCACCGGGAGAGGCATGTCCTGGGGGTCGGTCATCCACCGCCTGCTCGAGGCCCTCATGAGAGATGGCTCGCTCGATGTTCGCGCCTATGCGGCCAACGTACTGGCGGAGGAGGGTCGCCCCCCACAGGATCTGGAAGAGGCAGCCCGACTCGTCGAAGGCGTGCGCGCGTCGCCTCTCTGGAAGCGCGCCCTCGCCGCAAGGCAGCGCTTCGTCGAAGTGCCCTTCGCGGTCAGCGTCCCGAGCGCTTCCCTGGGCGACACGCAAGGTCCGGCGGAGACGCTGCTGACGGGGGCGCTCGACCTCGTCTTCGAGGAGGAGGAGGGCTGGAGGATCGTGGACTACAAGTCCGACACCATTGCGGGAAACCTCGACGACCTCGTGGCCTTCTACAAACCGCAGATCGCTCACTATCGCCGTTACTGGCAGCAGTTGACCGGGCGTCCCACCAGAGCGGGCCTCTTCTTCGTCTCGACCGGCCAGGAGGTCTGGCTCGAAGAGCCCTAAAAAAACCACCGGCTGTCGATTCCGGGGCCGGCCGTTCGACTAGAAGACGAAAGGAGAAAAACGATGCGATACATGCTTCTGATTTACGACCGGGAGGTGGACTGGGAGGCCCTCAACGAGAAGGACAAAGGCGCCATCTACCAGGAGTACGGGGCTTTCACCGAAAGCATCAAGAAGAGCGGGAAACACCGCGCCAGCGACCCGCTCCAGCCGGTTGCGACCGCCACGACCGTCTGCGTCCGCAACGGCAAGACGCTGACGACCGACGGCCCCTTCGCCGAGACCCGCGAACAGCTCGGCGGCTACTACATCGTCGATGCGAAGGACCTGGACGAGGCGACGGCGATCGCGGCACGTATCCCCACGGCGCGGACGGGCTCGATCGAGGTCCGCCCGATCATGGAAATGCCGCCGCAGCCCTGACGACCGTTTGTCATCCCGAGAAGCAGAGGTTGTCATCCCAAGGAGCCAATTCCCTGTCATCCCGAGGAACAGAGCGACGAGGGATCTGCCCCGGCAAGTCCGGTTAGTTAGGCACGGGAGCAGATCCCTCGCGGAGCCTGTCCCGAGCGCAACACGGCGACTCGAAGCAGTGAGAGCAGATCCCTCGCTTCCTCCTTCGCTGAAGCTCCGGAGGACAGGTCGCTCGGGATGACAGGGAGCGTCGGCTTCCTTCCCGGGTCGCTCGGTGGGTTACGCTCGCCGGGCTGGCCGATGAGTATCGAGACCATCTACCGGGAGGAGTCCGGGCGGATCCTCGCGACGCTGATCCGCCTGCTCGGCGACTTCGACGCGGCCGAAGAGGCGATGCAGGACGCCTTCGCCGCGGCGCTCGAACAGTGGCCCTCGGCCGGGACGCCGGGCAACCCGCGGGCGTGGCTCGTGAGCACGGCCCGCCACAAGGCGATCGACAAGTTGCGCCGGCGGGCGCGCTTCGAGAAGAAGCGGGAGGAGATCACGGCAATCGCGGCGCTCGAGCAGGAAGAGCGCCTGGCCGAGAACCCGCTCGAAGCTCTCGACGTCTCGATTCTCGACGACCGGCTGCGGCTGATCTTCACGTGCTGCCATCCCTCCCTCGCGCCGGAGGCGCAGATCGCTCTGACGTTAAAGACTCTCTGCGGACTCTCGACCGAGGAGATCGCGCGGGCGTTCCTCATCCCCGCGCCGACAATGGCGCAGCGGCTGGTACGCGCCAAGCAGAAGATCCGCGACGCGGGAATCCCCTACCGCGTTCCTCCCAACGACCTGCTCGCCGAGCGGCTCGACGCCGTGATGGCCGTGATCTACCTGATCTTCAACGAAGGCTACGCCGCGACGGCGGGGGACGCGCTCGTGCGTCGCGACCTGTGCGCGGAGGCGATCCGCCTGGGCCGCCTGCTCTGCGAGCTGATGCCCGGCCCTCCCGAGGCGCAGGCGCTCCTCGCACTGATGTTGCTTCACGATTCCCGGCGGGACACGCGCCTCTCGCGCGACGGGGAGATCGTCCTCCTCGAAGAGCAGGACCGGGGCCGCTGGGACCTGGAGGAGATCTCCCGGGGCGCGGCCCTGGCCGAACAGGCGTTGCGCGAAGCCGGACCGGGACCGTACGCCGTGCAGGCTGCGATCGCCGCTCTGCACGCGCAGGCGCGCCGCCCCGAAGAGACCGACTGGCGCCAGATCGCCGCGCTCTACGATGTCCTCCTGCGCCTGCATCCTTCGCCCGTCGTCGAGCTGAACCGCGCCGTCGCGGTCGCCCAGGTCGAAGGACCAGAAGAGGGCCTGCGGCTCCTGAACGCCCTGGAGGAGCGCGGCGCCCTCGCCTCGTACCATCTGCTGCCCGCGGCCCGGGCGGACCTGCTCAAGAAGCTCGGCCGCTTCGAGGAAGCCGCCGAGGCCTACCAGCGCGCCCTCGCGCTCGTCGCCAATGAGCCAGAGCGCCGGTTCCTGGAGCGGCGCCTCGCGGAGTTGGAAGACGGCGCGAGATAGTTAGATCCAAGAACGGGTCTGGACGTCCCGCCTGGTACGCTGAAGAGCATTCTGAAACAGGCCGGTCTGAAGCCCTAAAGAGGTCCCAGATGGATTACGTCGTTATTCTGGAGAAAGGCAAGAAGAGCTTTGGTGCCTACGTGCCGGATCTCCCGGGCTGCGTGGCTGTTGGAAAGACGAAAAGGGAAGCTCTTCGGCTGATTCGTGAGGCAATCGAGTTTCATCTCGATGGAATGCGTGAAGACGGCCTTCCGATCCCTGAGCCAAGCTCATCGACCGAGCTGGTCATCGGACCAACTTGGAAGAAGCGGTTTTCCTGGTTCTGGAAGCGAATCGAACGCTGGCCGAGGAGGATTTGAAGGGGGCGGAGGTAATCCGTGAACCTTTCTCGGTCATGCGTTGAAGCGAGCCGACCTGGTTCGCCATCTGGAACAGCATGGCTGCGACGCGAGGGTGGAAGGCATTCGGTCTACTGAACCGAAGTGCCCGCAAGACTTCTACGATTCCTCGTCACCGCGAGACCAACGAGAGCCTCGCTCGCAAAATCTGCCGGGATCTCCAGGTTCCACAGCCGTAGCGCCGAATAAGACGCCCTCCTGGCAGGCGGGGATCGGCCCAGGCGTTTCGGAAGCTCAAATGCCTGGTCGATTCATCACGTCTACTCTGGCAAGTTCCCGTATCCTGGGCGAAAGACTCGCTCACGCTCGCCGCTGAACTTGAAGACGTTAGCCCTTCCCTATGGGACCAATGTGGGGCATCCGTAACGCTCGACGGGGATCCGTACAATTGGCGGACGTGGCTGCGCGGCGCGCTTCCGAAGCCGATCTGCAGGCTTTTCAAGCAAGGGAAGGACTGCGAGGGTACGGGGAGCCACCTCCGTCGACTTCGCCGACGTCGCCGCTGCGCCGCAAACCGCTGAGTGAGATCTCGCATTTCCTGACCCCTCGACGAGGATGGCGTCAGCTCCGTATTCTTCGATACGTATGATGCGGCATCGCTTTCTCAAGCTCTTCAGGCGAAACAGGCCGGAAGCAGCTCCTACCCCTGAACAGGGCGCAGACCTGCCATTCTTCGCCGCCTCGGACCACGAGGACTTGAAGCGTAAGTTGCTCTGGAAAGCTGGCGGGGCTTGCCGGGGACGCACCCTTAGCGTTTTCATGGACCAGAACAACCGGTGCAATCTGAAGTGCAAGATGTGTGGCTTCAGCGATTCCCGGGTCGGCGCGGTTCCAAAGTACGACATGCCGCGACGGCTGTTCGAGTCAATCGCCACGCAGGTGTTTCCGCAGACCAACATTCTCGTCCTCTCCATCATGACCGAGCCGTTTATGACTCGAGACTTTCCCGATCGGCTGAAAGCGGTGCGTGAGTTCGGTGTGCCCCATAGCGAAATCATCACAAACGGAACACTTCTCAACGAGCTGAACATCGGAAAAATCCTGGATGCCGGGATCACTTGCTTAACTTTCTCAATCGACGGCGGAACGAAGGAGACGTACGAGGCCGTCCGCACGGGTGCCCGATTTGAGAACGTCATGGCCAATCTTCGCCTGTTTCAATCGATGAGGAAAGATCGCGGTACCCTGCTGCCGCGGCTCCGGATTAATCACGTCCTCTCCGAGCTGAATATCGACTTCTTCGATTCTTTTTTGTCGCTGGTTTCCGAGATTCATCCCGAGAAGATAGGCGTGCGCACTGTGTCCCGGATGAGCGATGCGATCATTCAGGAAAGCTCCGATCCGATCTTCTGGGCAAAGGTCGGAGTCGTTCGCGGAAGGCTCGCTGAATTCTGCCAGCGTAGCGGGGTTGAAGACGCCGGATTTCTTCGCGACCGACCAACGCTAATTGATCTCGTCGGCGATGTGGGAGACAAGCTGATCTGCCGCGCTCCTTGGGAGAACTTCGCTATCCATGCCAACGGAGACGTCTACCCGTGCATGGCCTGGACTCGAGCTCCGATCGGCAACCTTATGCGGCAGTCGTTCTCCGAAATTTGGCACGGTAGCGAGCTCGAAGCCCTGCGGCGTGAGTTCGCATCGATCAAGCCAGGCATAGACTGTCTTAACTGCGTGATCAGAAGGGCAGCCAGCGATCCGAACGATGATTTCTTCTACCAAAAAGTTGCTAAGCAGTTGAGGGATTCTGAATCCTGGTGAATCAACGTCGGTCGTCCGGGCACCATACGTGTGCAGCGGACTCGCTCATCACCTCCGGCTTTCGCTCGCCTCTCAGCTGTGCCGGTGCCAAGGAAGGCGATGTGTGCGAGCCGGAGGTATCAGAGCAACCCTGTTGTCGGTGATGTCGGACTCCAGGATCGTGGTTCGCCTCGGGAACGACTTCTTCATCTTCTCTGCGTCCATCCCTTTGCCCCGGTCGAGGACCTGCAGGAGCCAGGGGCCCTGTTCGCCGCCGCGATCGCGATCTCCTCGGAAGGGCCTCCCGACTCGGCCGCGTTCTTCAAGAGGTTGATCAGGGCCTGCTGCATCTGCGCCGGATCGAAATAGTCCCGCTCGGAGCCTCTGGCTATGCCGCGCTTGGGAAAAAACCCCCGATTTGCTGGCAAATACGTCAGTTGCGTCCGCTCGAAGACGGACAAGTGTCCGAGGAACCGGACACCTGTCCGCGAAATCGAGTCTCGGTTCCCGGCACCCTCGGAACAACCCGGCCTGTGAAAGAGTTTTCCCTTCGGATGTACAACGAGTTCTACCGATTCCGGGAGTCGCCCTTCAACATCACGCCCGACCCGCGCTTTCTGTTCTTTTCCGAGCGGCACCGCGAGGCCTTCAACCACATCCTGTTCGGCATCCGGGAGCGCAAGGGCTTCATCCAGATCACCGGCGAGGTCGGCGCGGGGAAGACGACCGTCTGCCGCGCGATCCTCCAGGAGCTCGGACCGACTTACAGGACTGCCCTGATTCTGAACCCCTGCATGACGAGCACGCAGCTCCTGCGGGCGGTGCTCTCGGAGTTCGGCCTGAAGCCGCGCCGGGTGGACCGCGTCACCTGTCTGGAGACGTTGAACGACTTCCTGCTTCATGAGGCCATCATCGGCAACGACGTCGTTCTCTTCATCGACGAGGCCCAGGACCTGGACGACGATCTCTTAGAGCAGGTCCGCCTGCTCTCGAATCTGGAGACCGATCAGACCAAGTTGCTGCAGATCGTGCTCCTGGGCCAGCCGGAGCTGCGCGGGAAGCTCGAACAGAGCAACCTGAGGCAGCTGCGCCAGCGCATCACGGTGCGCTACCACTTGAGCCCGCTCTCGCGCGAAGAGACCGAGGCGTACATCCAGCACCGGCTGCGCGTGGCGGGGGCGGACAGCCGGCCGATCTTTACGCCGTGGGCAGTGCGGAAGATCTACGGCTACTCGCGCGGAGTGCCGCGGCTGATCAACGCCGTTTGCGACAAGACGCTTCTCTGCGGGTTTGTGACCGGGACCGACCGGCTGACGGCGGCACACGTGCGGCGGGCGATCCGCGAACTGGAAGGGACGTTCTCATGAGCCTGATTGACGAGGCGTTGAAGCGGGCGGAGCTCGAAGCGGCGCGCCGCGACGGCCTGCGAGGCGGCGCCTACCCGTGGGTGCCCGAGCACGCGCCGAAGCGGCGCCGGCGCCGGGTCGTGGCCGCCGTCGTGGTGTGCGTGGGTGTCGCGGCGGGCGGTCTGCTGTGGTGGCTATCCCGACCGCCGGAGCCGGTCCCGAGTCCAAAGCCCAGCGTCCAGAGCACCCCGAGTCAGGAGTTTCAGGCCGTCGAGGTCGCGCCGCCGCCGCGCGGCCTGCCTTCCCGAGTTTCCGCGGGGGACAGGGAGACCGCCGGCTCGAAAGGGAGTGGGGAGTCAAAGCGGTCCGCGCCGAAGCCGCCAACCGAGGCCGCGCATGTCGCAACCGCGCCCGACGCCAAGCCGCGCCCGGCCTCCGCCGCCTCAACAGACGGCAAGGCCGCGCGTGGATCAGCCGACGCGAAGACCTATGTCGGAGAGGTCACCGTTCCCGATGGCGCGAAGATCGAGCTGGGCGGAATCGTCTTTTCCGAGTCGAACCCCGTCGCCCTCATCAACGGCAAGGTGCTCGGCCCCGGCGCCGTGGTCGAGGAATTCACGATCGTCTCGATCCAGCCGGACCGGGTCGAGCTGCGCGGCCGCGGAGTAACGATGTTCCTCGCCCTGAAATAGAAAGGTTGGACACCTTTCAATCCCGACATCCTGAAGATGGAAAACTTCGAAAGCGCGCCGGCAGGCCTATGGATTCAGGGGCGGCAAGGCCGGTTGCGCGTGGACGACGGCGGACATGGAGGCCTTCCGGTCCTCTTCGTTCACGGAAACAGCGGAAACCGGACACAGTGGGCCGCGCAGCTCGAGCACCTGCGCGCGGCCCGCCGGGCGGTAGCCTTCGACCTGCGCGGCATGGGTGAATCGGAGCCGGCCGCTAACACCGATTACTCCGTCGAGGGATTCGCGGAGGACGTCGCGGCGGTGGCCGATGCGCTCGGTCTCGAACGCTTCGTTCTCGTCGGTCACAGCTACGGCGGCGCGGTGGTGGCGGCGTACGCTGGAAAGCATCCGGAGCGCCTCGCCGCCGGCCTCGTTTTCGCCGACGTCGCGGGCGACATCCGCAACCCGCCACCGGCCCAGGCCGAGGCCCTGCGCCGCGGGCTGCTTCCGGAGAACTACGGGGACTTCACACGCCGCTGGTTCGAAGGCATTCTGGTAAAGGGAACTGACGCAACGAAAAGCGCCGTTTTCCGGTCCCTCCTCGCGACCCGTCCCGAGGTCTTCATCGCCGCGACTAATAGTCTCTCCGCTTTCGACCCGGCGGCCGCGCTCGCCGCATACCGCGGGCCGTGGCTGCACATCGCCTCCTACGTCGCCGACAACCCCATCGCCATCCATCGCGGCTTCAAGGACATGCCCGTCCGAGTCATCCCGGACGCCAGCCACTGGCTCATGATGGACCGCCCCGAAGAGTTCAACCGGATCCTCGACGACTTCCTCGCAGGGGTAACTTCTCCCTCTCCCGGCGGGAGAGGGCCGGGGGTGAGGGGCGAGCCCAAGCCGACCAAGGTTCAGAATCTCAATCACCAATCCACCATCAGGATCGGAGAACCTTCAGCGCGTTTCCGCGTTTTACAGGGTAATGAGGGGGAAAGTGTCATGAAGACCAAACTGCTCCGACCCTTGTATTGCGTCATCGCGTTCGCCCTGGCCGCAGGCACGGCCCAGGGGGAATCCCGGATGGAAAAGTCCCTGAAGCTCGAGCCGGGGGGTCAGTTCCGCCTGGAGACCGACATGGGACGCGTGACCGTCAGGGGAACGTCGGACTCCGGGGTCAGGCTCGTCGTCACATCCAAACGGGATGACATCAACGACCTGTTGAGCTTCCACTACGAGGAAGGCGGCCGATCGGCCGCGGTTATAGCCCGGAAGAGACATCCTCTCTCCTCCTGGTTTGGCAACTGGGGCTCTTCGGTCCACTTCGAAGTGGAAGTCCCCTCGGAAACGGCCGTCAACGTGCATACCTCGGGCGGCGGCATTTCTCTGGCCGCGCTCCGATCGCCGGCGAAGATCGAGACCTCAGGCGGGGGGATCGAAGTGCGCGACCTCGTCGGCGACCTCCAGGCCGAGACGTCCGGCGGGTCCATTCATCTGCGCGATATCAAGGGAAAGAGCCGCGTCGAGACTTCCGGCGGTGGCATCGAGGCCGCGAACCTCGAGGGACCCTTGAACGCCGAGACGAGCGGGGGCTCCATCGCGCTCGAGCGGGTCAGCGGAGACATCCATGCTCACAGCTCCGGCGGCGGCATCCACATCCGGGAGGCGGGAGGGCGCGTGGACGCCGACACCTCGGGAGGCTCGATCGAAGCCTCCTTCACGCGCGGCAACGGTCGCGGCGGAACCCTGGAATCCTCCGGTGGCGGAATCACGGTCTCCGTGGACCCCGCCGTCTCGCTCGCAATCGATGCCCACGGAAACTCTGTCTCCTCCGACCTCCCGCTCACCGTCCAGGGCGAGTTCTCCCGCGGCTCGCTCCGCGGCACCCTCGGCCGCGGCGGAGAAAATCTCCGCCTCCGCACGAGCGGCGGCTCGGTCAAGATCCGGGCGATCTAGCGACGAGATTCCAGATTCCAGGTTCCAGATTCCAAGGGGCTTGATCTAGGGGCCGGGAATTTTCGTCCACGCATCTCAGAGCTGCGCAAGTACTTCATAAAGCCGGAAATCATTCGGCTTATCCGAGCAGCCGACTGGCACTGACGTTCAGATTCTTCCGGGGGAAGATAGCCTTGGTCTGCAGCAACATAGAGCTGGCTCCGGACTTCGCCGCACGAGCCTTTCGCCAATGCGAGGAACTGGAGCAGCTCTTTGTTCCCATCTCTCTCAAAACCCTCGGCAATGTTCGACATTACCGAGACTGCAGATCGGCGAGTCTGGTCGCGAAGCCCGAAATCACGTGCGTAGCCGCCTACGGAGGTCGCTTGGTAGATATCTTTTACGAGCAGGCGCGAAGCTTGCCAAACCTCAAGATCCTCAAAACGCGCGCTGCTGGCCTTCGGCACCCTTGTCTCTTCCATCGCGTGCTTATCTCCCGCCAGAAATCCTTGCATTTCCGCAGGACAGACGATGTCCAGGCTCCCCTGGAATCTGGAACCTGGAATCTGGAACCCGTGGCTACACGGAGAGGAGCCGGTCGAAGAAGGACCGGTAGCGCCGCAGCGCGATGCGCAGATCCTCGGTGGAGACGTCATCCCCGCGGTCCCACTGCGACTCGAGCCGGGAGCGTTCCTCCGCGTAGACTTCCGCGAGGCGATGGATGACGCTGGCCACGAGCCCGTCCGCCTTCTCAACGGATTTACGCGGCTCGTCCACGAACCCGATCTGGATCGCGTCCCACTCCGAGCGGAACCGCTGCGACTCCTCGGGCGAGAAGAGCGGGCTCGTCTGCTCGGCCGGCTCGCCGGAGGGTGCCGCCTGCGGGCGCGGAGCTTCCTCGTATTCGCGCCGGGCTGCCGATACCGGTCCCGGCCCCGGCTTCACTTCGGCGGGCGGCCCGCCCCTCGCCGCCAGGTCCGCTGTCGTCAGCGCTCTGTCTTTGCCGACCTCGTTCATGACGCCACCCCCACGAGTTGCGGCGTTTCGAGCAACTCCTCGAAAAGCTCGCGGTAATAAATGACCGCCTGTCTCAGGTCCTCGGTCGAGGCCTGGCCTTCGGCGCAACGCGAGGCGATCTCGCGCGCGGACCGGTAGTTGGAGACCACGCGCGGATGATTCACCGAGATATCCGCGGCGCGTTGTTCGAAGTCCGCCATCGGATAGCCCCGCGCCTGCATCACTTCCTTGACCAAACGATTGGCGTCCGCCACGGCCTCCTTCGGGTCATCCACGAACCGTGTCTGCGCGGTCTTCCACTCCTTTCCGAATCGCGTCTGATCTTCGGGCGTCAACGGCCGGAGCGTGAGCTTCTCCACCCGTTTCTTGCGCGCTTCTAGCTCCTCCTCGGCCTTGCGCCGGTCGCCGATCTGCCGGACGGTCCTCTCATACTCGGGACCGAACCGCCCGCGCAGGCGCTTCGTGCGCACCTTCTGAAAAAGGCCCCAGGCCACGACAGCGAGCGCCACGACCGCAATCGCTACGATCACGATGAATAATGTGCTCTGACTCATAGAACACCCCCCGAAGAACTCGAGAGTTGCAAAATGCGTTCCGGCCCCTTGGTGGCCTGCGCGGCGCCGATAGGCCGATAGAATGCCCGCGTGCCGGAAAGCGTCTCTCCCGTCGTCATCGCCGGCGCCGGCCCGACCGGGATCGCGTGCGCGATCGAGCTGGGAAACCGCGGCATTCCCGCCGTCTGCTACGACAAGGGATTCCTGCTCCACACCCTCTATCACTTCCCCGAGGAAATGCGCTGGTACTCGACCCGCGATCTGCTGGATATCGCGGGAGTCCCATTCGCCGTCCCGGACGCCCACCCGACGCGCCTGGAATCTCTGGCCTACTACCGAGGCGTCGCCGAGAAGTTCCAGGTCAAGGTCGTCCCGCACACCGAGATTTTCTCGATCCGCCCGCGGGCTGGCGGCGGCCTCGTTGTCATCCTGAGCGACTTGTCCTCCGAAGCCTCGGCGAAGGAGGAAGCGAAGGATCTGCCCTCCTCCGTCGAAACGGAGGCTCGCGAGCTCAGCGCCCCAGCTGCCATCATCGCGACCGGTTTCTTCCACAACCCCAGGCGTCTGAACATCCCCGGAGAGGACCTGCCCCACGTCCACCGGCGCTATATCTCGGCCTATCCCTTCCACGACCGGGACGTCGTCGTCCTGGGCTCACGCAACTCCGCCGCCGAGGCGGCCCTCGACCTCTACCGCCATGGCGCGCGTGTCACCCTCGTCGCCCGCGCTCCAGCGATCTCCGAGCGAGTCAAGTACTGGATCAAGCCGGACCTGGAGAACCGCATCCGCGCCGGGAAGATCCGCGCGCTCTTCCAGACACGCATCCAGGAGATCCGCCGCGACGCGGTTCTCGTCGAAGGTCCCGCCGGGAAACAGACGTTCCGCGCGGACGCCGTCTTCCCTCTGATCGGCTACGAGCCCGACTTCGCCTTCTTCGAGCGCTGCGGCATCCTCCTCGAAGGGCCCAACCGCATCCCCTCCCATGATCTCGAGACCCTCGAGTCCAACGTCCCCAACCTCTACCTCGCCGGCGCCATCCTCGGCGGTACCGAAGTCGGTCGAATCTTCATCGAAAACAGCCGCCACCACGCCGCTCTGATCGCCAACTCCATCGCCCGCCGCCGCCTCGTCCCTGCGTAAAGAACCGCCGTGCCGCTCCCGGTCAAGCTTCAGGATGTCCTCGAGGAGATGCAGATGGTCTCCGACGAAATGACCGCCTACATCAACCTCAAGACAGGCGAGCTGATCACCATCACGCACGAGGAAGTCCGTCTTGCCGAGGACTCGGAGTCCGAGGACGATCTCCCCCGACTGGCAGGCGGAGATGCTGCCCAAAGTCCGCGAGGTTCTCGACTCGAAGGACTTCATCCCCCTTCCGGATAAGTCTGAGATGAACGAGTGGTCGATTATGCAGCGTTTCGCGGCCTCGCAGCAGCGGCGGGCCTCGTCGAGCGACCCGGCGAAGGTGGCGGGATCGGCCAGGCCGGCGTTCAGAAGGGCTGTGGCTAAAGTGACATTCCTTCCCATCGTCCCTGAAGACCAGCCGCGGCACCAGCGGACTCGCTCCGCTGCGCTGCGCTCGCCGCTGAGTCGCAAATCGTCAGGCTGTAGATGACAAACGCACCTACACATGCGATGCTTGTTCTTGGCCGAAGTGGTTAACCATACGAATAGGAGGAATAACACCATGAATCGCAATATGTCCGTCGCGTACGCCCTGGCACTTGCTGCAGCGTGTCTCAGCTCATCCACCCTTGCGGCTGATCTACCCAAGAGCGGAACATACGCCGCCCACTTTGGTTGGACCTTCAGCGGGCAAGTACAGGAGCTGGGGGCAAACCGGACAGTCAGTGCTGGTGTGGTGACTGGGGTCATATTCAATGACGCGGGCAAAGGGTTCCTGCACAAAGCCCGGGTCGATTGCACTCTTATGAATGACGTCAATCAAGGACGCTCCAACGCGAATGGTACGTGCGTGGTCACGGACGCGGAAGGGGACAAAGTCTTTCTCGAGTGGAAATGCGCGGGTGCGATGCCTGCGTGTCCAGGAGACGAACGCTGGGTGGGAGGAACCGGAAAATACACCGGTATGAGCGGCGCCAGCAAGTTTCAGGGAAACTTCATAGGCGCAACCGGCGCGGGCTGGTCTGATTGGAGCGGACAGTACAAACTGCCCTGAACCTCGGCTGCGGAAACAAAAGGCAGCGCAACCTACGTGCTCCTCGAGCTGTTGCCCGGCGAAAGGCTGGCCTGGAGGTCGCGGAAGTAACGCTGCTGCCCCACCAGGTGGCGGTCAACCGCGTCGAGTGGTGAGCAGCCGGGGAGATGGTTTACAGAATAGACCGAGAACAGGGTTTACACAACGGGGTGGTAAGTAGGTCTTCGGGTTCCTGGTGCGTTCTCCTTTCTCCAGCGCATAGTAGTAGTAGTAGTAGTAGTAGGCCTGTGGGCGACTGCGCGTAATCGCGAAGCGATTTCCGCAGGCGTCCATAGGCCGTTCTCCGTGCCCTCAAGTGAGTCGAGCTACCGTGGAGTGTCAGGTCGTTTTCGTGGAATCGGCCGAGCAGCACTGAGCCGAAGTAGAGGGACCAGACGCCGTCATCGATCTCTTCCAGGCCGACGTTCTGCTCGATGATGCTGGGGCTGATGTTGACCCAGCCCTTTTTCCAGCGGATGCCGCCGTTGCGGCTGACGCGGCGGACCTCGTAGCGGCCGGGATACTCCAGCGGCGGGAGCCGCTCGGGGCAGGGGCGAGGAGAGGGGTGGTAGAAGGAGGCCGGGGTCCGGCTGCGCTGTTTCCCCGGCCGCATATCGCCGCCCTCGCTGTCAGACCTCCGGCGTCTCATCCGCTTCGCTCGGATCCTTGAAAGGCAGCTGGCAATTCGTGTGCGGACTGCCTTTAAAGCCGTTGGGCGAGAAGACTCGAGCGAGGGGGACATGACCTGGCCGGCGCCGGGAGAAATCCCGCGACAGGGACGCCCCGGCCCTTCCGGCTCAACGGTCTCCGACCAACGCAAGCACCGGCCCGTTGAACAGCCCCGCACCGCAAGCGTATTGTGGTGTGCCCCGGCTCAACACCACCGCCCCGCCCAACCCGCGGTTACAGCGGACTCGTTGGGTGACGGGCAGTGAGGAGCGGGGCCGGGGACAGGCTCATCGCGGCCCGGCGGCACAGGAGCGTCATCTTCCTGAGCCCGCGAGACGCGTCGCTCAACCCCTCGCTGCACCGGAGGATGGCAGCCCGGTTGTCGTCGGTGCTGTTCGGCGTCAGGCCGGCGCGGGTGAGCTCGAAGCCGATAGTTAGATGGCCTCTCCGGCGACTGAAACAGTTCGCCTTGACTTGGTTGCCCCTTGAGACTATAAGTTGCGCCTCAACAGGAAGTTGTCTAAGCAACCAATGTCGGTCGCTTGACGTTCCACTCGAAAGGATTGACACTATGAGGAATAGACTCTCCCTTGCCGTTCTCGTGCTCCTAGCAGCGACGACCCTCTGCATCGCACAGACTGACGCCACCTCGAAGTCAAAAGCCACACCTGCGGGCGGAGGCCACGCCGATCAAATGCTGATAGATAACTCGCGATCAACATGGGAGGCCTACAAGAGTAGAAACATCGCGGCGATCAAGGCACTTACTGCCGAGGATTATGTGGCCTATACTCAAATTGGCCCTTCTAATCTCCAGAACGATATCGACACCATCGCGAAGCTTACCATTGAATCTTTCACTATCGATGAGCCGAAGGTTACGTGGGCAACGAAGGATGTGGCTATTCTTCGCTATAAATGCGACCTCAAAGGGTCGTTTGATGGAAAGCCGTTTAAGCCGGTCTACGCCACCGAAGTGTGGGTCAACCGTGGAGGCAAGTGGCGGATCGTCTCTTATACAGAAACGCCTGTGAGTTAGTGCTGGAGTACCCCGTTTCGGTGGACAGTTGACTGCTTGGATTTCTGTCCGGGGTCCCGGGGGCGGGTAGCCCCTGGCGGGGTGCGGGGTAGAGGCCCGCCCTCCCTCGGCATACGCTTGCCTGGACTCCGGTCGTTTCCATCCTCCTTTCGTAGTTGACCGGCGGGAGGTATCCGAGAGACGAGTGCCTGCGATGGGGATTGTAGAAGCCCTCGATGAACTGGAAGACGGCCATCCGGGCTTCGGCCTGGGTCGCAAACTTGCGGCGGCGCGACTTGACATCCCCGTGTGCCCGGGATCCCGCCACTGAGATTGACTTCTGCGCCAGCACATTCGATGCAGTCGAGCGCGCCCGAAGGCCAGGTCATGACGGGACGGTGGCCCATGCATTGGTGACGATTGGTCCCGCGATGATCGTTCTGCGGCGGGAAAGGTGGAGGCGCCCGCTGCTGGGATTCGTCGCGGCCGTCGTCGTCTTCCAGATCCTGACGCTCGGCCAACCCTCCGTCCTCGTCGGCCTCGCGCTTCTTCTCCATGTGGCCGGTATCCTGTAGCGAAACGCATGATGAATGAAAACACTCTGCGGCGTCTGGAGACCCAGCTCGAGCTGATCCCGGTCCTGTTGGCCGGCGTAAGCGAAGAGTCGATCGCGGCTCGTCCGGTCTCGGGTCAATGGTCTGCCCGGGAGAACCTGGCCCATCTGGCCCGCTACCATGCGGTTTTCCTGGAGCGGCTCCACCGGATAATGGAGGAGGATAGCCCGAACCTCGGCCGCTATCGCGCCGAGGAAGATCCCGTCTGGCCGGAATGGTCCGGCTTGTCCCTGGAAGAAATCCTGGCCCGACTGAGGATTCTTCGGCCGGAAATCGTTGGCCTCGTCAGGGGCCTCTGCGATGAAGAGAGCAACCGCACCGGCGTCCATCCTCTCTTGGGGCAAATGTCTCTCTCCCGCTGGATGGAGTTCTTCCTTCTCCACGAGGCGCACCACCTCTACGTCGTCATGCTTCGCCTTGGGCAAACGAAACTCCAGCCGAAATGAGTTTCGTCGTCCGATGACTCTCTTCGAGCTGGTTCAGCGCCTGGACGAGTTTGATGATAGCGACCCCTCTCGTCCACTGATCATCTACGCGCAACATGGCGCCGACGCGGAGCGAAAGAGTCCGACGCTCGTTTGTCCGCGCAACGAGGGGACAGTCTCACGTGTCCTCTCGACCCCACCCTCTCCGAGGTCCTCAGCGTAAGGCAAGCACGCGAGGCGATAGAGGTATGGTCGGCATGGCGCGGCGGACTCACGCCATCGCCTGAAGACCGATTCAAGACGGTAATGTTCTTCTCGCAATACGGAACCTTTTTCCCGCTCGAATCGGATCGCGAGGGAATGTAGGGCGACGCTTACGTACCCGGTTCGTCCCCGGAAGGCCCGTAGATGGAAGGCACCTTCGCGCCCATGGGCCTCAAATAGCTCGAGAGCTGGCCGCGATGGTGAATCGCGTCGAAGAGAAAACCCCAGAGCATGTCGCCCAGGGTGGTCTCCCACGCGACGTTCCCGTTGACGAGGAAGCGCGCCTTTTGCGCCCATGCCGCATCGTCCAGAGTGGTCAGCCGCTTTTCGAGCTCCCCGGCGTTGCGCTCGAACGACGCGACGGATTCGTCCAGCGTCGCGGGCTCGGCCGTTGGAACGTAGTTCACCTCGTGGCGGTCGACGACCCCGCACGCGTCGTGGAGCTCGCTGGCAAGCAGCCAGACGAGGCCGCCAGCGGACGCGGACCGCGGATGGGGGCGGTACGCCGCCTGATCCGGAGGCACCGCCCGAAGGACGCGCAGGAACGTCGGCTTTTCGGACTTGAAGCATTGAAGGTAGTACTCACGAGTATTCATGGCTCTCCTCCCTGCAGCGCCGGCGCCCGCGTGGACGCCCGGCCTCGCTTCGATCATCTCCCATCCGACCCCTGTGACAAAGACCACGACTTGCAACCTTCCGGCGCCGGGGGGTGTTAAAGGAGCCAGGAGAATGGTTTGATGACGACCAGGACCGCTCCAGAGACTCCGGGAGGCCCGCCGGCCGGACTTGACGCCGGAGGCGGGCTTCGATTAGTCAGGTGCGATTCGGAGGAGAGCGCGATGCCGCAGGAACACGCCCTCGAGGCTGCCCTCGCCCAGGGCCTGGAGGAGAGCTTTGAGCGGATGGTTCGGGAGTATCAGGATCGCCTCTACTCCTTCGCGCACCGTCTGACAGGCAACTCCGAGGACGCGGAGGAGATCGCCCAGGACGCGTTCGTGCGCGCCTACCGGGCGATGAAGACGTATCCGACCGAGAGGATCCGGACGCTGTCGCTGAAGGCCTGGCTCTACCGGATCACCTTGAACGTCGCGCGAAACCGGATGCGCGCCAGGCGTCACGCGGCTATCTCGATCGACGAGCGCAACGGCGACGGCCGCGCCGCGTGGGAGCCCGAGGACGCTCCAGAGAACCGCCCGGACTCCCGGTTCGAGCAGGGCCGCCGGAGAGCCGACATCGCGACGCTCGTCGCGGGGCTGCCGGAACGGTACCGCTCGGCTTTGATCCTCCGCTACATGGAGGGACTGCGGCTGGAAGAAGTCGCCGCCGTCTTGAAGCAGCCCCTGGGAACAGTGAAATCCAACGTGCACCGCGCGGTCAATGCCCTGCGCGAGGCGCTGTCCGCATCCCGCCGATTTTCGCCGGCCAAAGAGGTGATCTCATGAAGCGCAACGTCAAGACGTCTCTGCCTCCGATGACCAGCGTCTTGCGGGACCTGCGAAGCTCCCCGGCTCACGAGGCTCCCGCTTCGCTCCTGCCGGCCGTTCTGCGGCGCGTCGGGCTCGCCGACCTCTACTGGCGGCTCGACTCCCCGGTGGGAACCGTGTTCGTCGCGGCGAGCCGGGCGGGAATCTCCATGGTCTCGCGGGCGAAGTCGGCAGAAGACTTCGAGCGCGGCTTCGAGCGCCTTCGCGGGCGCCCGGTCTTCCGCGCCGCC
>WNGA01010225.1_pt1 | contig 17326 bp, 18 predicted proteins | sample 5400061 | NCBI WGS metagenome assembly WNGA01 (sample SAMN13153366, study PRJNA577476) | soil metagenome | isolation source: 100 cm soil or saprolite under grassland replicate 2 | place: USA:California | collected 2016-06-15 | reverse complement strand
GGAACCGATGCCATTGCGCGCTATCTCGCGCGCGGTCTCGAACAAAGACTGGGTCAGCCGTTCATCGTCGAGAACCGGCCGGGACAAGGGACGGCGATCGGCGGGGCCTATGTGGCAAAGGCCGCGCCCGATGGCTACACCTTGCTGATGGCCACCAGCTCGACCGTCGCGATCAGCCCGAGCGTCTACAAGAACCTGCCCTATGACCCGGCGAAGGACTTCGCGCCGATCGCGCTCGTCGCCGCGGTGCCGTTCGTCTTGATCGTGCACCCAGCGCTGCAAGTCGATAAGGTCGAGGACCTGGTTCGACTCGCGAAAGCCAAGCCCGGCGCACTGAGCTATGCCTCGGCCGGCGCGGGCGCTGCGCATCACGTCTACATGGAGCTCTTCAAGAGCATGAAGGACATGGACATCAAGCACGTCCCGTATCGCGGCGGCGGCCCGGCGCTGACCGACGTCGTCGCGGGACACGTGCCGATGATGTTCGCCGATGCCGCGCAGGCGCTGCAATTGATCCGCAACGGGCGCGTCAAGGCGCTGGCTGTCAGCACCGCCGAACGGATCGAAACGCTTCCCGGTGTTCCGACCATGCACGAGGCCGGCGTGACCGGCTATGAGGCCAATGCTTGGCAATGCGTTCTCGCGCCGGCGAGCACGGCGGGGACGATCGTGGCCAAGCTGAACGCGGCGCTCATCGATTTCATGGGCACGGCCGAAGCCCGGAGGCATTTTCTCGATCTCGGCATGAAGCCGCTGTCGAGCACGCCGGCCGAGCTCGGCGACTACATTCGCAGCGAGATTCGACGCTGGGCGGCGGTCGTCGAGGCGGCCGGCGCGACGGCGGAGTGAAGCGCTAAGCAAGAGGCGGAACCGACATGCGCGACGCCATCACCATCGGATTGGTCGTTCCGTTCGCGAGCGACAAAGTGCCGGACGAAGGGGTGCAGATGTATCCGGACGTCCGCTTCATCGCCCGCGGGGTCGGGGTGAGATCGCTCACGCCGGAAGGCTACGACGCGGCCGTAGATGGAATCCTCCCCGCCGCCGAATATCTCGCCGCCAAGGGCGTAGCGGCGATCATGGTGATCGGCACGTCGCTCACCTTCTACCGCGGCGCCGATTTCCACGCCGAGCTCATGGAAAAATTGCGCGCCACCACGGGCCTTCCGGTGAGCACCATGAGCCAGGCGGTCGTCGATGGGCTCAAGTGCGTCGGTGCGCGCCGGGTCGCCGTCGGCACGGCCTATGCGGATGAGGTGAACAACCGGTTGCGAGGCTTTCTCACCGCGCACGGCTTCGAGGTGCTGGCGCTCAAGGGATTCGGTCTCCTCGGCTTCGGCGATCCCGGCCGCAAGAGCGAGCAGGATATCATCGCGCTCAGCAACGAGGTCTGTGCCGAGTCGCCGGAGGCGGAAGGCCTGCTGATCTCCTGCGGGGGCCTGCGCACGCTCGGCGTGGCCGAGCCGCTCGAACAGCGGCACGGCATTCCGGTCGTGTCGAGCACCCAGGCGGCGTTTTGGGCGGCCATGCGCCTCGTCGGCGAAAGCGGCCATCTCGAAGGCTATGGCCGCATGCTCGAGCAATCGGGACCGGTTGCCGTCACGCCGCCGGAACGGCGCGCCGCAGCGGCGCGCCATTGAGCCGACCATGAAAGCGCGTGTGACGGTCACGCTGAAATCCGGCATCCTCGATCCCCAAGGCAAGGCGATCGAGGGGGCGCTGAAGTCGCTCGGCATCAACGGGGTGGCGAGCGTGCGCCAGGGCAAGGTGTTCGACATCGACCTCGATGGTGCCGACAAGGCGCGTGCCGAGGCGGCGCTGAAAGAGGCCGCGGAGAAGCTCCTGGCAAACACCGTGATCGAGAACTATCATATTGAAATTGTATTGTAGGCCGAGGCCGGAGCAGGGTCAGGCGGGTCTAATGGCCGAGGTGACGAACGAATTGATCTACGAGATCCTCAAACAGCTCCAGCCGGATATGGCGGGAGTGAAGGAGACTTTGCGCGAGACTAACGCGTCACTGAATGCCATCCGTATCCACCTCCTTGGGGTTCATCAGGACATTCAGAACATATACGCGACTTTGTCCCGGAATGATGCCCGCCTCGACCGCATCGAGCGGTGGCTGGAGATTGTGGAGGTCGAATAAGCAATGCCGCTGAAGGGTCCGCTGCTGGCGCTTGGACTTGCCGCTTTGGCGAGCGTGGCGACGTCCGCGCCGAATCCCGGCGGCGTTTTGAACGGCGCGCCTGCGGGGCGAGCCGTCTGGACCGAGGTGAAATGGCCATTCCTGCTCGACCAATGGGGTACCGGGCGCGCTTTCCAATGCCGGGCCGCGGACTGCGGCGATGAGCTGAACATCTACCTGCGGCCCAAGATCGGCTTCTGCAACTGCACCACCGGCGTGTCCGACGACGCCGAGCTGGACCGGGTCGGGGATATCGAACTCATCGGGCAGCAATTTGCACCGCTGGGTGATGGACGTCCGATCACGGTCGGTTGGATGAACGGCCGCAGCCGGTCCTATTCGGTCGAGGTAAAGCGCACCGCGCTCGCCCTCGCGTTCAACGACAGGTGCGACGTCGTGGTCGCAACCGTCGTCGGGGACGGCGAGCTCACCTCCACGGCCGAGCGCGCGGCCGTCGCGTTCCTCAACAGCACCCTGGTCTTGCGCTGGGTGGAAGCATCGCTTGGGCTGTAAATGAAAGCCGCCGTCCTGGTCTTTCCCGGCATAAATCGCGAGCGCGACATGGCGCGCACGCTGAACCTCGTCTCCGGGCGTGCGCCCGCGATGGTATGGCACGCGGACTCAGGCCTGCCCGCGGGCACCGATCTGGTCGTGCTGCCCGGCGGCTTCTCCTACGGCGACTATTTGCGCTGCGGGGCGATCGCGGCGCGCTCGCCGATCATGAACGCGGTGCGCGCCTTTGCCGTCGATGGCGGGCTCGTGCTCGGCGTCTGCAACGGCTTCCAGATCCTGTGCGAGGCCGGGCTGCTGCCGGGCGTGCTGATGCGCAACGCGGCGCTCAAGTTCATCTGCCGCGAAGTCCATCTGCGGGTCGAGCGCTCCGATACGCCGTTCACGCGCGGCTACAATGCGGGACAGGTCATCCGGGTGCCGACGGCGCATGGCGAAGGCAATTACGTCGCCGACGCCGAGACCATCGCGCGGCTGGAGCAGCAGGGACGGGTACTGTTCCGCTACGCCGCACCGGACGGGACCATCGATCCGACCTGGAACGTCAACGGGGCGACCAACGCGATCGCCGGGGTCCTGAACGAGCGGGGCAACGTGCTCGGCCTGATGCCGCACCCGGAGAACCACGTCGAGGCGGCGATGGGCTCGACCGACGGGCGCGGCCTGTTCGCCGGCTTGGTCGACCACCTGGCGCGGGCCGCTTGAGCAAGCGTGTGCGAAATCCGCAATAGGGCCTTTTCGCTCCGCGGGGTTGTCGCCTAAAGAGAGGCGGACAGCACGCATTCGGACCAATGATCCCCAACGAGCCGCGCATCACTCCCGAGCTGGTCGTCGAGCACGGCCTCAAGCCCGAGGAATACCGGCGCATCGTCGAATTGATCGGCCGCGAGCCGAGCTTGACCGAGCTCGGCATCTTCTCGGCCATGTGGAACGAGCACTGCTCGTACAAGTCCTCCAAGGTGCACCTGCGCACGCTGCCGACTGAAGCGCCTTGCGTGATCCAGGGCCCGGGCGAGAACGCCGGCGTGATCGACATCGGCGACGGCCTGGCCGTGGTGTTCAAGATGGAGAGCCACAATCACCCGAGCTACATCGAGCCCTACCAGGGCGCGGCGACCGGGGTCGGCGGCATCCTGCGCGACGTCTTCACCATGGGGGCGCGGCCGATCGCCTGCCTCAATGCGCTGAGCTTCGGCGATCCGAAACATCCGAAAACTCGGCATCTGGTTTCCGGCGTGGTGGCCGGCATCGGCGGCTACGGCAATTCGTTCGGCGTGCCCACGGTCGGCGGCCAGGTGCGCTTCCACTCGCGCTATGACGGCAATTGCCTGGTCAACGCCATGGCGGTGGGCCTCGCGGAAACGACCAAGATTTTCTATGCCGCCGCGTCGGGGATCGGCATGCCGATCGTCTATCTCGGCTCCAAGACCGGGCGCGACGGCATCCACGGCGCCACCATGGCGTCGGCCGAGTTCGGCGAGGACTCCGGGGAGAAGCGGCCGACCGTGCAGGTCGGCGATCCGTTCTCGGAAAAGCTGCTGCTCGAAGCCTGCCTCGAGATCATGGCCAAGGACTGCGTGATCGCGATCCAGGACATGGGTGCCGCGGGCCTGACCTGCTCGGCGGTTGAGATGGGGGCCAAGGGCGATCTCGGCGTCACGCTCGATCTCGACCGGGTCCCGTGCCGCGAGACCGGCATGACCGCCTACGAGATGATGCTGTCCGAGAGCCAGGAGCGCATGCTCATGGTACTCAAGCCGAAGAAGGAGGCGGAGGCCGAGGCGATCTTCCGCAAATGGGGGCTCGATTTCGCGGTGGTGGGCGAGACCACGCCGACCAGGCGCTTCGTCGTGCGTCATCGCGGCGAGACGGTGGCCGACCTGCCGATCAGGGAGCTCGGCGACGAAGCGCCGGTGTACCATCGGCCCTTCGTCGAAACGCCGAATCAGCCGGTGATTCAGCCTTCGGATATCACGCCGCCGATGCCGATCGCGGAGGCGCTGGAACAGCTGATCGGCACGCCCGATCTCTGCTCCAAGCGCTGGGTGTGGGAGCAGTACGACCACGTCATTCTGGGCAACACGGTGCAGCGGCCGGGCGGCGACGCCGCGGTCGTGCGCGTCAACGACGGGCCGAAGGCGCTCGCGCTCACCACCGACGTGACGCCGCGCTATTGCGAGGCCGATCCGTTCGAGGGCGGCAAGCAGGCGGTGGCGGAGGCCTGGCGCAACTTGACGGCGGTCGGCGCCCGCCCGCTGGCGCTCACCGACAACCTCAATTTCGGCAGCCCGGAGCGGCCCGAGATCATGGGCCAGTTCGTCGGTTGCGTGCGCGGCATCGCGGAAGCCTGCAAGGCGCTCGATTTCCCGGTCGTCTCCGGCAACGTCTCGCTCTACAACGAGACCCAGGGACGCGCGATCCTGCCCACTCCGACCATCGGCGGCGTCGGCCTCCTCGACGATTTCACCCGCTCCGCCAGCCTCGCCTTCAAGGCCGAAGGCGAGGTGATCCTGCTCGTCGGCGAGACCCCGGGCTGGCTCGGCCAATCGCTCTACCTGCGCGATATTTGCGGCCGCGAGGAGGGCGCTCCGCCTCCGGTCGATCTTGCGGCCGAGCGCCGCCACGGTGATCTCGTCCGCGCCCTGATCCGTGACGGCCTCGTCACGGCGGTGCACGACGTCTCCGACGGCGGGCTCCTCGTCGCGCTTGCTGAGATGGCGATGGCGTCGGGGATCGGCGCAAGCCTAAATGCCGAGCCGCCGCCCATTCCCCCGCATGCCTTCTGGTTCGGCGAGGACCAAGGCCGCTACGTGGTCACGGTGCCGCGGTCTGCCGTCGCCGCGGTCGAGGCGCGCGCCGCGGGTGCTCCGATCCGGCAGCTCGGGACAACGGGCGGAAATTCCTTGGCTCTTCCCAGCGAACGCCCGATTCCTATAAAAACCCTCAAGGAGCGCTTCGAAGGCTGGCTTCCCGCCTATATGGGCCCGGCCTGACCGAGGCGACGTTTTGGGAGGCCGGTTAAGCCATGCCGATGAATGCCGGCGACATCGAGCGGCTGATCAAGAGCCGAATCCCCGACGCCGAGGTGACGATCCGCGATCTCGCCGGCGACGGGGACCATTATGCCGCGACCGTGATCGCGGCGTCGTTCCGCGGCAAGTCGCGGGTGCAGCAGCACCAGATGGTCTACGACGCGTTGAAAGGCCAGATGGGCGGCGCCCTGCACGCACTGGCCCTGCAGACCGGCGTGCCGGACTAAGCATGTTCCGATCGCGCCGAATCGTCATGCCCGGCCTTGTGCCGGGCATCCACGTCTTAAAACGCGAAACAAAACAAAGACGTGGATGGCCGGGACGACCCTCGCCGCCTTTGCGGCTCGCCCGGCCATGACGACGGCACTCGTGACACCGCGCGCGCGCATTGAAGGACCGGGCCGGCCTCCCGTATCGTGCCGCGAACACGGGAGGGAACCATGCGGAAAATCGGCTTATTGGCGGGCGTTTGCTTGGCGCTGAGCATCACCATGGCTGCGGCTCAATCCACCTCGCCGAACGGCGTGAAGACCCTGGCGCCGGACGGGGCGATCAAAACGACAGGGACCTGGAGCCTCGGCACGCGGGCCGGCGACTTCGTGTTCGTGGCGGGCATGCGAGGTATCGATCCCAAGACCAACACGCTCGTTTCCGGCGACGAGGGGCGCATCCGCCAAGGTTTCCTCAACATGAAGCTGATCGCCGAGTCGGAGGGCGCGGGCCTGCGCGACGCCGTGCGGATTGTCGTTTACGTGACCGACATGTTCCGGTACCGCCCGCTGGTGAACAAGGTGCAGGAGGAGCTATGGGGCCAGGGACCCTATCCGCCGCGCACGATCGTCGAGGTGGATCGCCTCAATCAGGACGACATTTTCGAGGTGGAGGGCACCTTCTACGCGCCGGCCAAGAAATAGGCGGTTGGCCCTTGGGGTGCGAACGGGATTTGCGCTACATATATCGGCAAGGACAAGGGGCGCCACGGCCGCGCCGGGCCGCGAAAGGACGAAAATGAGCATCGACCAGTGGATCGACAACGAGGTGAAGGGCAACGACGTGGTGCTGTTCATGAAGGGCACCCCGCAGTTCCCGCAGTGCGGGTTCTCCGGCCAGATCGTGCAGATCCTCGATTATCTCGGCGTGTCCTACAAGGGCATCAACGTGCTCGAGTCGGACGACCTCAGGCAGGGCATCAAGACCTACGCCCAGTGGCCGACCATCCCGCAGCTCTACGTCAAGGGCGAGTTCGTCGGCGGCTGCGACATCATCCGCGAAATGTTCCAGGCCGGCGAGTTGCAGGGCCTGCTCAAGGAAAAAGGCCTCGCGGTCAAGGACCAGGCGACGGCGTAGGCCGGGCTCTGCTCGTCATGGCGGGGCGAGCCGCAAAAGCGGCAAGTGTTGTCCTGGCCGCTCGTCATGGCCGGACTTGTTCCGGTCATCCACGTCTTTGGAATTTGACAGGCCTTCAAGACGTGGATGGCCGGGACGACCCTCGCCGCCTTTGCGGCTCGCCCGGCCATGACGAGCTGATCGACTCCGATTCAAGACGTGGATGCCCGGCACGAGCCTGGACGAGCCCGGCCATGACGACTCAGCGCGAGTAGTACTCGACCACGAGGTGCGGCTCCATCATCACCGGAAACGGGATCTCGTTGAGCAGCGGGATGCGGGAGAGCTTGGCGGTCATCTTGTGGTGGTCGACCTCGATGTAGTCCGGCACGTCGCGTTCGGCAAGCGCGGTCGCCTCGAGCACCAGCGGCATCTGCTTGGACGGTTCCTTGACCTCGATCACGTCGCCGGGCTTGCAACGGAAGCTCGGGATGTTGACGCGCCGTCCATTGACCTTGACGTGGCCGTGATTGACGAACTGCCGCGCGGCGAACACGGTCGGCACGAACTTGGCGCGGTAGACGACGGCGTCGAGCCGGCGCTCCAAGAGGCCGATGAGATGCGCGCCGGAATCGCCCTTCATCCGGATCGCCTCCTCGTAAATGCCGCGAAACTGCCGCTCCGAGATGTTGCCGTAATAGCCCTTGAGCTTCTGCTTGGCGCGCAGCTGTACGCCATAGTCGGAGAGCTTGCCCTTGCGGCGCTGGCCGTGCTGGCCGGGGCCGTATTCGCGCCGGTTCACGGGGCTCTTGGGGCGGCCCCAGACATTCTGGCCCATGCGGCGATCGATCTTGTATTTCGCCTCGTTGCGCTTGGTCATCGCGTCCTCTTCTCTTGCCTGTTGCTTGAGGAACCGCGCCCCTCCTCTGTCCCGGGTTTCCCGGAACCGACAGGTCCCAGGCCGAAGCGCCGGCCGAGGGACCGCGGGGTCGCGAAATGCCGCGCGGACCCGATGGGCCCGCGCTCGCCGCGCGTTCTAGTCGCACGCCCCGGGGGCTGTCAAATCCTTCCCGGCATCGCGAACGTAGCCCGGGTCAAGGCGCCTGACGTGCGTACCGGTCGCGCATTGCGCATCGCGCCGAGACCCGGGAGCTGACGGGAGGGAAGCAAGCCCCGGGTCTCGCTGCCGGCGTCTGTGCCCGAACCAAGGGGCCTCATCCGACGCGCGACCCGGGCTACGGGTACGGCATCGCGAAGGGTGCGAGATCCAGGCGGCTCGCGCCTTCCAGGACCAGCTGCGAAACCGCTTCCCCGATGGCCGCGGAGTGCTTGAACCCGTGTCCGGAGCAGGCGGACACCACGATGACCGAGTCGTGACCGGGGAGCCGATCGATGACGAAACGTGCGCCCGCGGTCACGGTATAGAGGCAAACGCTTCGCTTCGTGCAGTGGCCGGTAAGCCCGCTGATGTAGGGCCTGCAATAGGCCGCGTAGACCGACATCGCCTCCGCGATGCCGACGGTCCGGTCGACATGCTCCGGCGTGGTCGTGGTCTCGTATTGCTCGGTTGCGATTTTGACTCCGCCCACGGCGCCGTCGAGCGCCGGGAAGCCGTAGATGCCCTGCTTCTTTCCCTGCAGCTCCCAGATGAAGACCGGGAACCGGCCCGGCAAGAAGCTGGTCCTGGCATCTTTGACCCTGAACCAGAGCAGGACCTGACGGCGCACAGCAAAGGTCCCGCGGCAATGCGGCACCAGTTCCGGCAGCCACGGGCCTGCCGCGATCACCAGGTTGTCGGCGATGTATTGCCCGGAGGCTGTCCTGACCGTTACGGCTTTGCCCGATTCCTCGAACGCGACCACCCTGGTCCCGGTCAAGATTTCGGCGCCGTGATTTCGCGCCAGGAGCAATTGCGTTCGCACGCAGGTTTCGGGATGGAGAATTCCCGCCGCCGGCTCGTAGTAACCCTTTTCATCCGCGGTCACGTTGAACGGGGGAAACCTTCGCCTGATGTCCCGCGAGGTCAGCTGTCGATGCGGGATGTCGTATTGTTTCGCCGCTTCAATGGTGTTCTCAAAGAAGTTTCCAACGTGGGTCTTCGCCCTGACCTTGTTGCTGGAGATGACCAGACCGCCGGTGACCGTTACAAGCTTCGCACCGGATTTCGCCTCGATCTCGCGCCAGATCTGATGCGAGCGCAGCGCCCACGGGGTCAAGTGCGCGCCTTCGCCGATCGCCAATCGGGTGATGCGCGTTTCGCCGTGCGAGGACCCGTAGCGGTGCGGCGGACGGTATTGATCGATGCCGAGAACCTTGTTCCCTCGCTTCGCCAGCTGATAAGCGACCGCGCTTCCCATGGCGCCGAGACCGAGCACGATCGTGTGAAATCTTCGCATTCTTCGGTCCGGGCTATCGGGGCGGCATGATCGTAGCTCGCCGGCACGCGATCAACACGTTGGTGCGATCGCGTCAGGCATGGACCATGAGCGCGTCGAGATTGTGCGACATCCAGGCTAGATTGCCGACGGTACCGGTAGCGCGAGGCCGAGTTCGGCGAGCGCGCGCAGGAGCGCGGGCGAGGGCGCGCGGCCCGAGGTGAATACCGCCTGAGCGGCCACGGCGCGCGCACGGCCGCTGTGCGGCCCGATCAGCTCGATCACGCGCCGGGCAATGGCCGGGGCCGGATCGAGGAACGCGACCGGCCAGGGCGCGAGGTGTTCCAACCGCCTGATGAGCAGCGGGTAATGCGTGCAGGCAAGCACGATCGTGTCGGTGCGGCCCGTGCCTGTCTCGACGAAGCAAGGGGCGATTTCGGCGGCGATGGTCTCGTCCGCGACGGGCTCGCCGCGCAGGTCGCGTTCGGCGAGCGCCGCAAGATGCGGCGAGCCGACCAGCGTGACCTCGCAGCCGCCGGCGAATTCGCGGATCAGGGCGCGGGTATATTCGCGCTTGACCGTCGCCTCGGTGCCGAGCACCGAGACGAGCTTCGTCACCGAGGCGGCGCAGGCGGGCTTGATCGCCGGCACAGTGCCGACGAACGGCACGGCAAAGCGCGCGCGCAGGGTGGGAAGGACGATGGTCGAGGCGGTGTTGCAGGCCACGACCACGAGATCCGGGTTGTGGGCCGCAATGAGGCCCTCCATCACCGCAACGACGCGGGCGACGAGCTCGCCGTCGTGCAGGCGGCCGTAGGGAAACACGGCGTCGTCCGCCGCATAGACAAGGCGCGCGTCCGGCCGCGCCTGCGCAACCTCGCGATAGACGGTAAGCCCCCCGAGACCGGAATCGAACACCAGGATGGTCGGGAGCGCGTGGGGCATCACGGCGGGGCCGGCAGGGCGGGTGGCGTCACGGGCATTGATCGGATCGGATACGAGGGAAGGAGAAGATACCATCGGCAATGGCCGATCGCCTTCCATCCCCGAATCCCATCCTTCGATGCGCATGGTCTCGTCCCGTCCCGACCGGAGTGTGGCAGGGACGGGTTAACCAAACGCTGGCGCCGGGAGTCATGGGTGGGCAAACACCCGCTGGAAAATCGTGTCCACCTGCTTCAAGTGATAGTCGAGGTCGAAGCAGGTCTCCAGATCGGATTCTTCAATCAATCGAGTTACTTCCCCGTCGGCCTTCAACAACGACAGGAAGTCGCCTTCGCCGCTCCATACCTTCATCGCGTTGCGCTGCACCAGCCGATAGGCGTCCTCGCGCGAGGCCCCCTTCCGGATCAGGGCGAGCAGCACGCGCTGGGAGTGCACCAGCCCGCCGAGATGGTCGAGGTTCCGGCGCATGTTGTCGGGGTACACCACGAGCTTCTCGATGACGCCGGCGAGCCGGGCAAGCGCGAAATCGAGGGTCGCCGTCGCGTCCGGCCCGATCATGCGCTCGACCGAGGAGTGCGAGATGTCCCGCTCGTGCCAGAGCGCCACGTTCTCGAGTGCCGGCGTCACGTAGGCGCGCACCATGCGGGCAAGCCCGGTCAGGTTTTCGCTTAAGACCGGGTTGCGCTTGTGCGGCATGGCGGAGGAGCCCTTCTGGCCTTCGGAGAAGAACTCCTCGGCCTCGAGCACCTCGGTGCGCTGCAAGTGGCGGATCTCGGTCGCCAGGCGCTCGACCGAGGAGGCGACGACCCCCAGCGTGGCGAAATACATGGCGTGGCGGTCGCGCGGGATGACCTGGGTCGAGATCGGCTCCACTTTCAGCCCCATGGCTTTCGCCACATGGGCTTCCACGCGTGGATCGACCTGCGCGAACGTCCCCACGGCGCCGGAAATGGCGCAGGTCGCGACCTCTTCGCGCGCCGCAGCCAGCCGCGCGCGGGCGCGCGCGAACTCGGCATGGGCGTAGGCGAGCTTCAGGCCGAAGGTGGTGGGTTCGGCGTGGATGCCGTGCGAGCGGCCGACCGTGGGGGTGAGCTTGTGCTCGAAGGCGCGGCGCTTGAGCGCCGCGAGGAGCGTGTCGACGTCGGCGATCAGCAGATCCGCGGCGCGCACAAGCTGGACGTTGAAGCAGGTGTCGAGTACGTCGGAGGAGGTCATGCCGGCGTGTACGAAGCGCGCATCCGGCCCCACGATTTCGCCGAGATGGGTGAGGAAGGCGATGACGTCGTGCTTGACCTCGCGCTCGATTGCGTCGATGCGCGCGATGTCGAAGGTCGCGGTCTTGCCCTTTTCCCAGATCGTCTTGGCGGCGCTCTTCGGGATGAGACCGAGATCGGCCATGGCGTCGGCCGCATGGGCCTCGATTTCGAACCAGATGCGAAACCTACTCTGCGGGTCCCAAATGGCCGCCATTTCGGGCCGGGTATAACGCGGGATCATCGCGAGCCTCGGTGGACATGCACCCGCCGCGGCGTCTATCAGACACCGGCAGATGCGGCAATGCGTCGGGATACTGCGTCCGAGTGATCAGTTCGGCCTCATGCTGAGGAGCTCCTTAAGCCTCTCCTTCGAGACGCCTCTCCTCATCCTGAGCCGTCACCCTCATCCTTCGAGACGCCCGCTTCGCGGGCTCATCAGGATGAGGGTGATTGTCAAGGACGCTCGGCTCCTCAGGATGAGGCGCAGGAGCGTCTCGAAGCAGAGGCCGAACTGATCACCCGCTCGCCTGATTCGAGGAGGCACCCATTCGCGGCAAGACCGTGGTCATCACCGGCGCGACCTCCGGGATCGGCCGCGTCGCGGCCGAGACGCTGGCGGCCATGGGTGCGCGCCTCGTGCTGGTTGCGCGCGATCGAAAGCGTGGCGAGAAGGCACTGGCCCGTGTCAGCAAGTGCGGCTTGTTTTTCGCTCGCCGGGTCACCGAAGACGGGCTGGAACGCACCTTCGCCACCAACCACATGGCCTACTTCGTGCTCACGCATTATCTGCGTGAGCGTCTGATGGAGGCAGCACCGGCGCGCGTGGTGAACACGGCATCCGACGCCCACAAAGGCGAGAAGCTCGATTTCGCCGATCTTCAGATGACGAACGACTACGGATTTCGCTCAGCCTATAGCCGCTCCAAGCTCGCCAACATCCTGTTCACGCGCGAGCTTGCGCGTAAGCTTGCGGGCACCGGCGTGACCGCCAATTGCCTGCATCCGGGCTTCGTCTCCACCGGGCTCGGCCAGCGGGACAACGGGTGGCTTGCGCTTGCGGTCCGCCTCGTCATGGTTCTGCGTGCAAAGCCGGCCGAAACGGGAGCCGAGACGATCGTCTATCTGGCAAGCGCGCCGGACGTCGCCGATGTCAGCGGGCAATACTTTTACGATTGCCGTCCGGCGGTTCCCACCGCGGAAGCGCGGGACGGCGACAGCGCCCGGCGGCTCTGGGCCGAGAGCCTGCGGTTGGCTGGCATCAGCGAGTAGCCCGGATTGAGCGCAGCGAAATCCGGGGGCTGCATCCAGGGCTCTACCAGCGGTGGGCAAAATCGTTGGCGCGCCGTCCCTCGCCGCCGTGGCGGCTCGCCCACCATGTGGTGAGTCCAGCAAGCGATTTTGCCCACCCTACGCCTGAATCAGGGCTTCATCCCGCATTTCGCTGACGCTCAATGCGGGCTACGGGCTACGGCCTGCTCAGGCGGCCTCGCCCCGCGCCATGGCGGCGGCGGAGCGGATCGCCGCGATGTTGGCGCGGTAGGCATCCGGATTGCCGCCTTTGAACACGGCGGAGCCCGCGACCAGGACGTTGGCGCCGGCTGCGGCCACCTGCGCCGCATTCTGCGGCGTGATCCCGCCATCGACCTCGATGTCGATCGGCCGCCCGCCCGCCATGGCGCGCAGGTTGCGGATCTTGTCGATGGCCGCGGGGATGAACGCCTGGCCGCTGAAGCCCGGGTTCACCGACATGACGAGGATCAGATCGACGAGATCGATCACGTGCGCGACGGTGCTTTCCGGCGTTGCCGGGTTGAGGGTCACGCCGGCGCGTTTGCCGAGCGCCCGGATCGCCTGCAGCGAGCGGTGCAGGTGCGGTCCCGCCTCCACGTGCACGGTGATGCCGTCGGAGCCGGCCTTGGCGAAGGCCTCGAGATAGGGATCGCACGGCGCGATCATCAGGTGCACATCGAAGGGCTTTTTCGTGTGTGGCCTGAGCGCCTGCACGACGGCGGGGCCGATGCTGATGTTCGGCACAAAATGGCCGTCCATTACGTCGACGTGGATCCAGTCCGCGCCGGCCTGATCGACCGCACGGACCTCCTCGCCGAGCCTGGCGAAGTCGGCGGAAAGAATCGACGGCGCAACGATCAGCGGGCGGGGCATCGGCTACTCCGAGCGCCGTCCGCCTAACACGCCACCGGAAGGGCGGCAACGTGGACCGTCCGAATCGCCGACGCAGGGGGGCAAATGAAACGGCCGGCGAAAAGGCAATTAATCTGTGACTTACATCACATTCATTGGACGTGAGATGGATCACAATACCTCACAGAAGCGGGGAGGCCGCTTCCGCATCAGGGGGATGATGACGCCGCGACAATTCGAAGAGCGGAGATGCCGTCATGAAGAAATCGATCAAGATGCTTATTTGGGCGAGTATTTTTGCCGCTGCCGGCCTGAACGGTGCGATTGCGGGCAGCGATTCGCCGCGCGAGTCCGAGGCGGCGAGGGCGTACTACCGGGCCGCGGTGCAGGGCAGCGCCGACGCTCAGGCGAGCCTGGGCGCGCTCTATGCGAAAGGCACCGGCGTTCAGCAATCCGACGCAGTGGCCTTTCAATGGCTCAAACGGGCTGCGGAGCAGGGTCACGGCAAGGCCCAGCTGATGCTCGGCGAAATCTGGGCGAACGGCACGGGCGTCCCGAGGAATGACCTTTTCGCTTACAAATGGGCCTATCTGGCGAAGGCAAATGCCGGCGACTCCAAGACCCGCGCCAAGGCCGCGTCGCTGCTCGACCAGCTCGCGCAGCACATGTCCGGCGCCCAGATCGAGGATGCGCGCCAGCGGGCTGCCGAGTGGAAAGCGGAGGTCGAGACCGCGCCGACGGTTCAAGCGGAGCCGGTGAGCAAACCGGTTGCCCCTCGCCGCATCGCGAAAAAGGTTCACACCGAGCGGCGCACCGAGGCGGTTCGCAGCGCGCCGCAGGCGGGATCGCTGCGCCACGTGCGCCCGCGCATCATGCGCTTCGCCCGCAAATGGGGCTGGTGATTCGGAAATCCGGATGAGTAGTGCCGGTTCGCTGGTCGTTCCCCGGCGGGAACCTATAATCGCTGACCGCGCGGACACGGAGTATAGGTCCCCGCCTTCGCGGGGACGACGCAAGCCGCGAGCTGATCAACCGGAAACGGTCAACCTTCGGCCGCGGTCGTTGCGGGAAAGGCGCTACGCGGGCACTATCGCCGGCGCGAGCCCGTCCGGCCGCGAAGTGAAAAGCTGCTCGCAAGGCGTTTCATGGCCCGTACCGACGCGATCGTGCTGGGCGCCGGCATCGTCGGGACCGCGATCGCGCTTCATCTCGCCAAGCGGGGCTTGAGCGTCGCGCTGGTCGACCGGAGCCGGCCGGGCGAAGAGACCTCCTACGGCAATACCGGCGTCATCGGCAGCACGGTCTATCCGGCCGCGTTTCCGCGCAGCCTCGCCCGGCTGGCCCGCGTCGCCCTGAAGCTTGCGCCGGAGGCGAATTACCGCCTCCTCGCTTTGCCGCGCCTGCTGCCGTGGCTGCTCGCGTTCCGTGCGGCTTCGAGCCCGGAGCGGCTCGCCGAAACGGCACGCCTCATGCGTCCCCTGATGGCGGCCGCGGTGGCCGAGCACGAGAGCTTGCTGGCCGAGGCGGGCGCGACGCGATATCTCCGCAAGACGGGGTTGCTCACGCTCTACCGCACGGACCGCGCCTTGTCGCACCTGTGGACGGAGCTTGCGCTCGCCGTGGAGCTGGGCGTTTCAATCAAGTTCTTCGATGCGGCTGGCGCGCGCGAGCTGGAGCCGGATCTTGCGCCGGTGTTCCAGGCGGCAGTGCACTGGCCCGAGGCGGCGAGCGTAAGCAGCCCGGTCGCCGTCACCCGCGCCTATGCGGCCCGCATGGCGGCGCTGGGAGGCGTCGTGCTGCAGGGCGATGCGCGTTCGCTCCATCGCGCCGCCGGGCGCTGGCGGGTCGATACCGCCGAAGGGCCGGTCGACGGCGACGAGGCGGTGATCGCGCTCGGACCGTGGGCGCCCGATGTGCTCGCGCCGCGCGGGATCGATCTGCCGCTCGCCGTCAAGCGCGGCTATCACCGCCATTTCCGCATGCACCGCAATGCCATGCTGGCGCGCCCGGTGGTCGATTCCGAGAACGGCTTTGCGATGGCACCCATGGAGGAGGGCATCCGCGTGACCACCGGCGCGGAATTTACAGAGCGCGACGCGCGGCCGACCCCGGCGCAGTTGCGCCGCGTGATGCCGATCGCCAAGGCCCTGTTCCCGCTGGGCGAGCCGGTCGAGACGACACCTTGGATGGGAAGCCGGCCGTGCTTTGCCGATTCCCGCCCGGTGATCGGCCGGGCGCCGGGTCACCCCGGCCTGTGGCTTGCCTATGGGCACGGCCATGTCGGCTTGACCCTCGGGCCGGTGACCGGGCGGCTGATCGCCGAGATTATGACCGGGGACGTGCCGTTCTGCGATCCGGCCCCGTATGGGCCCGAACGGTTCGCCTGATCCGGGTTAACCGCCGAACCGATCGCGCCAGCTCGTCAGCGCACCGGGGAAGGGAAGGGCGGTGGCCTCGTAGACGCCGCGCGCAATGGCGCGGGCCAGCACATTCGCCGCGAGCGTGCCAAGCTCGGACAAGCCATAGATCGGGTCTGCGAGCGGTTTCCGCCCGGTCGCGGCGGCGAACACTACGTCGCCGTCGAGCGGCGTGTGCACGGGATAGATCGCGCGCGAGAGCCCCGTCTGCGCCATCACGGCGAGCCGCTCGGCCTGCGTCTTGGTCAGCGTCGCGTCGGTCGCGACCACCGCAAGCGTGGTGCTCTCGGGCGCGATGCCTTTGGTGCGGAACGCGAGCGCATCGGGCGGAAAAGGCGACGGCAGGCCCCGGCCGCCGAATTCCGCGTTCCGTTCGAACGGTGCCGCCCAGAACCAAGGCCCGTTGCCGACAACGGCGCTGCCGGCGGGATTCACGGCGGCGAGCGCGCCGACGGTCAGCCCGTCGCGCGTTACCGCCGCTGCCGAGCCGATCCCGCCCTTGAGATTGACGGTCATGGCGCCGAGGCCCGCCCCGACGCTCCCCAGGGCGAATTCGCTATCGGCGCCCGCCGCGGCCGCGTAGCCGAGGTCGCGATAGGGCGGATAACGGCCCCAATCCTTGTCGCCGCCGTTCAACAGGTCGAACAGGATGGCGCCCGGGACGATCGGCACCAGCGCTTCGCGCACGGCAAAGCCGCGGCCTTGCTCGCGCAGCCAGGCCTGCACGCCCGATGCGGCATCCAATCCGAAGGCCGAGCCGCCGGACAGCGCGATGGCGTCGATGCGCTCGACCGTGCTGGCCGGATCGAGCAGCGCGCCCTCGCGCGTGCCCGGCCCGCCGCCGCGCACGTCGATGGCGGCGACAGCCGGCTCATCGAACATGATTGCCGTGGCGCCCGAGCCGAGGCGGCGGTCGTCGGCGTGACCGACGCGGACGCTGGCCACGTCGGTGATGAGGTTACGAGGCGGCACGCTCACCGACCTCAGGGCGCAGGGGAAAACCGCGCGCGGCGAGAACGCGGGAAAGATGGCGCTCGGCCGCCGCGATGGTTTCCGCGTGCACGAATAACGCGCGATGCTCCGGCGCGAATTCCTCGATCGGACCGACCAGGACGGTCCGGCGCTCCTCGCGCGA
>WNGA01006055.1_pt1 | contig 17328 bp, 21 predicted proteins | sample 5400061 | NCBI WGS metagenome assembly WNGA01 (sample SAMN13153366, study PRJNA577476) | soil metagenome | isolation source: 100 cm soil or saprolite under grassland replicate 2 | place: USA:California | collected 2016-06-15 | reverse complement strand
CACATGCCCACCGCCGGAGCTACTACGACGATGCCTCCCGGACTGCCATATCCTCCATCCACCGAACTTGATGCCACGGTGTCATCTTCGGTGAGGCAACAACCTGCGGCCGGGTGACATTCTCCGCTGAGGCAATTGGGTCGGACACCCTAATCGTCTCTCAACAGACGATCATCGTTTGTCAACCAGCCAGATCGACCCCGCGTCTGAAACTGTGCCAGTCATGGATAGATTTTTCCTGCGTCTTACGTCCAATATCAGCTGAGGTAAATCCAGCTTCCGATAAACAGCTTCAGCAACTTCAAGCTCTGGTGATTGTGCCTTGACCCATGCTTGGCCCAGGACCTGCTGAGCTTCCTCAACGTCGATCACAAAGGAATGATCCTTGTACGCATGTACAAGCGTGTTGGCCACCGCCTCGGGTGAGTTCGGAAGTCACTTGGCCTTATTCGCTAGCAGGCGCTCCGCATATTGCTGAGTCGATTGAGTAATCCGATCGTAGTAGCCAATCTGCTGTACGCTTACTGCTCGCTGGAGGTATTGCGCCCACATGGAACTACTGCCGGGAAAGTCCTGGGATAGTGACGCAATGGTACGCAGCGCGTCGCGAACGCCGAGCGCAGGGAGCCCTCCTAATTGGGTGTCAATTGGACCAAGCTCGCCCAAAGGTCCCATATGAATCTCGTCTGCCCCGAGACACATCAGTGTTGCTGCTGATTTTGCCATCCTAGGCACTGCAACAACAAGCTTCTTATTTGCGAATTGCTTGCAAAGCTTGCTCATCTGGTACGCTGGCTCAGCACTACCGCCATAACTTACCAGTATCAGCAGAATGTCGCGCGACTTTTGGGCATTTCCTTCCGATAGCGCGTTGTAGATTCTGTCTGAGTGCCATGAATTAATCGAGTCGAACAGATCGATAAGCGCGAGAACAAAGTATCTCTTGGTCAGCTTCACCAGTTCGGGTATCCGTAAGATATCGGCCGCAAGAACATCCTTTATCTCACGATCATCACCAGTCATGAGCGTGTTCATGTAGGACGCAAAAGACGGCTCCTCTATGCCCTCGCCCGCAGTTTCAGTAGCGGCAGCTTTGTCGTGTTCGGGCGGCGCCTCTGGCTCCGGGGCGGCCTCGCCGTCATCTGGGCGGTTTCTGTCTTGCCCTATCAATACCTTTGCGACTCCTCGGCTACGGGCCATCACCTACCCCACAACGATGCATGTTAAGCGTTGGATCAGCACAAATGCCCGCGTATTGGGCCGCAGCGCGAGCACCTCTGAGATGCGCGCACCGGTCGCCCAGAGGACGCGTAGGAGCAGACGATCGCGCTCGCAGCTCGCCGCGGCGATGACCGCGCGCACCTCCTCGGGCGAGAGTCCCTCGGGTGGCTGCCAATGCTTGCTGCTCGCGGATCGTACAGAACGCGACTGGCGACTCGAATCGGACAGTTCGCGTGAGCTTCGCACGGCCAGCGAGCGCGTGGTCACGTTTGACTCAGCGCGCGGCATCGGCGGTTATCGTACACAAGGCAGTTTTGTCCGATTCGTAATGCGGTGCTGCTAGGACGAGCGCTGCGCTGATCCGTGCGGGAAGCGTGGCATCCGCTACCTCATACGGGATGTCGGGATCCGTGCAAGGGTTGAGCACGTCCAGCCGCACCGTTTCCGCCATGACACCGCGGGGCGCCTGGTCGAGTCGACTGACCTGCCTACAGTGGCGGCGTGGTTAGGCTACGAGAGACTCGATACCGTGCGCATCTACAGTCAACCACACGAGGCCCCGCTGGAGCGGGCCGCCATCGCTCTGGAGGCTCACTGACTTGTGCGTCACTGGGGCCAACTGCGGAGGTCGTAGAACCGAATTGATTGGAACGCCGACAGCACACACGATCGAGAGGCGAGTGCAGTGGCAACGCATTGCCCAGGCTGAATAGGTCACGCGGCACACTTCCTATCGCTTATCATCCGGCCCTTTTACGAGGAATGTCGTGAGAGTAAGTGACCTCGAAGCACCGCAGGAACTCGTCGATGCTTGGAAACGCGATTTGACCGACCTAACCGCGGTCCAAACCGCAGCGGCGGAGGCAGGAATTCTGACGGGACGGCGAAACATGCTTGTGGTCGCTCCAACATCCAGCGGCAAGACATTGATTGGGGAGATGGCGGCCGCGCAAATCGCCATGACGGGGCAACGGCATGTTTTTGTTTCTGTCCCGATGAAATCGCTTGCAGAGGAGCATTACTTCCGGCTGCGCGAGCGCTACGGCGATTTGATGAACGTTGTGATCTCTACGGGTGACAAACTCGAACATGACGAAGACATCCGGCACGGATACTTCGATCTGGCGGTGCTCACCTATGAGAAACTTGCCGCACTGATTGTCCAGGTGCCGGGGCTACTCACAAGATGCGGTTGTGTCGTAATCGACGAGGGCCAGATGATCGCCGACAAACAGAGAGGTACCGACCTCGAGGTACTTGTTACGGAGATCCTGCTCGCTCCTTCGAAGCCTCGGCTGATAGTTCTATCGGCATCTCTTGACGAGCTGAATAGGCTGGACAAATGGCTTAACGCGCAGGTTGTCATGAACTCCGAGCGACCTGTCCCGCTGAATCAGGCCGTATGCTCGGCTCAGTCTGGTATCGCACTCGTCCTGAAAGCGAATGGCGAACGGGTTCAAGCAGAAATGGCCGAGCCGTGCGCAGATACGGAAATGTTGGCCGTTCGGCTTGCCCTCAAGCATGCGGAGGCCGGACGTCAGGTAGTAGTTTTCCGTACGGCGGTATCGAAGACGCGGAGCATGGCTCACATGCTCGCGGGCCAGCGCACAGCTCGGGGCGTTCGCGTCAGTTTGAATGAGCTCCTGCTCGCGCTCGAAGATGCCGATGTCGTGAAGGAGCTAGCCGATTTGTTCGCGAGTGGCGTGGCGTTCCATAACGCAGACTTGAGTGCGGACGAACGGCGGGTAGTCGAGGGGGCATTTCGGTCAGGTGTCGTGCGGATTCTCGTTTCGACGACTACGCTCGCCATGGGTGTGAATATGCCTGCGGACGTGGTTATCGTTGCGGATGTGGAGCGACCGGTTCCGGAAGTGGGTGGCAGTTGGAGACAGGAGCCAATTGCGGTCGCGGAGTATCGCAACTCCGCCGGCCGCGCCGGGCGGCTGAATCTTCGGACCGAAGGCCTCGCGATTCTGCTTGCTCGAGACGATTTGCGCCGAGCTCAACTATTCCGGCATTACCTGCTGGGTCCTGTCGAACCCATCGAGAGCCAGATTCCGAGGGCGCCGTTACACGATCTTGTGTTCCGGCTGCTTGCGGGCCAGGTTGCAAGAAGTGAGGACGCGCTTGTCGATTTCGTGTGCGCAACGTACGCCTACTTGAGCTTTTATCAAAACGAGGGCGGGCCTGAGACGGTCCGTTCGGCAGTTGCCGAGGCGGTAGGTGCAGCCGTGTCATCGAGACTTGTTGTCGACCGTCACGGGGAGTTACTCGCCACGCGGACCGCACATGTGTTGGCGGGCTCGGGCGTTGGCTTGAGCACAGCCATCGGACTGAACAATGTGGTCGGCCGACTTAGTGACGGTGAGATCCACGCGGCCGACGTGGTGTACGAGATAGCGAGATGCCCGGAGAGTGGAAATCGTCCGTACGCCGCGCGAAACCGGATGCACACGCGATGGGATTTTAGGGGCGTTAGACATGCGCATGAGTCACCGCTTGGTGAGGCGATTGACGCCTTCGTTCAGTCCGAATCCGAGCAGCAAGCACTTGAGCAGACCATGTGCCTTCTCAGATGGATGAACGGTGATGACACGCGTACGCTGCAGACCGACTTCCACATGAGTCGTGAACGACTTCGCGGGATGGGAGGCAGCGCTGCTTGGTTACTTCAGACTCTAGCCGCCGCTGCGCAAGCTCAAGGCGCCGATAAGGCGCAAGTTCGATTTGTTCAAGACCTTGCGCTCAAAGCGCAGCATGGGCTCCCGTCTGCAATGGCCACATTGGCAGCGTTGAGGCCTCCCGGTGTCTCTCGAGAGGCTTTGATGCGATTGCACCACCTGGGCATCACATCGCCGGATGACTTATTGGAGGCCGATCCAATATCGCTGCAAGAAGCCCTCTCGCCCGCATTGGCGCAGGCGTTCAAGGAAGCGATCCAGCGCGAAACAGTTGCGTCGCTTCGGCGAAAACACTCTGGGCACCTTCATGCGGCTGGTGAAGTTGGCGTCGCACCGACGCTCATTGAAGCTCTGTACACAGCGACAGGCCCGGCCTTAGAAGAGGCAGTTCGCGATGCCTTTATTACCGCAGGTCTACATGCAGTACGTCTATTGCACCAGCCACATGGTGAGGAAGACATTCAGGTTGCAACGGAAACAGGCACCGTAGTGGTGTCGGCGACAGGATCGCAAGACGACAGCAAGCCGATCAGGTGGACAAAGGCTGAGGACGTTATGGGACAAGGGGCTGGGCTGAACCCGGTGAATTGCGTATGCGTCGGACGTCCGCGGTTTGAATCTCTTGCGGAGAAGAATGCAAATGCCATCGCGAGAGAGGGTGGGGACCGGAAGATTCTGCTTATGCCTACTGACGTGCTGGCGGAAGCCGTGATCCGATGCAGCCGTGGAGATATGACGACGGTCGAGTTCGGCGATCTGGTGGCGACGCGAAAAGGGGTACTCACGGTGGACGATCTGCCCAGCCATACCGGCGCAGAAGAACCAGTCGTCTGAACGGATTAGCTCACATGGCTGGCGAGCAGCAAAGTCGACGAAAGCTGGACCGCAGTGCCGAGTTCATCTCTCGATGCCGAGGAGGAGGCTTGGCGAATCTTGTTGCCGAAGGTTAGATGCGGCTATCGGACGGCTGGCTAGCTGTGGACGAGACGCGCCCAGTTCGGCTAGCTTATCAACGGCCAGTGGAAGTTGGCTCTCCGGCAAATCCAAATCCGGTGACGGCCTGGCGGACTACAGGTCGGACGGTGAGGGCAGTCGCGCGGCCGGCCAGAAGTGACATGGTTTACGCGTATTCTTGCACTCGGCAAACCGAAGTCGTACCGGAGCGACTCGGCCCAAAGTGGAAGGCAAACTGGAAACCGTGTTCCAGTGAGAGGAAGTGCGGATTCCCTTTCACCCACGCGACGAGTCTATTGACATTCAACTGACAAGCACGTGGAAGGCGAGCGAGTCAGGGAAATGGGCGCTACCCGAGGCTTTACTGCCGGCAGATCTTTATGCGAGCGCGCTCGGATGACCGCCCGGCGCTTTCTACGCGGTGTGGGTGCGGATAACGCCCTGATTCGTCGGTGAACACCTGCACTCGGAAACCAGCATGTGATGAATCGGGGCGTTGGTGGACCAGGCGTTGCAATCTAAGGACCTGCGAAACGCGACGTCGTGGCAGTCCGAGCGAAGGATGGTTGGAGGTGCGGAGGCAGCAGGCCCCAAGGTTGTTTCGCTTTGGAGTGGTCCGGGAGGCGCGGCCTTTGCGAAGAGCACATCGGAGCGATGCCGCGCGGACGCGGCAACCTGCGGGTCTACAATCTGGACCCAGCGTCGAATGCAAGCGATGACAGAATTCGCACATCCTCGCTGATGTTGGAGTTCCACAGGGTGCTACAGGACCGCGGCGAACGCGTGCCGGGGACAATCACGCCGCCCCTGGTGAGTTGACCAGCTGATCCGCTCCAACTCCCTGACTTCCGTGGATCGTGGACCGCCCTGGGACACCGGTCCTCCTCACACCTTCGGTGGATCGTCACCGCCACGGGACACTGGTGCTCGTGGATTTCGCCCTCGGCTGATTCAGCGTGACGCAGCTAGTCCGCCGACCCCCCGCGACTGCGACCCAGCTTCGGTCGAGCTGGATCGCTTCGCGTAGATGTAGAGCGCGCCGGCTCAGCCAACCTTGTGCAGCCCAGTCCCGTTCAGCACATAAGCCAGGGATACACTGTCAGCATCTGTCTGCGCCAACTCGACAAGCGCCGTCCCCGCAATCTCTGGGCTGAGCATCGGGAACGGCTGCGCGCGGAGGAAATCCTCCACCGAGAGGCCGGCGCGACCCGCGTACGCCTGCACTGCCGGCCGGCCAACGCCGGTCATCGGTGCGAACTGGGGCAGTACCGTGGCAAAGCTAATGCCGAGATCGGCGCGCGCCGCCTCGTCCTGGGCGTAGCCGGTTATGAAGCCCTGAGTGGCCTTGGCCCCGGCGTACCCGCCGCTGAGCGGTGACCCGTTGGCATTCAGCGCGGCACCGCTGCTGATCACGACCACTCTGCTGCCGGGCCGCAGCGGCTTCAGCAGAGACTCGCGCAGCCACTGGAACGTGATCCGGACATCGGTCTCCCAGTTGACGGAGAACGTCTCCCACGTCTGGTGCTGCAGCGGACGCATGTATGGGAGTGCGCCGGCCACCAGAATGATGATCTCCGGCTCGTATCGGTCGAGGAGGCTGGCTGCCACTGTCGCGTCGCCGGCATCGGCGACCTCGAGCTGGATGGTGGCAGACCCGTTGGCCCGCTCGGGAAACGCCGCCGCGGTGCGAGAAACGGCGACCACACTGGCGCCCACGGCGGCGAAGGCTGTAGCGATCCCGTGGCCCAGGCCGCGGCTCGCGCCAACCACGATCGTGGTCTTGCCGGAGAGGTTGCTCATGGTGTCCTCCTACTTGTAGGGGTGCCCCGTGCCGGTAGCGATCAAGCTAGGCAAGCTGCTCCCCATGAGCGAGCCCCAGGCGTTGGAACACACACCGAAGCACTCGAATTGGGGTAACAACCCCAGGTGAGCGAAGCGGACTTCGGTCTGGTCGCCCTTTTCGGCGATGTCAAAGCTGAGCGTCGTGCCCACCCACTCGGTCTGGTCCTCAACAAAGTTCATGTGGTTCTCCAGGACGAGCCACACGACCTTTTCGTTCGGGATGCGCTCGATGACCCTGAGCTTGGAGTAGTGGACGTCCTGGACGCGATACGTGAATTCGTCGCCGACATTGGCATGACTACCCTCGACGTCTTCGCCCCACCATCCACGAACGTTGTTGATGGCCTCGAAAACTTTCACAGGGGATTGGTCGACGACAAATGAAGTGGTGAAGTCGTTCATGGTTCTGTTCTCCTTTTGACTCTGCGCGTGACTGTCTTAAAGGTGATGGCTTGGCTATGCGGCGGCCTGTGCGTGTACGAAGGCCGCATACTCGTGGACCAGCGCCTTCGCCATTCCCCCGTGCCAGCTCTCGGCCAGGACCTCCGACGTGGGATCTGGGAAGATCTCCTCGTCGCCCTTCTCCACTCCGTCAAAAATGGCTCGTGCAACTGACTCCGGAGAGGCCTTTGTAATATCGAAGCCACGGGTCATGTCGGTGTCTGTGGGCCCGGTCAGGACGGCGTGGACCTTCACCCCGCGGCTTGCCAGAAGAGCACGCAGTGATTGGGTCAGGTTGAACGCTGCTGCCTTTGAGACGGCATAGGCAGGAGTGATCGGAAGTGGGGCCATGGCCATCATCGACACGTTGTTGACGATCGCTCCGCCGGAGCGAATCAGCATCGGCAGAAAAGCCTGAGTGACGCCGTACGTCCCGAAGAGGTTGACGGCGAGGTGCTGTTCGAGCACCGAGCGATCGCTCAAGTCGTCGTAGAGAGCGACGCCGGCGTTGTTGATCAGAATGTCAAGAGACTCAACTGTCTCGACAGCCGCCTCAATCTGGGCGGTGTTGGTCACGTCCAGCATCAGCGGGGTGACGCGCTCGTCCGGGTGGGCGAAGGGGTGGCGTGTACCGGCGTACACCCGCTTCGCACCTCTGCTCAATGCTTCCTCGACCAGGGCCCGTCCAATGCCGCGATTGGCGCCGGTGACCAGAACTGCTTTGCCTTCGATTGTCATGAGACACTCCCAATACGTTGCGGACCCTCCGTGGATCGCGGACAGCCCGGAAATCTGTGTACGTCCGCGGTCGGTGCACTCGGCGCGGTCACCAAGAGAGATCCAGTCGCGTCGCGAAATCCAACGGTCCCGCCGGATCTCGCCGGCGGCCCACCGGCTCGCCAGGACTGCGCCGCATGCCCGCGCCCGGGCTCGTGCCGGTCGTGAATAGAGAGATCACCACGACGCGCGTTGGATTTCGGCGCGTCAGCGGATCTCTGTTGGTAGAGGGCGGTCAGGTCGCACTCGGACACCGGAATCGAAAGGACGACGCAATGAACTTTGAGACACAAAGTCTCAACGCCGAGTACCGTCTCGCCGTGGGGTCGCCACGTACACCTGGTCGGGGCATCAAGCAATCTGCATGACTGCTGCGGTCCCGAGGAACCCCGTCGTGCACCTCGAGTTGCATACCGCCGACCTGGCCCGCGCCCGCGCTTTCTATGCGACGCTATGCGGCTGGCGCGCAGAGCAGATCGAGATCGTGAACGGTTCGTACCTCGCGCTCGAGCTCGGCAACAATCTCGGAGGTGGAATCGTTGAGTGCGGCACCCAGCACGCGATCTGGCTGCCTTACGTCGAGGTCGCCCAGATCGACACGGCCACCCATCTGGCGCGACAACTCGGAGCCTCCTTGCTCCTCGAGCCTCGGGAGGGCCCGGCGGGCTGGCGGAGCGTGATCACGACGCCCGAGGTCGGCCAAGTCGCGCTCTGGCAGCAGAAAGGCTGGCAGTAGTGGACGACAGCGAAGAAACGCTGCTCGAGGCAGCCCGTCGCGGCGACGAAGGCGCGTTCAGCCAACTGGTCGTCCCACATCTTCCGGCGCTGCAGGCCCACTGTTATCGGATGCTCGGCTCGGTTCAGGACGCCGAGGACGCGCTCCAGGAAGCGCTGCTGAACGCGTGGCGAGCGCTGCCCCGATTCGAAGCCCGCAGCTCGCTCAAATCCTGGCTCTACAGGATCGCCACCAACGCCTGCCTGAAGGCGATCGAGCGACGGCCCAAGCGGGTGCTTCCAGTCGACTACGGTCCCGCGGCCGACCCTCACGATCCGCTGGCGCAACCACTCGTCGAGTCCATCTGGCTGGAGCCCTACCCAGATATGGGCCTCGAACTCAAGGATCGACTCCCGTCTCCCGATGCCCGTTACGAGCAGCGCGAGAGCGTCGAGCTCGCGTTCGTCGCCGCCCTGCAACACATCCCCGGCAGGCAGCGCGCGGTTCTGATCCTCCGCGACGTACTCGGCTTCTCGGCAAAAGAGGTGGCCGCCACACTCGAGATGACTCCGGCCGCGGTCGACACGGCGCTCCAGCGCGCGCACAAGACTGTCGACGACCGACTGCCCGCACGAAGCCAGCAAGCCACCCTGCATGCACTCGGAGACGAGCGGCTGCGCGAGATCGTTGACTGCTTCGTCGACGCCTGGGAACGGGCGGACGTCGGCTCCGTGGTCGCCATGCTCGCCCACGATGCAACGATCACGATGCCACCCAGACCGACGTGGTACCGGGGCCAGGATGCGGTCGCGAGCTTCCTACGTGCCGTCGCGCTCGCCGCCGACAAGCGCTGGAGACTCCTGCCCGTCAGCGCCAATGGGCAGCCGGCGTTCGGTGAGTATCTGTGGAACGAGAGGACGCAAAACTTCGTCGCGGAGGCGGTGACGGTGCTCACCATTGCAGACAACCTGATCGCCGACATTACGTCATTCCGACGCTCAGACCTCTTCGCGCAGTTCGGACTACCAGACCACGTGGAGCCGTAACCGCGCGCGCCTGGCGCGGCCGTTGCACGGACTCCAGTTGGGCTCGACCGCCCGATCAGACTGGAGCGGCCGCTGTCGACAATGGTGGCAGACCCGTGACGTTGCGGCGACCCAGGCGGCGGAGCTGGCGAAGCGAGAGGGAATGCAGCATCACTGACAGCGGCACCCCGAAGGCAGGAATCAGCACCAGCGGAAACGCCGCCACGAGATCCACGCGATCTGGGACGATCTGCAGCCCGCCAGGTGTAGTCAGCCCATTCAGCGTGACGGCATCCACGAGGTCCAGGATGCCGAGCACGTTCGAGGCAACCGCTACGCCGCGTGCGCCACGCGCTGGTGATGCAAGTAGCAGGGCCACCGGCAGCGCCAGCAGACCGACGAGCGTATCGCCAGCTCCGGCGGGGACCGCGGAGATGGCTGGCAGGTTTTCGGCGAGCCAGCCGGTCAGAAAAGGCGCTGCCGAAAACGCGATAGACCTGCAGGCCGACGAGCCAGGACGGCGGCGTTGCGTCGAGCATCTGGCCGATGGTGTTGGAGTTCAAGAGAATGGGGAGACCGATCAGCAGCGGAGCGGGGAGAATTCGGCCCTGGAATGCGCCGGCGAGGGCAAGCCACCAGACGACGGATTGCCAGACGAGCAACGGCACGGCGATGGCTAGCCAGGCGGTCAGGCGGGCCCGGCCGCCGAACTGGGCGCGGCTCAGGGCGAGCCAAGCGCCGCACAGAAGGACGGCCAGGACCGCGAGGCGGACGGCGTTTTGCTGCAGGCCGCTCTCGGTGACGTTGGGCAAAAGCAGGTCGGTGGCCATGACCAGGGCGGTGCCGAGGGCGACGAGGGCGAAGGCGCCGAAGAGCTGGGCGACGCTCCGGGTTGTGGCGGTGGAACGCATGGGCGGTGTCAACCTCCTACGTACTAAAAGTCATTGACTACATCACAAAACGGATGGCGCACCAGTGCACGCAGTGCTGAACAAATGTCTGAGCGACCGACTCACGATCGCGCATCTTCGGATGCGGGCGCGCGGCTTCGGCAGCTGTCATATACGACTGCCTGCCACAGCCCCGGCGAGAAGCCGAACCGCCTTGGACTGAGGACGCGCCAGCAAATAGAACGCGACGACGTGCGTGATCATCAGCAGGGGTACGTAGATGATCAGGATCGCGTAGCCGGCGCCCAACTCCCCCGCCAGCGCTGGAAGACCAAGCTGGATGCCGTGGTAATAGTCGACGATGATGTCGCCAGCCCCCACAACGTTGAAGGCGACAACAAACAGCCAAAAGAGCGGACGCATCCTTGTGCTGAGGAGCGCGAGCATGGCCAGTAGACCGGTTGCGAAATCGCCATAGGCGGCGAATGCGGCGAAGTCGACCGGCAGGTTCGGGCCGACGATGCCTGGAACAAGAAAGACGAGACCGAAGAAGCGAAAACTGTGCAGGGTGGCGATGGCGCGTTGTGCATCGACCCGGTCCATCGTCTTGAGCCTAGGCCAGACGTACGCAATGACGCAGAGCAGCCACGGAACGTAACCTAGAATGAGGTGTATCTCGAAGATGGTTGCTGCCGACATTCGGCCTCCTATCAAGTTTTGACTTACGCGGCGTCGAAGCCAGCGGTCAGAGTCCCGAGCCGCCCGTCCATGAGATTTCGTCCCAGGTTGGCGGAAAACTCCGCGAAGTCTGGCCCCATCACGACGCCGAGATTCAGCGAAGGCGGCGGGCCCGACGCGGGCAATTGGGCGATCCAGGCCTTGGCGGCCTCGGTGTCGTCTTGCCATGCGAGCGTGCGGAAGCCGGTCGATTCGATCGCCTCGCGCGTCGCCGCGGCGGTGAGGAGAAAGCTCGTCGCTGGCGTTCGCGCCCATGGGACGGGATAGTGCGGTTCGCCGTTGATCAACACGACATCGAAGGTTGCAAACCTTCCGCCTGGCTTCAGCATGCGCCGGATCTCGCGATAGAGCTGCGTACGGTCGGCGATATTCATCGCCACATGCAGGAGCAACACGGCGTCAAAGCGGCCGTCGTCAAACGGAAGTTCGAGCGCGCTGGCGGACAGGAACGACACCTGCCTGCTCTGTCCGGTGCGTTTGGTCAGGTAGCGCGCGGCATCCACGAACGGCTCGCTGAGGTCGACGCCCGTAACCCGGCACCCGTAGGTCGCGGCCAGATAGCGAGCAGGCCCGCCGACGCCGGAGCCGACATCAAGAACCGACATGTCGGCGTTGATCCCGACCAACTTCGCAAGCTGGGCGGTCGCAGCGAGCCCACGGGTGTGAAACTGGTCAAGGACGCCCAGCTGCTCGGGCGTCAGCCGCTGATCCTCGGGCCCGAGGGCAGTGAGCGCCGCCTTCAGCCGCTCGGTCAGGCCGGTCGCGCGATAGTGGTCGAGCACGCTATCAAGGACATCGATCATTGGAGGATTCCCTTGCAAGCTTCAGATGGTTGTCACGGAGCTTGGGCCTCGACGTCGAGTGTGACCCCTGTCTGAACGATATGTGTACGCTGTCCACTATAGGCAGATTTGTGGGCGCTGTCCACTATAATTCGCACAGTGGTGGCAGGTGATACGGAGACCGGCAGTCGGACGAGTAAATCTCCGCGCCGGGGACCGCGTCCGCGTGGCACGGTGCGTACTGCACTCGTCGAGGCTGGCGTCGAGCTCGCGCGCTCGGGCGGACCTGACGCGGTTGTCCTCCGCGAGGTGACGCGCATGGTCGGGGTCGTTCCCAACGCCGCCTACCGCCATTTTGCCGACCGTGACGCCTTCCTGGCGGCCGTCCGCGACGCCGCGGTGGGACGACTCGCTCAGCGCATGGCCGACGGGATGAGCCGAGTGCGCGCCCGACGGGGCACTCCATCCGGCGCGCAACGCCGGCTGACCGCAGTTGGCCAGGCGTACCTCGAATTTGCCCGCACTGAGCCAGGCCTCTTCGACACCGCCTTCGCGGCGACCGACCACCACTCGCCCGCCGCCGGCAACGCCATGCCGAGGCCGTTGGACTATCTCGAGACCGCCCTCGACGAGCTCGTCGAGGCCGGGCTCCTGGAGCCCGCCCGTCGGCCCGGTGTCCAGTATCCGACATGGGCGACCGTCCACGGACTCGCCACCCTGCTCCGCGGACCTCTCCGCGCGCTCTCAGATCGCGAGAAGATGCACCTGGAGGCCCAGACGCTCGCATTCATCGCAGCGTCGCTCAGCTAGACGCAGATCCGTCAGCTAGGCCGCCGTGCCTTACCCCCAACCACGACAGGCTGCCGGGCGCCGGCCGTGATGACTGAATCCGGGAACGCGGGGACCGCGGCGCGATGATCCGCCGGACGGTCGCGCGACGCAGCAGGTCAGCGCCGCCGGAAACGGCCAGGAAGCCCTCGCCCTACTTCGGAGTCACTCCAACTGAAGGATGCATTCCTCCCCCCGTGCATGCCCAGTGGGCTGGGCGTCCCGAAGCTGGGTTCACGACCGCCGAGAAGAGCCGGACCCGCTGCCGTTGCGCTTCCGAATCACCACTCAGCAGCAGATGAAGCGCTGCCGCGTATGGCCCCGGCAGAGCCGGTAGTCATCGGCACCGCCGCTCTTGCTGCTAGCAGGCGCGCTATGGGCGTCCTAGTGCTGTGTCCGGGAAATATTGACCGGAATCAGAGCTTCCGGTGAAGGCATCGGATCAGTGAACATGGGGCCACGGAGGTTGACACGTGGCCCCACCGTCGTTGTTCGTTCGACCGCTCGAACAAGGTGAGATGGAATACCTGGCGCACTTGCGCAAATCGCGGCGTCATGCGTTGCGGCAACGTGCCGAGATTCTGTTGGCGTCGAAGGTCTACACGCCCGTGTACCAGATCGCGCTGATCTTCAGGACTGACGAGGCGTACGTGCGCAAGGTGATCCACGCTTTCAACGACCACGGTTTCGAAAGTCTGAACCCAAAAGTCGGTACTGGCCGGCCGAGGACGTTTGAGCCGGCCATCCGCGAGCGGATCATGGCCATCGCCTTGGCGCCACCAGCCTCGGTGGGCGAGCCGTTGACGCACTGGTCGCTGCGCCGCTTGAAGGGCTACCTCGAGCGGCGCCGAGTGGTGCGCAGCATTTCGATCGAGACGCTGCGCTCGATCCTGCGCGAGAAGAACGTCACCTTCCAGCGCACGCGATCGTGGAAGCGCAGCACCGATCCTGCGTTCGAGGAGAAGGCCACACGCATCATGGCGCTGTACCGCGCCTGCCCGGCCGACGGTGTGGTGGTGTGCTTCGACGAGTTCGGGCCAGTGTCGCTGCAACCCTACCCTGGCTACTGCTACGCGCAGCGCAAGCGTCCCTGGCGGCGGCGAGCCACGTACGTGCGCCGAGGTGGCGTCGGCTACTTCTTCGGCGCCTACGACGTCCATGCCGACGTGCTGTTCGGCGGCTATCGCCTGGCCAAGTCCGCCACGGAGGTGCTGGCCTTCTACGCGTCCATCCGTCGACGCTATGCCAATCACCTGCGCGTGTACCTGGTCAACGACAACCTCTCGCTGCACTGGACGCCTCAGATCCGCGCATGGGCCGAGTCGCACAACGTGGAACTGCTCCCCACGCCCACCTACGCCAGCTACCTGAATCGCATCGAGTGTCACTTCCGACCCCTGCGCGAATTCGTCCTGAACGCCTCGGACTACACCAGCCACTCCGAAGTCGCCGTCGCCTTTCGGCGCCACCTCCGCAGGCGCAACACCGATCATCAGGCCAGTCGCATCCGCAAGCTCGAATTCAGGTCAAGAATTGCATGACACAGCACTAGCTCGCTGACCAGTCGCGTTTTGCCGATGCCCGGCTCGCCGCCGACGAAGACCAGCCGACCACGTGCTCTCGCCGCGGCCTGCAGCGCGCCGCGTAGCTCGCCAACGTCGCGGGTGCGGCCGACAAAGCGATGCGCGTGTTGGCGGCTAGGAATCCTGAGGATGGAGCGGCTGGTTTCGGCAGTGGTCTTTGATGACAGCGTTGGGAAAAGGACGATCATGGCCGTCAGTGGGGCGGTGTTCGGGCGGGGGATAACGCCCTGGCGCAATCCATCGGGCGGTCAACCACAGAGCGAGCCCTCCCAGTCGAGGCACGGCCGGGAGGCTGTATTCGGGTCTAGCCGAGACATATGTAACGTTCGTGTCCACAAGGGAACGGCCGCGCGGCTGTGCGTCTCAGGCCGGATCCGCGAAGACCGAGTCGGATCCGGCCTGCCGGGGTCGGGCGCCACGGTGAGCGGCCAAGGCCCGGATCGCCCAGGCGGCCGTCTGGGCCGCCACGTCCGTCGACAGACCGAGATAGTCCTTCCAATAGAGCGCGGCCATCGGCGAGCTCAGCAGGAGCAGCAGCCGCGGCAGGTGCTTCGCCGTCTCCAGATCAGCGGCCTCGGCGCTTGAGGCGCGGTGCAGCATGTCCAGGCGTCGCCCGCGGGTGGGTCGGCCAGAACTGCCCAGCGGGGTGGCCAAGGTCCAGCGCACCAGGCTCTCGAGCTCGAGGGCGCGCCGAAAGATGGTGGGTAGCGCCGCGGCCAGTTCGTCGGGTGTGCGCGGATCCAGGCCTGCCGTGACGCGCTCGAACTGCAGGGTGGCCAAGGCCCCGAACAGGTCGCGTTTGGTGGGGAAGTAGCGATAGATGGTCGGCTGCGAGACGCCGGCAGCCCGCGCGAGTTGGGGTATCGACACGTCCAGGGAGGTCCGTCGGGCCACCAACTCGGCGCACGCGCGCAGGATGCGTTCGCGGGTGGCGGCGACCTGTTGCTGGCGCAGCGGGCTGCGGTAGATGCGCTTTGCGGTTATTGACAATATAACGCTCTCTCCAATATGGTGGTCTATCGTCAAATCCTAACGACGGCTGCATTTAGCAGCAAGTGAGAGGCTTCCTATGCCTACGCCGGCCGACACACGCGCCATCCTTCAGCGTCTGTACGACGCGTTCAACCGACACGACGTCGACGGCTTCTGCGCGTTGTTCGCAGACGACTACATCGATCATGGCGACCCAGGCGGCGCCACTGTGGCGGCCACGCGGCAGCGCCTCGCCGACTTCTTCTCCGCGTTTCCGGACCTGCGCACCAGTCTCGACCAGGTGATCGTCGACGGCGACATGGTGGGCTCGCGCACCACCACGACAGGCACCCACCAGGGCGAGCTCATGGGCATCCCGCCCACCGGCCGCCAGATTCGCGTTCCGGCTGTGGACATGGCTCGGCTGTCCGGAGAGCTGATCGCGGAGCGCTGGGGCGGCCTGGACACCTTCTCGCTGCTGCAGCAACTCGGGGTGGTCGGAGCACCCGCCGGCGCACCAGCCAGCAGCGCTCGCTAGCCTGCAGTCGATCCGCAGCTCCGCCCGGAGCCGGTCTCACAGCCCGGCTGCCCCGCTAGTGGGGTGCACATCCAGCCTTGTCCATCGTATGGCGGTGCCCGCTGGACGTGTCGGCCTATCTTGCGCTGGGGCAGCAGATCGAGGTGGGCGAGCATGCATGCCCAGGCTGCGGGGGGTTGCTCGGCGGGTGGGGCGGGTACTGGCGTTGGGTGCGCGGCGCGGGGACGGAGCGGCTGTGGATACGGCGCTGCCGATGCGCGCGGTGTCGACGCTCGCGCGCGCTGCTGCCCGATTTCTTACTGGAGCGTCACCACGAGACCGCGGCGCTGGAGGGCCTGGGTGCTGCATGGCAGCGCGCCCGCACACGATTCGGGTCTCGCACCTCGGCTTCACTCACACGCCGTTTGGCAAAAGCATCCCCGCCAACAAACTCTGCGAACGCGCCAGCCACCAGGAAGCCGTGGCTCGCATCCGCTTCTGCGTCGCCGAGTCGCTGCTCGGCGTGCTCACCGGCGAGGTCGGCGTCGGCAAGACCGTTGCCTTGCGCGCTGCCACAAGCCAGTTAGACCAGGCGGCGCATCACGTCGTGTACCTGGCTAATCCGTCGATTGGAACCCGCGGACTGTACTCGACGATCGTGCGGGCGCTTGGCGCCGCACCTCGCGGCTTCAAAGCCGAACTGGTCGCACAGACGCAGGGTCTGTGGCGACTGAAGAACATGAACGCCGGCGCCGCGTCATGCTCATCGTCGACGAGGGTCACTTGCTCAGCGCTGACCAACTGGAGGAGCTCCGGCTTTTGACGAATGCCGAGATGGACGCCGAATCACCGCTGGTGCTGTTGCTCGTCGGCCAGCCGACCCTGGCGCGGCAACTGCGGATGGGCATCTTCGCAGCGCTCGATCAGCGGATCGCCACGCGGTATCAGATCGCGTCAATGGACCTCGGCGAAATCGGTGGAGTATTTTTGCGTCACCACCTGGCACTGGTAGGCCGCACCGATCCGCTTGTTGCCGAAGATGCCAAAGCTCGTCTCGACATGAGCGCGGCATGGTGGAAATGGTCGGCGTGCCGATCATCTCCACTACTGGTCAGCCGCACATGCGCAGCGGAGTACTCCACTCGATGACGATGCTCGATAACACCCTGCACATCAGCGCCCACTATCGTCATCTAACCTTGCCGATCCAACACCACCGAATCGGCTCTGGTGCGAGTTTCGTGCAGACTGGGGAGGCCTTCTGACTGGGTCAGTTGACTCGGTCTGTAGACGAGCTGATGTCAAGATCTTGACATCCGAGTTGCACGTCCCGGTCTTGACCCGGTAAACCACTCCGGCCTA
>WNGA01008658.1_pt1 | contig 17332 bp, 16 predicted proteins | sample 5400061 | NCBI WGS metagenome assembly WNGA01 (sample SAMN13153366, study PRJNA577476) | soil metagenome | isolation source: 100 cm soil or saprolite under grassland replicate 2 | place: USA:California | collected 2016-06-15 | reverse complement strand
GTTGGGCCAGGCTGCTGTTAGACAATGGGCGAAGGATGAATCTGTCGCTCAATGAGGAAACAAATGACTTTAAGACCGCGGAAGACACGCTCCGCGAAGCCGGAGTGAAATGGCACACGTTCGATCTCGACGCAGTCCGCAAACAGGCCGACGGAGCCTTTCTCAAGGGTGCGAAGGTGAAGGATGGATTGCTGAAGAGGCTCGGGGCTGAATGAGTTGAGCGATCCATGCAGAGTCTATACAGACCACCACGGACTATAACGAAGACCGGTCATGCTCTCTCTGTTACTCTTACGAAGATTGCAAGTCTCACAGAGCAATTGAATGTTGCACGGATCGTTCACGCCATGTGCGGCCAATGCAACCATGTGGTCAAAGTGGTCGACACGGTCGGCGCTTAGCAACCCGGAAAGATCTACTTGACAAAGGACACAGCGACCGTGATCGCGGAAGTAGACCGCATCTCGAACCCAAACTGGGAGGTATGCGCGTCGAATGAAACCAGTATCATCAAGGAATTCCCTCGGGATCGTCACCTTGCCACTTCCTATGAGTTCTGCCACCGCCTGGTTGAAGCGAAGAAGAAACGCCCTATTCCCAAATAGAAGATAGAATGTCTCGTCGGTCAGCTTTTCCCACAGTTGCTCGAACGATTCCTCTTGGGAAAGAAACCATCGATGAAATGGATACTCCTCTCGGCTACTTGCTTCATCGACGGGAATCACGGGCTTAAACTTCTTATACGGCAGAAACGGTACTTCATAGGCCCGCAGCAGATCCTCAACTCCTTGAATCAATTCCGGCCCTTCTTCGTAAAGATCAGCGTTCTTTCGGTACTCGTATCGGTGTTCGACAGCAATCATCGCATAGATGTAGCGATGGAGCAGGGAAACCCTAGAAAAACACGTTATTCCTTTGAGAAGGTCTTGACTCTCCCAGTCAAGCTCCATCAGCGATTCATTGTTCTCAAGGCAAGCCTGCCTGTCTTCGATGTATGCCGTCTTGGCGATTTCGGCCAGTCGCGATTCTCCGGCGCAGGACACGATGCGCAGCGCGCGCTGTTTGTCGCGCGCGTCCCGGAACCTCAACTCATCACCCGGTTCTGCTTTCTGAAGCAATCGACCGATTGCGGATCGCGGCTGGCGCCGATCACCGCGATAGATCGCGGCGCGAGCACCGGGCGCAACGACGCGCGCTCGGCTTCGGCCTCCTGCGCCTCGGCGCGCGACTCCGCGATCTCGCTATACCCAAGCAACATTGGTACAGTACCGGGAGCGGTAGCGACCGGGCGCCTTGCAAAGAAGGCGTTTCGATGGGGGCACCCGGTCGCTACCGCTCCCGGTACTGTACCGCCGCGTGTACCAATGTTGCTTGCTCTGATTTAGACAGGGCATAGCCCGCCTTGCGAAAGACCGAGAGCATCACGTGGTTGTCGGCAAGCACGTCTGCGCTGAAACGATTGACGCCGTGCTCGCGCGCGATCTCGGCCAGCAAGTCGAGCAGCAGCGTGCCGATGCCGCGCCTCTGCATCGCGTCCTCGACGAGGAACGATACCTCGGCGACGTCGGGGCGATCCTCCAGCGCGTGGTACTGACCCACCGCGATGATCCGTTCATCGGCGCCCTCGCCTTGAATCACAACCAGCGTCACGACGCGCGAGCCTTCAACCTGCGCCAGTTGATCGAAAGTCTTTTCGGGCAGCGCTTTGATCGAGTGCAGGAACCGGTAGCGAATCGAACCCGGCGAGCAACGGCTCAAGAGGTCTTTCAAGACGCCGCGATCGCCGGGCCGCAAGGCTCGAAATCGCAGCATCGCGCCGTCTCGCAGAAGCAAGTCCCTGGAAAAATCCGTTAACGAATTTAGGCGCCTTGTATCCATTCGTGAATATTCGTGTTCATTCGTGGCTAACATTCTTTTTCTCAAGCCATAGATTCGCGCGGTAGCCGAATCGTGAAAGTGGAGCCTCGGCCCGGAGTGGAAACCGCTTCGACTCGACCGCCGTGCGCGCGAGCGATGCGTCTGACCGCAGGCAGCCCCAGTCCCGCGCCGTTGGGATTCGTGCTGAAGAACGGACTGAAGATTCTCAACAGGTCTCCTTCGGGGATGCCTCGACCATTGTCTTCGACTTCGATAATCACTTCCCTGCCCGCCCCATTATCACGGTCGCATTCGCTCAATCGCACGACCACGGCCCCGTCTCCATCAATAGCCTCAATGGCGTTGGTAAGCAACCCATGCGCGGCGTCTTCGATCTGCGCCGCGTCAATGTTCATGACGACCGGCGACGGATCGGCGACGAATTCAATCTTAATCTGCCGGCCGCGCATTGAAGCCGCTTTTGCCTGATGGCCGGCAAGCGTGACCGCGCGATGGACGGCCGCGTTCACAGAGGCGGGCTGAAAATTGAAAGTGCCCGGCTGCGCGCGATCGAGCATGGACCGGATGATAGCGTCAATCCGCCCGACTTCGCCTCGCACGCCTTCGAGCAATTTGCGTTCGGGATCATTCGGACTGCGCCGTTGAATCAGTATGTCAACGGCCCCCTGAATACCGGCAAGGGGGTTCTTAATTTCATGAGCCAGGCTGGCGGCCAGTTCCCCAAAACGCGCAGCATGTTGGCGACGATTTATTTCGCGTTCGTGCGCCACAGTCTCTGTGATGTCGCGCACCACCATCAAGTAAGCGATGATCTTTCCCGAATCGTCGCGCACCGGCGAAACTCGAGAACGAAGGCGCCGTCCTGGATGTTTGCCGCTGATCTCTTCGTATTCGGCGCGGCCGGTCTCGTCGCTCACCGAGCGAGCGCAGAATTGCGGAATGGCCCCGGTCTCGTTCGCGCAGCCGAAGACCTCGGCGCAGGCGCGTCCGACGATCTGTTCCAGAGGCGCCCCGATTATGTCAGCGAAGGCGCCGTTGGCGCACACGATGCGCGAATCGAGCGATTGCACACAGACGCCGTCCTCAATTGCGTCAAATAGTGTCTCCCACGTGAGAAGCGCCGCGCATTCGCCTGCTTGTGAGGTTGGAAAGACGGGCAGTGATGATTCTTCGTTCGTAGTCATTTTCTATCGGGCATGTCAGCCCCCATCCCTTCGAGTTTCTTCAATCCGATTTCTTCTGAGCAATTCCCTTGCCAGCGACGCAAGTCGGGATCGCCGTTTTGCGACACGCAATGAAATAGGCATTCTCACCCGCGAGATTGGGATATTTCCCCAACCGCTGGGGAATATCCCACACCTGAAGAGCCTATCCGCAGGTTTAGGACCTTTCCCTGATGTCATTGACTTCGTCGGCCTGTAAGTTGCAACACAAAGCGACGCAGACTCATTAAGGAGGAATAGCGATGAAATCCTTGATAGCAATAGACGGTTCGGATTGCGGCGACGCCGTCGTAGATGGAGGCGCCGCTGCTAGCAATGCGATCGTATTGAATGAATGCGGCGAGAAACCTACCGCATCACGCCAGAGATGAATCCGGAAACCGGGCAGATCGTCCACTTGTACACGGTTGAGTTGTATCAGGCTACTCCCGGACGCTCATGAATCTCTGTTGGGCTGAGTGGAACAGCGATTGCTCTATCAACGGCGCCACACGCGGAATGGCGCTCGATGCACCGCCGTCTGTGCGCTGGATCACAACCACGAGTGTTGCGAATCACAGACTGTTCCCAACTTCTTGGTTAAGATCGAATTGAGCGGCGCTCTTTTTTGCTAAATCGAACCAAGCAACATTGGGACACGCGGCGGTACGGTACCGGGAGCGGTAGCGACCGGGTTCCATCGGAAGCGCCCTGTGGCGGTCGGCGCCCGGTCGCTACCGCTCCCGGTACCGTACCAATGTTGCTTGGTCCGATTTAGAACGCAGTTGGGTTTTATCCGCAACCAGCATGGAAAATTTCCGCGCCCGTGCTGAAATTTACGCAATTTCGAGTAATCAACGCGGCGCAGCCGCTTCCGCTACTAAACCGTTTGTCCGACACGGAGGCAGACTATGCTGAAGAAACTATCTGTGATCGCATTGGGCGCCTTTCTCAGTGTTGCTGGCGTCTCCGGCGACACGACAAAGTTATCTACTCCACAAGACGCCCTGGTCGCGTTGCGGGATAACAATTGCGTTAATTGCCACGCCAGACTGTCCACGCCGCTACGCCTGACCAGCCGGTACGCTGAATGGCACTTGTCCGCGCACAAGGAGAAGGCCATCGGCTGCGATAAATGCCACGGCGGTGATCCGAAGATCAGCGATGAAAAGAAAGCCCACGCCGGAGTGATCGCCCCCGGAGACGTGAAGAGCAGGCTGCACCCGCAGAACCTCCCGGAGACCTGCAACGCCTGCCACCAAGGTATCGTCAGTTCTTTCGTCGAAAGCAAGCATTATCAGAAGCTGAAAGAAGCCGGGCTGGGACCGAGTTGCACGACTTGCCACCAGCACATGGCGTCGCAAGTGCTCTACACCCCTGACGAGACCTCCGCGTTGTGCTCCACTTGTCACAACTCTCCCAACAAATTGATGCCGCCCCGCCCCGAAATTCCACAGAAGGCCAACGAAGTGATACAATCAATCAGACGCGCCAACACGGTGGTGGTCTGGGCAGATCGCCTCTTCGAAGAGGCCGACAACCGCAAGCTGGATGTGAGCGAGGAGAAGAAAGAACAGAAGATCGTCAAAGCCGTGCTGGCCGAAGCGAAGATAAGCTGGCACGCCTTCAATCTCGATTCCGTCCGCAGAAAAGCCGATGACGCTTTCGAGATGGGAACCAAAGTCAAGGATTCGTTGCGCACGAAGCTTTACCCGCAACAGTAACAAACCAACATAATTCAGTGGACCTTCACTCCACTGTTTGAGCAAGGAGCAGCTTATGCGAACCCTGAAGATAAGTCTGGTGATAATCTTCTGTCTGGCGGCGCTGACGCCTGCGATCTCGACGAGGGTCGCGGCGTTGACTGCGACGCTGGCCCAGAACAAGGCGCCCAAAGAAAAGTCTGACAAGAACAAAGACGCGGCGCAGTCGAAGCAAGGTCAGCCTCCGGACGCCAGCCAGTACGTCGGCAGCGAATCATGCGCTGAATGCCATGGCGCCGAAGCGACTCATTATGCGCTGACGGCCCACAGCAAAACCAAGCTGGGTAACAGCCCTGTTGACAAGCGAGGCTGCGAAGCCTGTCACGGCCCGGCGCGCGGTCACCTGGACTTTTATCTAAAAATTCAGAAGCTGAACGAAGCCGGCAAAGACGCTGAAGCGACAGAGCTGATGAACGACACGGCGAAGGCCGAGGCGGCCAAGATGCGATCGTTCCCCAGATTGTCTTCAGCGGAGGTTTCGGCGACCTGCCTGAAATGTCACGAAGGCTCACAAGGGCGTAATGATGAGCGATTCAATTTCCGCCGCAGCGAGCATTTCCGGCACGGCGTTTCGTGTATAGACTGCCATTCATCGCACTCGCCGAAACGCACGGAGTTTCTGCTCAAGGACTCCCAGCCGAATATGTGCTATCAATGCCACGCCGAGCAAAAGGCGACCTTTGCCAAACCATTTCACCACAAAGTTCCGGAAGGCGGAATGAAATGTTCCGATTGTCACAATCAGCACGGCGGTTTTATGGCGAAATCGCTGCGCAATTCGATCAATGGTGATATCGCCTGCGTCAAGTGTCACGCGGATAAACAAGGGCCATTCGTGTTTGAGCACGCGCCGATCAAAACGGAAGGCTGCCAGTCGTGTCATACGCCGCATGGTTCCACCAATCCGAAATTGCTGACGCGGAACCTCGTCAAATTCCTTTGCATTGAGTGTCATTCGAATACGCCGGGAATCCCCGGAGATGGAGGCGGCATTGGGGTTCCCAGCCCCACTAGCCACAATATCAATGATCCGCGTTTCTCAAATTGCACGCTGTGCCATTCAGAAATCCACGGATCGAACAAAGATCGCTTCTTCCGCTAAAGGGAAAGGAGACAGAAGATGAAAACCAAACGCACATCAACCATCATTTCAGGCTTTTCATGGCTCTCCCGAACCTGCGCGGGGGCCGCAATTATGGCGCTGCTGATCGCCTGCGTCGCTGGCGCATTTGCGCAAAGCGTGGAGAAGGCTGAAACCGGCCAACAGGCGCGAGAGAAAGAAAGCGAGCTAGAGCGCGCCAGAGTCATTGTCGAGAATCCCAAAGAGAATAAACCCAGCAACCCGGAAACTGGCCGGACCTGGGGCGTCTATTCCACTACGACTTCGCTTGATCTCGGCTATCGCTTCGTTGATACGGATGGAAACAATGGCCGATACCTTTCGGATGTGAATGTCCGCGATGGATTCCGCGTGCTGGGCTATTCGCTTGATATGCGCGCGCGCCCCGAAACCGCCTTGCTCTTCGACTTTCTTAAGGCCGATGTCAGCAACGCCGGCGGGGATGCGGCGCAGACCTTTTACCTGCGCGCCGAAAAAACGCGCTTCTATCGTTTCGATGGCAATGTCCGGCGGTTTAACTATTACCGCTCGATTGCGAACTTTGTGGCGCCGATTCCCAACACCACCTGGCGCGATTACGATCTGCGGCAGCAGATCTCCGACTTCAACCTGAAACTCTTCCCGCAACGGGCTGTCAGGATTAACGCGGGGTATAGTCGGAGCATGGCCAAAGGGCGTTATACGCCGACGTATAACTTTGAACGAGACCAGTTCCAATTGCTGGGTCAGTCTCGCTGGGAGGCGAACGACTATCGCCTCGGCCTGGACACCACCTATCGGAAATGGGATTTCAACGTCGAGCAATTGTACCGGAACTTCCATAACGATCCGCACTTCACCGCCAAACCTGGGGGCGACCTCGGATTCAACCTCACGGACAATGGCCGGATCACCACGCTCTCACGGGATACGCCGTTCCGCTCGCGTTCCTTGGTAACGCGCTTTGGTGTGCACGGTAACATTGCCGAACGACTGCACGTCGCTTTCCGGGCTCTGCATGATGATGAGCGGATTCGCGCCGGTTACCTGGAAATAGACACGGGCCGAGCCAACAATGGTTCGACAATTATCTCGCGCACACTAAGCCTCACCGACCCGGGCGGGGTTGCTAAGAGGCCTGGAAATAATGTCGATGTTGGGGTAAGCCTGGATGTGAATCGGCATCTGACGATCAGCAATACCTTCAGCTATGCAGATTGGCGCATCTCTGGCGACATGAGTTTTCTCAATGTGTCAGTCCAGCGAACTGGCGCCGCCCCTCCTACAACGACAACGACCACCACTGTCGCCACCGGCTATGTGACTGATCTGTCTTCATTCCGGAACACTCTGGAAGCCAGCTTCAATTTTGGCCGGAAGTTTTCCGCCGATCTGGGGTGGCGGGCGATGAATCGGGATGTCAAGTTGGCCGGGATATGGAATGCGACTTCCGCTAACCCTGTCATTAAAGATGAAGCTGAGTCCATCTTCACCAACTCGTTCATTGGCGGAATGAGGTATCGTCCAACCAATAAGGCGAGCTTTATGTTCGACGTGGAGCATGGGCAGAATAACAATGCGTTTATCCGCATCGCTCCGCTGGATTTCACACGAACTCGCGTGCGCGCGCAGGTCCAGGCGACCGATAAGCTGTGGTTCAATGGAACCTTCACTTCTCTCGATCGAAGCAACCCGACACCACAGGTCGAAAACGAGTCAACGACGCGGAGTTATAGCGCATCCGTGAGTTGGGAACCGCATCCGCGGGCTCACGTTGACTTCGGATATGACTATCACGACTTGTTTGCGACTGCTTTGATTGATTACACCCTGGGTACCCAGCGCGTCAACGGTAGATCACTCTACTACTCGCGGATCAACTCGCTGTTTGCCAATACCCGATTCGGCTTGACCAATCGGCTTGATCTATTGCTCGCTTATTACTACATCATGGATCGGGGAAATCCATCGGTGTCACTTGGACCGAACGACCAGGTCAATTCGTACCCGTTGCGGAGACACAACCCCGAAGCGCGCCTGGCGTATCGGTTCAGTAATAACGTAACCGGCAACATCAGTTATCGTCATTACAGTTACAACGAACGCGATTTCACCGCGCAGGATTATCGAGCGAACATCCTGACAACCAGTTTGAGGTTCACTTTTTAACCACGGGAAAGGAGAAAAAAATCGTGAAATTCTCGATCACAATAATGAAGTTGACAGTTACGACATTGGCGGCGGCGACAGTAATCGCCGGGCTTCTGTTTTCGACTCAGCCGCAGGTGATCAACGCTGCGGCTGACGACTCCGCAACCCTCTTTAAGACCAAATGCGCCGTCTGCCACGGCGCGGACGGAAGCGGCAATACGGCGCAAGGCAAGGCATTGAAAGTACGCGATCTGCGCTCGGCTGAAGCGCAAAAGATGACCGACGCGAAGATGGCCGAAATCATCACCAAAGGCAAAAACAAAATGCCGGCGCTCGGCAAGAATTTCAGTCAGGATCAGATCAAACAGCTTGTCGCGCACATTCGAGAAATGGCTAAAAAAGGCTGAAGCGCTGGCATTGGGCAACTTCATTTGAGGATCGAGTTATGAAATCTGAAACCGAACGAACCGTTTCGCGTGATAGACGATCTTTTCTTGGCGTGCTGATCGGAGTGGGGACAGTTGGCGTGGGGGCGTTGCTTTCCATTCCACTCGTGCGCTTCGCGCTGCATCCGATTCTGGCGAAAACGACTGAAACCGCATGGTCTGACCTTGGCCTGCCGGATGACTTTGCATCGCTCGCCTCACCGATGAAGCGATTGATCAAAGTTGAGCAGCGCGACGGATGGCGTAGGATTATTTCGGAGAAGTCTGTTTACGTTACGAAGGGCGCGAACGGGCAATTGCGCGTATTGTCTTCAATCTGTCCGCATCTAGGGTGCTCAATCACCTGGAACGATGCGAAGACACAGTTCGTCTGCCCTTGCCACGTCGGCGTTTTTGCGCCCGACGGCGCGCTCGTTTCCGGGCCGCCGCCGCGCGCAATGGATGAACTCGAAACCAAAGTCGAGGATGGGCGGTTGAAGGTGCGGCACCAATACTTTCGCCAGCTTGTGTCGACAAAAGAGGTGCTTGCCTGATGGAAACTACTACCCCGACCAATGAAGCTTCTTCTGCTCAACCCGAGCGAAAGCGCGGGCGGTTGTTTGCCTGGTTCGACCGGCGCGCCGGTCTTCGAGCTCTGCTTCACGAATCACTCGATGAACCGATACCGGGGGGAGCGCGATTCGCCTATGTCTTCGGTTCCGGGCTGCTATTTATTTTTCTCTCGCAGGTCATCACGGGCGTCTTCCTGGCGCTCTACTACGTGCCTTCAGCCGATCACGCGCACACGACGGTCGCTTACATCACGAAAGAGGTTCTGGCGGGATCGTTTCTGCGCAGTATTCACGCCTACGGGTCGAGCGCAATGATCGTCGTCTTGCTCCTGCACCTGGCTCAGACTTTTTTGTACGGTTCCTACAAAGGGCGACGCGAACTGCTGTGGATATCGGGCTGCACGCTCTTCGCCTTGATAATCGGAATGGCGTTCACAGGCTATCTGTTGCCATGGGATATGAAAGCTTATTTCGCGACGGCAGTGGGCACGAATATCGCCAGCGAGATTCCGCTGGTCGGCGACTGGCTCAAACGGATGATGCGCGGCGGGGCTGAGATGGGCACACTGGCGCTCTCCCGCTTTTATGTAGCGCACGTCTTTTTGATTCCCGCGGCGATCTTCGCCCTAGTCGCGGCGCACGTTTACCTGTTCCGTCGCGCGGGCGCAGCCGGGCCGATCAGCGAAGACCCGATCAACCCGAAACAAAATCCCGAGCGGTTCTACCCGCGACAGGTCCTGATGGATCTGGGATTTTCGCTGTTATTGATTGCTGCGTTGGGATTCCTCTCTTACTTCGTCCCGATGGAACTGGGGCCTAAGGCCGATCCGGCTGACACACAATTTTTACCGAGACCTGAGTGGTATTACATTCCGGTCTTTCAATGGCTCAAATACTGGCCGGGCGGCCGCGCGATCATTGGCATCCTTGTCATTCCGCTGATTGTCATAGCTCTCTTTATCGGGCTGCCTTTCATAGACCGGCGACTCGAGCGGCGTCCGTGGAAACGTCCTGTAGCAGTGGGAGCCTTTGCGCTCGTCTTCTTATCGCTCGTGGCGCTGGGCGCGCTCAGCTACCGCGACGATCACGGGGATCCGGGCTTGGTCAAACAGCTCGCAAAACAACGCGAAGAGACCGAGCAGTTCATGCGCGCGCCCTTCGAGCCAGAACTGATGGGGGCATCACCCGCCGCCGCACCTGCCGACCCGCTCGTAACGGAAGGTAAAGCTCTCTTTGAAGCGCAATCCTGTAGCGCCTGTCACGGCGAAGGCGGCGAGGGCACAGCTGCCGGGTCTAAGCTCATCGGCGTCGGGGCGAAAATGTCGCCTGAACAACTGGCGGGCCTATTGCGAAACCCTACTGACAAAATGAAAGACGGAGGGATGACGCCATTGACTATCAAAGACGAAGAGATCAGGGCGATTGTCGCTTATCTCAATAGCTTGAAATGAGCGCGACCGCCACATTTCAGGAGCCGGCGCAAAAGAGCTTCGGAACTTCATTCCCACCAACGGCGCTAAGAGCAGACCATGTTCTCAAGCGCCGCTTTGTTCTTAATCACCAGGTCTGACCCTTTGAGCTGAATCAGTCCCTTGTTCCGAAACTCGCCCAGCAGCCGTGTGACCGTCTCACGCGACACGCCGATCATCTGCGCGATCTCTCCGTGCGTCAGTGAAAGCTTCAGATGAACGCCATGCTCCGTCTGTCTCCCGGTTTTCTTGAGCCAACTCAGTAACAGCTTGGCCAACTTTTCGGCGACGGAATCCGACAGGGCTAACGCGCGCATTTGTTCGTGGAGAGCCGCGTAAACGTGACTGAGATGTAGAGCCACGCGCAAACTCGCTTCGGCCTGGTTGTTCAACAAGTTCAGGAAATGATCCCGCCGGATGAAATTGACCTGCCCTGATTCGAGCATCTCAGCTGAATCTTCGTAGGGATGTCCAGATAAAGTCGCGCTCAATCCTAAAATCTCTCCCTGTTCGGCGATGCGCATAAGTGATTTGCCATTGCTCGAACCGATGCATAGCTTCGCGCGGCCGCTGCAAAGAATAAACACTCCTTTGGGACGCTGCCCTTCGACAAATAACTTTGCGCCCCGGGGGTAGAAGCCGGCGAGAGATATCGCGTCGAAGTCACGCAGGGAATCTCCGGAAAGATCGCAAAGGAAGCACCTTTTGTGCAAACCAATCTCTGAACAGATTTCGGTTGTCTCCGATTTGCTAACTAAGCGCATAGGCCGGTTCATTACTAACTCACCTCCTCTCCTCTAACGCTCGACCCGGTCCACACAAACTGACGGCAACAGATGTGCCGCTGAAGAGGCGGCTGGCGCGCCGCATCAAAGTCCAGGCATTTTCAAGGTTTCGTTCAATCGACCGTGGATTGATCCGCGGACCAAGCTGAGTGATATTCCTCAGCAGGTGGGGAATTTGACCTAACCGCCGATCTTCACACGCCAGAAATCAAGCGCTTAGGACGGGCACATTTATTGCTTCTCGACAGTATTGAAAGGACGAATGCTTGTTGTTCGCGTGAGCGGCCAAGCGTCGAGAAAAACATGTACACCATACCGCGATATTGCGATTTAGATGGAGTCATTGAGATCAGCCCGTTGTTTGAAGGCGTGTCGCTGACGACACTGGAAGCCTGCGATACGATCCATGTGCGGACGCGCAACAGCGACTATGCAATCTTCCTGCTTGACCCCAAATCTGGGCGCGCGCTGTTGCGAGGCGGGGAATGTTTCATTGAGCCTGTGGAGGCGACCGTGAGCGGCTCGACCTTCGGTGGCTGCATGCTCAAGGCAGGCTGGCTCGGCGTCGGACTTCGGATGGAGATTTACTCGAACGGTCAGCGCACTGTGACCTCACCGGTCCAGTCGGTGCGCGTTGAGCGTGCGGATTTCGGCGCCGACCAGTGTGATTCGATAGAGAGCGGCCTTGCGGAAATGAGCGCGTCCGGCAACCATTGACGCGAGCGTTTGTCGCCGCCGCGCCGAATTTACACTGTCCAGGTTTTCTCCAAACGTGACGCAATGTGTGATGGATGGCGGCGCTGGCGTTGATGGTCTTTGAAAATTAAACGCAACCACGCAATCCAACGTAGGGGCGGGTTTTCCCCGCCCGGGTCCGTGATCGAGGCGATAGGGCGGGGAAAACCCGCCCCTACGTGGTTGCGTTTAATTTTCCTGATACCAACGGATTTTGTGGCGCGACTCCCGGAGGGGCGAAATGTTTTTAGCCACGAATGAACACGAATGAACACGAATATTATTTCCGGTCTGATAAATTGTTTGGCTGCCATTTTCTCGCTTCTATTCGTGAATATTCGTGTTCATTCGTGGCTAAAATTCTTTCCAGGACCGGGCAACGGCCACAAACCACAAAATCCGTTAGTACCAGTAATTTTCAAAGACCATCAACGCCGGCCTAAATTCATCCTGCCGCTACGCGGCGATTCTGGCATAGGCGTTAAGCGCCCAAGCTGAATGTCAATAAGTTGTCGGTTCGTTTTCAACATTACTCACAGTCAATCCCCCCAATTGTTCCTCAATGATCTCCGCCGCAAGCGACAGAAAATCGTATGCGGTGACGATGCCAACCAGCCGGTCGTTTTCTACCACCGGCAGGCAGCCGACTTTGCGCCGGCGCATGATCGCCATCGCTTCGAGCGCGGAGGTTCCGGGCGCGACGGTCATCAGGTCGCGGATCATAATTTCCTTGACGGTGACTTCTTTCGCGCTGCGGCTCAGCAGACCTTGCGCGAGCAATCGCAGAAGGTCGCGGTGCGAGATCAGCCCGACCAGCCGGCCCTCATCGTCTTCCACAGGCACGTGGCGGATGTGTCTCCACTCCATCAGGCTCGCGGCCAGATCAACCAGATCGTCCGGATGCGCCGTGAATAGGTCGGTTGACATCAGTTGAGCTACGGTCTGAAAACCGCGGATCCAATCCCCTGCCCCACGCGATCTCGCGAGCGCCCAGCGGCTAACCGGCTCCCCGCTCTGCTGTTGTTCCAGCATCGCTTCGGTCAATGCGCGATGTCGAGTCTCGCGCGCGCCGCGCCCATCCATCGCCGCAAGAGAGCGCAACGACCACTGCGCGCCGGTTTGATCGCGCTCGACTCGCTCTTCGATCACGTCCAGGTAGCGGTCACGATCTTCCGCGTCAACGCCGGCTTGCTTTAATCCTTCGCGCGCCGCCGGCAGCAGACGGTCGAGTATCAACATCGAGGCGGAGTAATCGCGCCCGTCGACCCAGGTCAATTGCGCTTTCAAACTGTGACGCGCCGCGGCGAAGAAATTGTTCTTCGCGTCGTCGAACGTCATCAGTTTTTCGATCTCGCCGCATTCGCCGGGGAGCGCCGTCATCAGGCCGTAAAAGAACGCGGCGTTCGCCATCTCATCAATTATCGAAGGCCCCGAAGGCATCGAACGATGTTCGATCCTCAAATGTGCAATGCTGTCATTGACTCCGTAACAAGGGCGGTTCCACCGCCAAACTGTGCCGTTGTGCAGGCGCAGCGCGGCGAGTCTCGGTGGCTCGCCGCGGGCGAGCGATTCGAATGGATCATCTTCAATCTGTTTGGTCAGGATGACGCGGAACCGCGCGATCTCTTCGCGGAAGATTTCGACAACCGAATCAGTGATCCAGCCTTCGCCGAAACTCACGCGGGGCGGATGGCTTCGAGCCTGCCGCGCGCTCGAACGTTCATCGGTCGAGTGCTGGAACAGCGCGACACGGGTTTCGCTCCACAGGCGATGGCCGATGAGCAGCGGCGAATTCGCGGCGACCGCCAGCAGCGGCGCGGAGATCGCCTGCGCCAGGTTATAGAGGCGGGCGAACTCCTCCGATCCGACCTGCAAGTGAACCTGGAAGCTGCTGCAGCAGGCTTCAAACATCACGTTGTCGTGCGTGGCATGAAGCTCGTCAAGCCCCTTGATGTGAATGTTGAAAGCGCCGCCGCGCAATTGACTCATCGCGCGATTCAGTTCGTGGTAACGCGGGATCGGCGCCAGATTGTCGAGCGTCAGGTCGGATTGCCGAATCGTCGGCAGTATCCCCGTGAGCAATACATCCGCGTCACAGCCTCGAGCGGCGCGGCGGGCGACCGCGATCAACTCCGAAAGCTCGCACTCCATTTCGCGCAAACCGAGACCGGAGAGCGGGCGCGGCGACAGATTGGCTTCGAGATTGAATTTGCCTATCTCCGTCGTTAACCGATGATCATTAGCGTTCTTCAGAACTTCCATCGCCACCGGCGCAGGCCGCATCGCGCGGTCGATGAGAAACATTTCCTGCTCAGCGCCAATACGCCGCACGCCGCTCTCGATCTTGCCCGCTTCGATCATCCGTTCAAGCGCGGACACGTCGGTGAGCAGAGACCTCATAAAAGCCTGGGCCTGACGCGAGTCGTGTTCGGTAGAGACATTATGCTCACCCATTGTTCCTCCAGGGGTTCATAAATTCGTATTTTCGCGCCTTTGTCGCCGCGCGACTTGAATAGAAGAGGATGAATAAAAGCAATGGATGTGCCATTCGAAAACAGCGTGTTTGGCTGAAGTAAAAGCGCCCTTTTTGCGGAAAATGGCTACAGCGAGCCTGCCGTGACCGATTCGCTCCGTACCCTTGACCACTGATCCAGCACGCGATCTTTCCAGGCGGCCAGCGACCTGGCGCGCGCCATCCCATCGGCCGTCAACCGCCCTTGTCGCTCAGCCGCCGGTAGATAGAAACGTTCGGTGTATTCGCGTTCTCCTCGTCGTTCTAAATGAACCACGCCCTCCTGCGGAAAGTTACCCACCTTACTGCGCAAAAACACGCAGCATCAGGCCAATCGAAACGTCTGATTGCGCTTTCGGCCTTCATTATTGCGAGAAATTCGGTCGGCACGGTTATTGCCATTTGTCTGTTGGAGAGAGTGATGAAACAACACGTAATCAAATATGAGTAATCAGTCCTGGAACAAAGTGTTAATCGTAGACGACGAGCCGACGATTCGGTGGGTGCTTGCCGAGGCTCTGCGCGGCTGGGATTACGAGACGGTCGAAGCCGAGACGGGAGCCGCGACGCTGGCCGCCCTTGTTACAGAGCGGCCCGCTGCGGTGTTGCTCGACATCAATCTGCCCGACAGCTCCGGCCTCGACCTGCTGCGCGAGATCAAGCGCCGCAGCCCGCGAGCGGCCGTGATTATGATCACGGCGGAGACGCTGTTCGAAAACGCGGTCGCGGCTCTGCGAGGCGGCGCCGACGATTTCATCGGCAAGCCGATCAACCTGGAGGAACTGCGCTTCGCGCTCGATCAGGCCCTCAAGTTGAAGCGACAAGGTCGTCAGCCGGAAGCCGTGAGCCGTCCACGCATTTTAATCGTCAGCGACTCGGCGGAGCGTATCCCACATTTGCAAATTGGCTTCGATGCGCAGGAGGTCGAGATAGCCAGCGCCGTGTTTCCCGAAGAGTGGGGATATGTCAGCGGCGACAGGCACGACCTGGCGGTGGTTGATGTCGGCCCGGCGCTTCTGGAGCCGTTGCTCGGAAATCTTCGCGCGAGCAAGGAGCATGCGGAGATTCCCGTGTTGGTGGAACAGAGCAGGATCGCGGCCGCCCCTCTGACAGGCGTGTTGCCGAAATATCGCGCGATGCCGTGCAGTCACGATGAGCTGATCAGGCTCGCGCGCCGCCGACTCACCTCGATCGCCGGTCACGGGCGGGCGAAAGTACCCCTATAAATCCGGCACGTTGCGCCGCAACTCATCCAACCAGACGACGGCCTCGGAATCACTCGGCGCGCGCCAATCTCCGCGCGGCGATAGCGAGCCGCCGGAGCCGACTTTCGGTGTCCCCGCTGTGAGGAAGCTTGACTCGGCATTTCGGCATCCAGACTGCTCTCTGTTTGGGAATCTCGCACACGCTATTTCGGTAACCAGGCGTGACTTGGCTTAGCCGCTGCTCTTACTCTCACCTCCGCAATTCAATTCCATTTGTTCCGGAGGACCATTGATGAATTCACCCCTGCCTGCTGACCTGCTTGAGCTCAAAGCTCAGTTCGACCACTGGCGCTCAATCCGCCCATATATCCGCCAACCGATTCCGGAGGATCTCCGCCACGCCGCTCTAGAAATGAGTCAGCGATATTCGCCAGCGCTCGTGGGGCGAGTCTTGAAGCTTGATCCGCAGCGATTAAAAAAGCCGGTCCCCAAACCAGCGCGACAAAAGACCTCTCTGAAAAAGACCTCTCTGAAAAAGCCGCAGACCGCCTTCTTCAAATTGCCGACCGAGGTCATTTTGCCCAAACCTGATACTTCGGTCGATCAGCTCGACATCACGTTGCTCTAATTTGTTCTGTTTGAGACGTTCGATCAGAATCTCGATTTCGGCCGAATCGGTTTTGGGAATCTCAGGGCCTTTGGCCATCAGCGGTTGCTCTCTCCGAGTAAGATAGTTTTACAGCCACCATTTCAGCCGTACCATTAGGGGGTCCGGGAGAATTTTTGAGAAATGTTACCCTAAGAGCCGTTTCTACGGCACGGCGCCTAGACTCGCATTGTCTCAGGCCGCCCCGAACTCATATCCGAACATTTCGATGTCTTGCCGAAATCTCTCACCGGCGATTTGCCGGGTCTCGTTGCTATAAAAGTCGGTATACCTCGCTGCGGCGCGTGCCTTTTGAAGCCAAGGGAGTTCGTTGCGCGGAAGCCCGATTCTCTCCTGGACAAATCGGAAGTCCTCGGCCAACCGCTCAAAACGGCCAATAAAATCGACGCCGATTTTACCCTCCTCATCCGTGACGAAAGTGTGCTGCGATCGGAAGTGTCCGTCCGCATCCTCATCGCGTATCGACGCCACCGCCACGACGAAGTCAGCGAACGACATGCCTGGAATGAAGGCGTCAAACCGAGCTAGGCAGTTCGCCACGCCGGGTCGAATCGTAAAATACGTGTACCCCTCAACCTCACCTCGAATCTTGTCGCGATAGCAGGACACGAGCCGATCCCAAGGATTGCGAACGAACGCAAACGAAAATAGGCCTGGAAAGAGCCGCCCTGAGCGACTTGAGGACCTCTCTGCCGTCGGCCATTCGACGCGATGAGGGTCGCCGCTCGCTGACCTGAGACTGATGCCAAGGACCTCTGCAAGAGCCGTCTTCATGCTTGTACATGCGACCTTCGGTGTCTCAACGTAGACAGCACGATAAGGCTCAAGCAAGATCACGTCAACTTCGTACCTCAAGACTCCCCCTACAG
>WNGA01009539.1_pt1 | contig 17335 bp, 21 predicted proteins | sample 5400061 | NCBI WGS metagenome assembly WNGA01 (sample SAMN13153366, study PRJNA577476) | soil metagenome | isolation source: 100 cm soil or saprolite under grassland replicate 2 | place: USA:California | collected 2016-06-15 | reverse complement strand
GTCCATCATTCACGTCATGCCGAGCATGACGTCGCCGTTGCCCATGCGACGGGCCATCTCCATCATGTTCGCCATCGCCTGCGGGGCTCGCTCGGACTTCATGAACTCCCGCATCGCGTCGTGGCCCTCCGTCGTGGCGCCGTCCTTCATCATCTCGGCGCACATGGCCGCGGGTTCGCTGGATGTCTCGGACACCTGCTTCTCCGCCGCGATCGCCGCCCCCGCGAGCAAGAGCACGACGGCCAAGCCCGCCACGGCACGCATCGTCACGTACTTCATCGCCGTTCCTCCTTTGGAACCGTGCCCCGGTTCGGTTCCCGATATACGGGCCCCGAAGAGGACACGACCCTCTCTGATCGGTGGCTTCGTTGCGGAAGCGACGAGGGCGTTAGGCGAGAGGAGGCGAACGGGGAGCGAACGGTGCGATCGGCTGCTGGGCTCTGCTCAGGGCCGACAAACAGACGGGCCAAGCGGTTGCTGCTTCGGGGGCGAGGTCTGGAACCCCGCTGACGGAGACCAGGGGGATCGAGTGGGCCGCCGAGGTGGACGACGCGCTCGGCGAAGCCGGCTGGCCGCATCCGATCTGGTCTTCGCACGCGACGCCGAAGCAGTGTGGGTCGGCGGCAGCCGCCATCGCCGGCCGTAGCACATCGCCGAGGCATGCCAGGGCCATGAACGCGAGCGCCAACACCGCCGTCATGCGCAATGTCCTCGGAACTCGACCGCGCGCTCTCATCAGCAAGTTCCAATCATACGCCAACGCCCTGAGCGGAGCACTCCATTTGGACGCGCCGGAGGCTCGCCCTCACGCAACAGGTTTCGCCGCGGCGACACCCGGGCCTTCTCGCAGTGCGCCTTCGCCCCGCACGCCGTCACGGATCCGGACGGCATCGAGGACGTCCGATACGAACAGCATGCCGTCTCCGGGGTTGCCTGTCCGACAGCTCGATTGGACGACCTCGAGCAGCGTGTCGACCTGGTCGTTACCGCACATGATCTCGAGCTTGACCACCGCGAGATACCGGTAACGGTCGATGAACCGCGCGGTATGCCGCTCGAACCGGCTCGCCTCGTAGCCGTAGCCCACGGGATGAATCTCGATGACCGACACACCCGGAGCCCCTGCGCGCTGCAGTCGCTCGACGACCTCGTTGACTTCGTCGCGGCGGATGTAGGCCTTGATCTCTTTCATCATGGTCCTCCCTCGAACGTGTACGTCACGGCGAAGTCCCTGATCCGCTCGGGCATGTCCTGGAGGACCAGGTACTCGGACGTGAACTCCCTGGCCTCGCTCGGCTTGAACCTCGCGGGCAACACCAGCGGGCACTGCAGGAGCGCGAGGAACCGCGCGTCGGCCGCCGGCGCGATCCGGTGCGCCACGCGCGCCGTCACCTCGTGGCCGGAGAGGTTCCGGGCCCGGACGGTGACGCGAAATGATTCCCCGGGCTTCGCCCGGACCTCCGCTGGGCTGACACTGGTCTCCAGCGGGATGCCCGCAGCGGGCGACACGGTGAACCGCACGGGCAGCGCGCCGGTCCAGTCAAGAAGGAGACGCCATCCCGAGTCCTCCTTGACGAGCTGAAACGTCTCGCGGCCTTCGACGACGGGGAGTCGATGCGAGCGCCGCAATTCGTCGAGACGCCGGCGCACCTCCGCGCGCTGCGTGTCGGACAGCGCGTCGAGGCGCGGCTCGTCCCAGTCGCGCGCGAGGCTCTTGATCGCCGCCGAGTTGGCATCGGGGAGACGGAACGCGACCGTCACCGTCGCGCGCGAGCCCGCGATCCGCTTGTCGACGGTCGATGCGGTGACGAACGAGGCCAGCTGGCGCATCGTCTCGAGCGCGAAGCCGCGCGGGACGTCGAGCTGGGCGGCGATCGTCTTCGTGTCCTTTGCCCGGCGATCGCCCGCGGAGGCGAGCCGATGGATCGTGGCGGCATCGTAGGCGTAGAGCGCTCGCCCATACGCGAGGGCGACCTCGTCGGGCGCCGCCGCTCGCGTACAAGCCCCGACGAACGGCAGCGCGGTGACGACCGCCAGGAACGGAGCGAGTGTGGAGATCCTCACCTGAGCAATCCTTCGATGACCTCGTGCGCGGCCGTGCTGTCCCAATCGCGCGGGCCGAGAGCGACGGCGACGGTATAACCGGTCTTGTCGATGAGGAAGGTCGATGGCAGCGCCCTGACGGTGTAGCGATTGGCGGCCTCGAGCTTGGCATCGAGACCGATCGTGAACGTCAGGCCGTATTTCTTGACGAATGCGGCCACCCCGGCCTGGTCTCCTGAATCGATGGAGATGGCGAGCATCGAGAAGCCGCGATCCTTGTAGCGCCGGTACAGCCGCTCCATCGACGGCATCTCTTCCTTGCACGGCGGACACCAGGTGGCCCAGAAGTTGAGGAACACGGCGGTGCCGCGCAGCTCCTTCAGCGTCACCACCCCCGACCCCAGCCGTGGCACCGTGAAATCTGGAGCCGCTGTCGGCTGACGAAGCCGGATGAGGTCGAGGGCGGCGAGCGGGTCGCTCGCGAAACCGGGGGAGGCGATCGCCGCCGACAGGACGCTCGCCAGCGCCAGTGAAAGAAGGCCGCGCACTACCCGATCCTCACGAGCGCGATCATCCCGCCCATCATGTGCATGGGCTTGTGGCAGTGAAAGAACCAGTCGCCGGGGTTGTGCGCCGTCAGCTCGATGAGGGCGGAGCCCATGTGCGCCTCGACGTCGACGACGTCCTTGACGAGCGGCTCTGCGTAGCGCGTGCCGTTGGCGCCGAGGAGCCGGAAGGACTGGCCGTGGAGATGCATCGGATGCGCTTCCATGCTGTTGTTGCGCAGGATGATGCGGATGCGGTCGCCCTTCGGGCACGGCAGCGGGTCGGTGTTCGGATACCGCTTGCCGTTGATCGTCCAGACATCGCTGCCCATCATGCCGCCGCTCAGCGCCAGCACGAAGGTTCGTGGTTCTTCGGTTGTCGCCGAGGACAAGACGGGACGGCCACGGCCGAGCGCGTAGTCCCAGAGCGTGAGGCCGACGATGCCGCGCTCGGGCTCGGGTGGCCTCGCGCGGGCGTGGTCCTCGTAGACGACGAGCATGCGCTCTCCGGCCTCGATGTGGCCCGGCTGCGTGCAGTGGAGGAACCAGGCGCCGGGGCGATCGGCGACCACCACGACGTCGTAGCGCTCGGCCGGTGCGATCGGAAGTCCGTCGACTTCGACGGACGTCTGCAGCGGATTGCCGTCGGTATGCGTTACGCGCAGCCGGTGACCGGCCAGGCGCACGACGTGGGTGTGCTCGGCGCTGGCGTTGATCAGGCGCAGGCGGATCCGCTCATCCCTCTTCACGCGGAGCGGCTCGGTGGCGGGATACATTTTGCCGTTGATGGTCATGACGTCGTACACGTGTTCGTGTTCGTTGCCGTTCATCATCCCGCCCATACCGCCACCGCCCATCATGCCGCCCATGCCGCGCCCGCCCATCATGCCGCCCATCATCCCGCCCGCGCTGCCGCGTCCGCCGGCGGTGCCGGCGTCGGTCGTGGGCACCGGACGCCCGGTGCCGGTCGCCCAGTCGTCGAGAACGAGCGTGACGTCGCGGTCGTATGCCATCGGCTCCGAAGCCCGCGGCTCGATGATCAGCGGCGCGACGAGCCCGAGGTCCATCTGGCGGTGCTCGTCGAAGTGCGTGTGGTACCAGCGGGTGCCGGCCGGACGCGCCTCGAACTCGTAGACGAAGCGGTCGCCGGGCTTGACCGGTCTCTGCGTCAGGCCGGGCACGCCGTCCATCGCGTTCGGGACGTCGAGGCCGTGCCAGTGAATGGTCGTCGGCTCGGACAGTCCGTTCTCGAGCACGACGCGGAGCCGCTCGCCTTCACGCGCGCGAATCATCGGCCCGGGGACCTGCCCGTTGTAGGCCATGGCCTTCACCGTCTTGCCCGGCGCCAGCTCCCAGTCGATCTCGCGGGCCTCGAGATGGATGGTCCGCGCGGGCGCGGGATCGACCGACGCCGACGCGTCGTGAGCGTTCAGCCCGACAAGCCTGGAGGCGATGGCGCCGAGTCCCAGCGTGGCCGTCGTCGACAGCACGGTACGTCGCGAGACACTCATCATCGTGGTCGCGCCTCTCTGACGAGGCTCTGGAGATCGCGCAGGAGCTCGTCGGGATCGAATCGGACACCGAGATATTGCACGCGCAGCGTCCCGCGCTGATCGATGATCGACGTCAGGAACGTGTGGTCGACGTCGCCGCGGGGCGCTTTCTTGTAGTAGACGCCGTAACGTCGGGCCACGGCGCGGATCTCGTCCGGCGTTCCCGTGACGAAGGCCCACCCGGCGGTCTTGGCGCCATGCGCCTGGGCGTAGCGCTTGAGGACATCCGGCGTATCGCGCTCCGGATCCACGGTGATCGAGACGAAGAAGACCTTGGCGCCGAAGTCGGCGCCGAGCCGTGTCTGGAGAGACGCCATCTTGGCGGTCAACAGGGGGCAGGTGTCCGCGCAGGTCGCGTAGATGAACGTGACCGCGACGACCTTGCCGCGCAGCTCGTTGAGCGAGAGCCGCGTGCCGTCCTGGGTCGTCAGGGCGAATGCCGGCGCCGGCCCGATCTTTCGGAGTACCTCGTCTTTCCGAGGCGAGTGGCCTCGAGCGAGGCCAGGACTGACGAGCGCGATGACGAGCATGATGAACGTCGCGACGATCTGCCATCGCCCCTGCCGTTCACGCCGTGACCACATTCCCGGGCTCCTCCTCAACCACGCTCGGCGAGGAGCCGGCGCAGATTCGCTTTCAGGTTCGGAAGTGACTCTGGGTCGGTCGCCAGGTGGTAGGCGCGGATCTCCGCGGCGCGGTCCACGAGGACCAGGCGAGCGCTGTGCATGATCAGGCCCTTCGACCCGTGACTCGCCCAGGCGGGCGCCGGCCCGAACCTCCATGCGGCGCTGCAGGCTGCCGGCTGCGTCGCTGCGGAGTCGACGACACCGAGATGAAACCCGTCCTTGGCCAGACAGTAGATGTCGTGCTGGTCGCCGGTGAGGAACCACCAGCGATCGCCGGCGCCGTAGCGCGCGGCGTAGCGAGCGAGCACCTCCGGAGTGTCGTGTCGCGGATCGACGGTCATCGACACGAGGCGTAGGTCGGGGGCGTCGGCAAACTCGGTCTGCAGCCGCGCGAGCACGAGGCTCTGCGTCGGACACGTCTCCGTGCACTCGGTGTAGATGAAATCGATCACGGCGATGTGGCCGAGGAGATCGTCACGGCTGATCCGGCGCCCGGAGCGCTCCGTCAGCGAGAACGGCGGGACGCGCCCGTAGCGGTCGAGGCGCTCGAGGCTCACCGCCGCGGACGGCGTCACCGAGCGCCAGGCGTTGACCCGCCAGGCCGCGAAGCCGGCGACACCGACGAGTATCGCCAGGCCGAACGCGAGCGCGAGGTGACGCCTGCGCACTCCTCGCCTCATCCACGCGGATAGGGTGTGGGTGTCGGCGTGCCGCGGTACTTGCCGTCGATCGCCTTCCGCACTTCCACGAGAGGCTTGCCGGCTTCGCGCATCGCCATCACGTCACGCGTGATGTTCAAGCAGACCGTTCACGTCGCCGCGTGACTGGTGAAGGTCAGGGTGCCGTCCTTGTTGAAGGACTTGATGTAGCAGTCGCGGTTGCTCTTGTGGCCGAACCGGGCGCAGCCGCAGGTGCACGGGACGTACTGCAGCTCGTTGCCGTGCTCGACGGCGTAGGCATAGAGCCGATGGATATCGGGCAGACCCGGGCCCGCGAAGTCGGGGAGCTGCCCCTTCGGCAGCGTCTGGACCTGATCGCTGATGGCGTCGACGGTCACCGGTCCGCTCCGCGCCGGCCTTGGTGCGACCAGCACCGCCCCGGTGAGAGCTGCTGCATACAGGAACGTTCGTCGGTCCATCGGCCATCCTCCGTTATCGCGATGAGTTGAATTCGCCCCAGCAGGCTTCGGATCGCCACTTCCGGAAAGGACGAACAGCGTCGAAACGACGATCTACAGTGACGACCGAGCGCTAGGAACTACGCGGAGAGTTTCGGAGGAGCGTCGAGCGTCTTGGGTGTGATCGCAGAGAGGCGCACCAGGGCAACCGGTACTGGGGTTCCGAGGGAGGCCAGAATGAGGTTGCCCACCGTCGGCGAGACGGAGGCACATGGAGCGGAACACGACATGCCGCAGACCGTGCCCATGCCGGAGCAGCCGTCCAACGCCATGGCGAACGGTGCCGCGACGAGGGCGAACAGGACTATAACGACGAGGACACGACTCATCTCGTGACCAGTATCGCGCAGACGGATTGGGTGATGCAAGCGACGGGAAGGTGCGCATGATCGAATGCACGGGCGCCGTCGATTTCGGTCCCTGCGAGAAATCTCACGCTGCGCGTACGGGTCGCCTACACCGCTCCGCGTGTCGATCCGGCGACGCGGATCGCCAAGGTGCGAGTCGTATTGCCTGAAGCCCGGGGATCGCATCGTCGTCGCCGGGAGCCTGTTCCTGCGGGGCAGGGCCTCGCATAGCCGCTCCGGTGGATAGCACGCTCGCCGGATCTCGAGCCGCAAGCCCCTTGACCTTGCCCCAGGGGGCAAGCCTTATGCTGACCCCATGGAACACGGGCTGCTCATCGGCGAGGTCGCGGCGCGCAGCGGAGTCAGCCGCAAGGCGCTTCGGTTGTACGAGGCGCGCGGCATCCTGCCGCCGGCGCGCCGGACGCCTTCCGGTTACCGCCGCTACCCGGCGGACGTGCTGGGGCTGCTGACATTCGTCAGTCAGGCTCGCCGGCTCGGGCTCAGGCTCGCCGAGATCGAGCACATCGTCGCGCTACGACGTTCGGGCGCGGCCCCTTGCGTCCACGTCCGCGCGCTTCTGGACCAGAAAGCGTCCGATCTCGAGAGCATGCTCGCCGGGGTGCGCGAGATTCTCGATTCCTGGCGCGCGACGAGCGGCCGCCACGCGGCCGTCTGCCCCCACATCGAAGCGAAGGGAGGTGACACGCAATGGAACGATTCTCGCTCTGCCCGCAGTGTACGGAGTGCCCGGAGATCGTCATCGATGGCGATACCGTCCGAATCGGTGAGGACGCGAACACGGCGCTCCTCAAGAAAGAAGAGTGGAACGTCCTCGTAGACCTGATTCAATCGGGCCAGCTGTCACGCGTTTGACGGAAGACCCAGGGCCGGGATTGGTGCTCGGCCCTGGCTCCGATTGACAGAACCCCGCGTCGCCGAGTAGCCTTGGCCGCGATGGACGGGTTGCTTCGTCGGATCTCGCTTCTTGGCGGCGTCGTGCTCGCGATCACGCTCGTCGCTCTGCACGTCTGCGTGCTTCCCGGTCATGTCGAGGCGGTGCAGGCGGACGACGGCCAGGGGCATGCTCACGGTGCGCTTCCGCACGAACGCGGCGGTCACGAGGGAGACGTCCACGACGCCTCGTGCGACGCCGTGCGCGTTGCTCAGACCGTGACCACGGCAGCCCCGGTCGTGACCCACGTCGTGTCGTTTTCGCCCACGCCGGTTTCCCGCATCGCTTCGGTCACGCGGCCTCTGCCGGTCCCAGCGTCACCGCCGCCGCTGTTTCTGCTCCACGCGTCGCTCCTGATCTAAGCCGCTCTCTTCGCCCCGGCGGGGGACAAGCCCCCACCCTACGGTCCCATGCCAGGGGCCGGTCCATGTCATTCGCGAGGGAGACGGTATGTCCAAGCGCGTGGTCTTGCTCGTGGCGCTCGCCGCCACGCTCATCGGGTACGTGCAGGTGCGGTCGGCGGAAGCGGTCCCGGCGTTCGCGCGGCAGTACGACGTCCAGTGCAACGCCTGCCACACGCGTCCGCCGCGGCTGAACAGCTTCGGCGAGCAGTTCCACCTGATGGGGTTCCAGATGCCGAGCGCGGCCCGCCCAGACGGCTTGCTCGGAGTCTTCAAGGAAGATGGCCCGGTGAAGACGCTCATCGACAGCCTGGCGCTCCGCGTCGTCGGAGGGCTGTTCGAGTACTCCACCTCACCGCGGGAGACGGAGCGAAAGTTCGAGCCGCCTCACGAGGTCGAGCTGTTCATCACGCGCGCGGTCACCCCGGACCTGACGTTCTACGCCGAGATCGAGTACGAACCCAAGACGCTCGAGTTCTCGCATGAGCGAGGCTTCTTCACCACCGACCGCCTGGGCCTCGGCAAGGAGGCCTTCTTCATGCTCAACCTCGGCCGCATCCTCGGCGCCGTGGGGGCGCCGACCATGGAGATGGGCGGCATGACGATGGTGGGCCGGCACGGCGGCTTCAACATGCACGGGCCGATGCTGATGGCGGGCAAGATCGACCCGTCGACCAACTTCTCCTATGCGACGAACCGCCAGCTCATCCTCGACACGGAAACGGAGATCGAGAAAGAGCCCGGACACGACAAGGCCGAGGTTCACCGCTTCGCCGTCGTCCCCTACGCCTTCACCTCCAAGTTCTTCGGGCTCTTCAAGAACCGTGACGGCGAGCCCCAGCTCGTCGTCGATCAGGTCATGTACAACACGACTGGCCAGCCCGGCGCCGACTTCCACGCGATGTTCATGAACAACCTCTTCCTGGGCCAGGCCGGGTTCCTCAGGGAGAACGAAGGCTTCAACACCTACGGGGTCTGGCGGATCAATCTCGGCGAGCGTCGAGGATTCACGTTCAACGCCTCCGCGCTCGTGAACTGGGGCTTCGGCGTGAACCGGGCGCCGAATCCGGAGGACGTGCACGATCCCGGTGCCCAGCGCGTCGACCGTCTGCGCTACGGGATCGCGGCGAATGCCCGGTGGAAGCAGCTCGACGTCTACGGCGCGCTGATCTGGGACCGCATCTACAACCTGCCCCGGCAATTGGAGCGCGCCTTCGATCGAACGGCGGCGGGCCTCACCATCCAGGCGGACTACCTCGCACACGAGAAGATCTTGCTGTCCACGCGCTTCGATCACCTCTGGGCCGGAGGCCTCGAGGACGAGAAGCGCGACGGCAGCGTCCTCACCCTCCAGGCCCGGTACTACCCGTGGCCGAATATCGCGTTTTTCGTCCGCGACAGCGTGAACCTCCGGGCGTTCGAGAACGAGAGCCCCCTACGGAGCTGGCGCAACCAGATGTTCGTCGGCATCGACTGGGATTTCTGAATGCAGTGCGAGCCGCAGGACGTCGCGGGGCTGGGGCCCCGCCGTCCGAGGCGAGCTTATAGAGGAGCCTGCGCATGACAACGAAAGGCTGGTGGCTGTCGGCAATCGGCGCCGTCGCCGCATTCACCCTGTGGGTCGCCGCTCCACCATCGAGTCAGGGCGACGTGACCGGTGAGCCGCACGACGACGACAAGGGGGGGCACGTCCACGTGCCCGCCCCGCTCCCGTACGCGGACGCGCACATCCCCCCGGGTGTCTGGACGGACCCCGCGACGATCGCGCGCGGCAAGGAGATCTACGCGACGAAGTGCGCGGTCTGCCACGGGGATAGCGGGGACGGCAAGGGGCCCGCGGGCGTGGCGCTGCCGCTCAAGCCGCCAGATCTCCGAGACAAGGCCGCCATCGCGGAGATGCGGGACAACTACTGGTTCTGGCGGGTCAGCGAGGGCGGGCTCGTGGATCCCTTCAAGTCCAAGGGGTCGGCGATGCCCGCGTGGAAGGGCGATCTCTCCGTGCAGGACCGGTGGGCGGTCATGGCCTATCAGCACACCTTCTCCGGCCACAACGGCCCCCACGTGCCGTGGGAACACCCGGAGATGATCCTCGTGGGCCGCGACATCTACGCGATGGCGTGCGTGACCTGCCACGGCCTGGACGGCAAGGGCGACGGGTCGGTGGGCGCGACGCTGTCGCCGCGGCGCGCGCCCCAGCCCCGAGACTTCACGACTTCCGACTTCAAGTTCCGCTCGACGCCGTCGGGCCAGCTCCCGACGACCAGTGACCTCTTGCGCACGATCACCGAGGGCGTCCGCGGCAGCGGAGGACCGCTGACCGTCGGGCTCAGGGGCTACCGGATCATGCCGAGCTTCCGCCAGATGCCCATCGAGCAGCGTCTCGAGCTCATCGAGTACCTCAAGAGCCTGAATCCGCGCTTCTGGGAACGCCAGGAGATCAAGACCGTCAGCGTCCCGCCGGCACCGCCGGTGACCCCCGAGCGGCTCGCCCGTGGCCAGAAGCTGTATGGGGACACCGAATGCTTGGCCTGCCACGGCGAGCGCGGGCGCGGCGACGGGCCGTCGGCGCCGATGCTCAAGGACAGCAAGGAGCTTCCCATCGCCGCGACCGACCTCACCAAGCCGCAACGCTTCAAGAACGGCGCGCGGCCGGAGGACATCTACCGCACGCTGGTGACGGGCCTCGCCGGCACGCCGATGCCGTCATATGCGGATTCACTCGAGCCCGACCAAGCGTGGGACCTCGTGTACTACGTCCTGTCGCTGGCCGGGGACAAGGGCCACACCGCCGAAGCGAGTCCCCGATGACGGAACGTAACGCTCGGCAAGGAGGAACGGTGTTGACGCGATTTCTGGCCGTGCTGATGAGTGTCGTGCTGTGGAGTGCCCTCGCCTGGACCGATGAAGCGCCGATCTCGGGCACCGTCAAAGCCGTGGATACGGGCGCCCAGACAGTGACTCTCGAGTCGACCGCCAAAGGCAAGACCCGGCAGGTCGTCGTCCATCTCAAGCCGGGCGGGAAGGTCGTGAAGTTCGCCCGCTCCTCCGAGCCCGGAAAGACCGGCTTCGTCGAGCAGGCGCTGACGCTCGCGGATCTCAAGCCGGGCTGGATCGTCAGCGTCGAGACCAAGCACGAGGGCGATCGGGAGGTCGCCGACGTCGTCAAGGTCGTGCTCGAGCGATGAATCGGCGCATCGTGGCGCGGGGAGACGGCGCGACATGTGAGGAACGCGCGCCGCACCGCGGCAGGGTCCCAATGGGATCGGTGACCTCCAAGGCGCGAATCTCGTTGGCGTTCGGGGCGCGAGGGAATGGCACCGATGTTGAACAGGAAGTCGGCGCGATGAGGATCGCCGACATGATCAGGCGGGATTGGTGGGCACCAAGCTTGGTTCTCGTCATGGTGCTGGTGGCCGCCGCCGTGGGGCTCTGTGTCTTCGACGGTCACGATCACCACGGGCAGGGACCGTCGCTGGATCTCTGCGTCATGGCGCTCAACGTCTCGTTCGCGTCGATGCTCCTCGCTGGACCGCTCCTCGGGGGGTGGGCCGCCGGCGCTCTGATGGCTCCCGTCCGTAGCGCGTGGACGACCGTCCTCGCGCCTCCTCCTCGAAGTCTTTAGCTCTCGCCTGACGCGCCAGCAATCGGTTCCGGACTGATACGAAGCGCACGCTGCCCGGACGCCGTTCAGGGGCGACGGCAGGTGGCGCTCGTCGATCCGCAGGCATTGGGCAACGGAGAAGGGAGGAGATCGAGATGTTGCGGTTCGCGCGGTGGATGTGGCCGGTGGCGCTCGCGGCGGTCACGGCCCTTGTCCCGGCCGCGTCCACCGAGGCTCGGTCCCACGCCACCGGTCCCACCGTTCCCGCCATCGTGTCTCGGGCGCTGCCGGCGGTCGTGAGCATCATCACCCGGCAGATCGAGCAGGACCAGTTCAATCGGCCCGTGCCGACCCGGGGGCTCGGAACCGGATTCATCGTCGACCGCCGGGGCTACATCCTCACCAACAACCACGTCGTGGAGGGAGCCGAGGACATCAAGGTCACCCTGACCGACGGGCGCAGCTTCCGGGGCGCCCTCCTCGGCGCCGATCGATTCAGCGATCTCGCGGTGGTCAAGATCGACGGGGAGAAGCTGCCCGTGCTGCCACTCGGCGATTCGAAGAAGCTCGCCGTCGGCGAGACGGTCGTCGCCATCGGGAATCCGCTCTGGTTGGAGGGAGGACCGACGGTGACGGTCGGGGTCGTGAGCGCTCTCGGGCGTTCGATGGAGGAGGAGAAGCTGCCGGTCCTGCACAACCTCATCCAGACCGACGCGGCCATCAACCCGGGGAATTCCGGTGGCCCGCTGCTGAACCTTCGCGGCCAGGCGATCGGCATCAGCACGGCGGTCATCGCGTCTGCTCATGGCATCGGCTTCGCTATCGCCGCCAGCTCGGCGAAGCCCGTCCTGCAGGCGCTCATGACAACGGGGCGCATCGTTCGACCCTCCATCGGGGTCCGGGCGGTCAGCGTCACGCCGCAGGTGGCCTATGCCAACGATCTGCCGCTGGAGCGGGGCGCGCTCATCATCAGCGCCGAATCGGGGGGCCCGGCCGACGCCGCGGGATTCGAGCCCAACGACGTCGTCGTTGCGATCGCGGGCAAGCCCGTGACGGATCTCCATCACTTCCACGACCTGCTCCAGCAGCACAAGATCGGCGAACCGGTCGGCGTCACCGTCTGGCGCAATGGCGAGACGCTGACGCTGCGACCGGTCCCGGAGGAGTACCGATGAAACCCTTGCTTCTCGCCCTGCTCGCCACGGCGCCGCTGCTCGGCGCCGGTCGCGCAGACGCCACTCAGATCGTGATCACGACGTCGGCGGTCGAGCCGGCGGTACTGCGGGTGCCGACCGGTGAGCGCGTCGACTTCGTGAATCGAGCACAGCGGAACGTCCACGTAGAGTTTGGAGTCGATCCGCGGCAGCACCAGGTGGTTCAAGTTCCGTTGACGGGGCCGATCTGGGCGGTCTTTCACCGCCCGGGCACTCATCCGTACGTCGTCCACGTGTGGAGCGACCGCCTGCCCACCACGCTGGCGGGGGTCGTCGAGGTCGTCGACGATCCCGAACACCCCTGGAAGTCATTGACGTGCGGCGTGGTCGTCGAGGGCAAGTGCATTGAGCCCTGAGACGCCGACGCGAGCGCCGAGCGGAGCGCGCGGCCGCGGCAACATCAGCCGGTGGTCGATCGAGCATCCGTACATCGTCACGGCCTTCTACCTCGTCTCAGGAGGGATTCTCGATCGTCAGCATCGAGTTCTGGTACGGCACGGACATGAAGAAGGCGCTCTTCGACGTGCAGTCGTTGATGAACGTCGTCCAGGCGGATCTGCCGATGACGGGCGCCAACCTGAAGCCGTCCTGGGTGCTGGCCATCGATCCGCTGAATCTGCCCGCCCTCAGCCTCGCCGTCACCGGTGACGGCTACGATCCGGTGCGGCTCCGCACGCTGGTGGAGAACGAGGTCGTCAATCGACTGAAAGTCGTCAAGGACGTCTACTCCGTCGTGCCCTTCGGCGGGCAGAAGCTCCAGATGCAGGTCATCGTCGACCGGGAGCGGCTGGCGGCGTACCGGATGAGTCTGCCCGATCTCAAGAACATGCTCGACATGCAGAACGTCTCCCGCCCGGCGGGGACCCTGACCTATCAGGACCGAGAGGTCCTCGTTCGCAGCGATGTCCGGGCGCGGACCCCGGAGGAGGTGGCGGCGTACCCCGTCGCCAGCATGGAGGGCCGGGCCGTCTATCTGCGCGACGTCGCCGAGGTCCTCAACGCGCCTCGCGAGCAGCGCAGTCTCTACCGGCTCAACGGCAAGGAAGGCGTCGAGATCTCGGTGATCCAGCAACCTGACGCCAGCTCCGTGCGGGTGATCGCCGGCGTCAAGGCCAAGCTCGAGGAGATCCAGCAGGACTTCCCGGGTCTGAAGTTCGACGTCGCCTACGACAACTCCGGCTTCGTCGGCGTCCTCATGGACAACATGGTCGAGGAGCTGGTGATCGCGGTCCTCCTCACCGGCGTCGTGGTGCTCTTCTTCCTCGGCAACGTCCGCGGCACGCTCATCTCCGTCATCACGATCCCGATCTCGCTCGGCATGGCCCTGCTCGCCATGGTGCCGCTCGGGATGACGCTCAACAGCTCGACGCTGATCGGGCTGCTGCTGTCCATCGGCCGGCTCGTGGACGACTCCATCATCGACATTCATTCGATCGAGCGCCAACGGGATCAGCGAGGTGCGGCTGGCCGTCCTCGCCATCACGTTCATGCTGTGCGTCGCGCTGGTGCCGCTGGCCTTCTCGGGCGGGATCGTGCAGTTCATGTTCGAGGGCATCGTGTGGGCGATCATCCTGGCGCTGCTTTCCTCCGCGCTGGTGTCGTTCACGCTAACGGCACTCCTCGCCGCCACTCTCTTCGCCCCCTATAGCGAGGAGGCCGCGCGCCGCCACGGCCGGCTCCAGCGCTGGCTGGTCGACCCCGCTCAGCGCTTCCTCGAGCGCGTGGAGGCGCGCTACCGCCGCAGCCTCGTCTGGTCGATCCGGAACCGCTTTGTGATCTTGGCCGGAGCGATCGCCGTGATCATTCGCCCGGACGTCGGAGATGGCCGCGGAGATCGAGCAGTTGCTCCTGAAGCGGCCGGAGATCGCCAAGGTCTCCTCGGAGATCGGCTTCGAGCCGGGCGGCACCTACTTCACCGGCTACAGCATGGGCTCGGTGAACTCGGCCTTCATGATGCTCACGCTCGTGGACTCGGCGAAGCGGCGGCGGGACATCTGGCAGGTGATGGATGGCGTCCGCGACGACGCGATGCGCACGATCCCGGGGATCCGGCGCCTCACGATCAAGGAGATGGGCGCCGACGTCATGGCCTCGAGCGCGGCGCCGGTCCAGGTGATCTTCTTCGGGCCCGACCTCCAGAAGCTCGCGGAGATGGGCGAGCAGGCCCGGCGGCTGGCCGAGGACATCCCGGGCTTCCACCAGGTGGCGACCTCGTGGGCCCACACGCTGCCGCAGCTCCACGTGGTCGTGGATCGTGCCCGCGCGCAGGAGATCGGCCTGACCGTCCAGGACGTCGCCGACCAGGCCTATTACGCGCTCAAGGGCGGGCTCACGAACGAGTTCTACCGGCTCGACAATCGGCGGCAGTTCACGATCCTCGTGCGCTACCGGGGCGATCAGCGGCGCGATCGGGCCGATCTCGAGCAGGTGAAGATCGTGGGCAAGAAGGGCGAAGTCGTGCCCCTCGGCTCGGTGGCGCGGATCGAGGAGCGGCCCGGCCCGACCCTCATCGAACATGACAACTTCCGTCGCGTCGTCTCGGTCCTCGGCTTCTACCGCAAGGGCGGCCCCCCGAGCATGGAGCTGGCCATGGATTTTGTCATGGCGGCCCACGAGAAGATCGACTTCCCGCCGGGCTACGGGGTCGAGCTGCGCGGCGATATGACCCAGATGGAGGAGTCGTTCCAGCGGTTGCTGCGCGGACTCTATCTGGCGGTCATCTTCATGTTCCTGCTGCTGGTGGCGCAGTTCCGCAGCCTGATCGAGCCGTTCAACATGATCGTGTCGCTCTCCCTCATGCTGACGGGGATCCTCGGCGGGCTGCTGCTCGCGCGGCAGACGTTCTCCACCGTCTCGATCCTTGCCGTCGTGATCCTCACGGGCATGATGATGACGGTCGCCGTGCTCATGATCGACCTCGTGCTGCGGCTGCGCGGCGAGGGAATGGAGCGCGACGAGGCGATCCTCACCGCTGCCCCCGTCCGGCTGCGGCCCATCGTGATGACGTCGATGATCAGCATCGTCGTCCTGATCCCCGTCGCCTTCTTCCCTCGCACCGGCATCGACGCGTACGCCCCGCTGGCCACGGTGACGATCGGCGGCCTCACCATGGGCACGCTGCTGGCGCTCTTCGTGGTGCCCGTGCTCCACACCTACACGGACGATCTGGCGAAGCTGGCGACACGTGGCGCGCGACGGCTCGCCGCCCTGCGACCTTCGCGAGCCTCAGGAGTGACGCGATGACGTTCGATCAGCTCGAACCCATCACGATCGGCCGCAATGCTGCCCTTCACGCGCGGCCGGAGCGCCGGACGCGACGGCTTGGCCCGGTAGCCCTGAAGATCGTCGCGTTGCTGCTCGTTGCCGGCGCCGGGGTGTGGGCGTACGTCGCCAACACGCGCGGCGGCCGCCCAGCAATGAGCATGAACACGCGGGTGACGTCGGGCGACACGGCATTCCCGGTGACGCTCGTGACCGCCGAGCGGAGCCCGATCAGCGGTGGCGTGACCTACTCCGGCAGCGTCGCGCCCTTCAATGAGGAGGACATCTATCCGCGGGTGACCGGGCGAATCGTCGAGATGCCGGTCTATCCGGGGGACCAGGTCCGCTTGGGCCAGGTCGTGGCGCGACTGGACGACGTCGAGCTGATGTCGCGCACACGGGAGGCGCAGGCAATGCGCGCGACGGCCGAGGCCACGCGGGCCCAGATGGACGCTGAGGTGACGGCGGCCCGGCAGGGCGTCGCGCAGGCGGAGAAGGAGCTGGCCTCGATGGAGGCGGAGCTGACGTATGCGCGCTCGGTAGCCGCACGCTCCGAGCAGCTCGTCGGCGTCGGCGCCATCTCGAAGCAGGAGTACGAGAACGACCGCTCGATCGCCGCCTCACTCCAGGCGAAGCGCGAAGCGGCGTGGGCCAGGATCGAGCTGGCGCGCGCGATGGAGACGTCGGCCAAGAGGAAGCTGGAGGCCGCGGAGTCGACGGCCGCGCAGGCGGCGGCCGCGGCCCGGACGGCGCAGATCGTGCGAGATTACGTGACGATCGTGGCCCCGAGCGACGGCTACGTCGTCAAGCGGCTCGTGGCTCCGGGGGTCCTCGTGCAGCCGGGGACGCCGATCCTGAAGCTCACGCAGATTGACCGGGTGCGCCTCCAGGCGAACGTGGGCGAGAAGGACGTCGCCGCCGTCAAGCTCGGTGCCCCCGTCAGGGTGACGACGACCGCGGGTGGCCCGCCCCTGGCGACGCGCGTGACCGCGGTCTTTCCCTTCGTCGACACCGGGGCCCGCACGGCCGTCGTCGAGGCCCTCGTCGACAACGCCGGCCGGCGGTTTCTCCCGGGACAGTACGTGACGATGCAGCTCTCGACCGGCGACCGTGCGGATGCCGTCACGGTTCCACGCTCGGCCATCGCCCGGCTGGGAGGCAAGGGCACGGTATGGGTCGTCAAGGACGACCGCGCGGAGCCGCGGTCCGTCACCACCGGCCTCGAGAACTCGGAGCGAGTCGAGGTCACGCAGGGGCTCGCGACCGGAGAACAGGTCGTGGCGCGTGGGCACGAGGCCCTGTATGCGGGCGCCCGGGTTGCCGATGTCGCCCGTGGGAAGCCCACCGCCGCCCCCGGCGACGAGCACAAGAACATGCCCGGGGTGAGCGCACCCAAGACGACACCGGGCGAGCGAAAGGAGCCGCCGCATGCGGGTCACTGAACGTCGAGCCTGCCGTCCCGGTCTCACGCGTCTCATTGTCGCCGCTGGCATTGCCTTGCTGCCGGCGTCCGTGTTCGCCCAGCCGTTGCCCACGGTCGACGGGCCCCTGACGATCGAGCAGGCCGTCGATCTCGCTCTGGAAAAGAGCCTCCGCGTGAAGGCGGCGGGTGCCG
>WNGA01006052.1_pt1 | contig 17335 bp, 14 predicted proteins | sample 5400061 | NCBI WGS metagenome assembly WNGA01 (sample SAMN13153366, study PRJNA577476) | soil metagenome | isolation source: 100 cm soil or saprolite under grassland replicate 2 | place: USA:California | collected 2016-06-15 | reverse complement strand
CTTTGGCGAGCAAGCGGGCTCTCTCGGCAATCGCGTCAATGTCGTAAGCAAGCGCCAGCGTCACCACGTCCGCATCCAGTCCGTCAATAACCGAGCGGGCCTGTTTGCTCGAGCCCCCGTGCGACAGCCGGATGGTCACGCTGTCGCCGGTCTTTTCCTTCCAATGTTTGGCAAACGCCGCGTTGAAGTCCTGATACAACTCGCGGGTCGGGTCGTAAGAGACGTTCAACAACCTGATGTCTTTGGCCCAAGCGCAGGCCGCGGAAAGGAAGAGGACAACCAGAATTTTCCGGAGCAGGGATTTTGTTTTTTTTGAGTTCATATTCAGCTCGATTTCAGATTTTCGGTTGGTTAGAAGGAGATTTGCATGCGGGTCTGCACGACGTTTTCCGCCTGGCGGGTGACAATGGCCGGGGCGGAGGTGCCCGCGCCACCGCCACCGCTGAAGGTAGCACGCGAAAAGCTGGCCGTGGCGCGAATGTTTTTGTTTATCCACCAGTTCAAGCCGACCGTCCATGAGCGGGCAGAACTCGCGGAAGTTCGCGCGTCGGCAAAAACTGGAAAAGCATCCGGGTCAACGTCCAGCACGGCGTAACGCCCGGTGAGTTCCAAAGCGCCCCAGCCGCCGGAGCCCAAAGGCCGCCGCGGAGTCACTCCCCTGTAAGAGCCGTCCTCCCCGGTCAGGACATAGGAACCTGCAATCTGCCACGATTTGTTGCGCATTTGCCCGCTGACCGTGTTGCGCACGTTCTGCGAAGAAATCACATACTCGCCCAACAGCCCGAACGGGCCGTAATAGTAGTAGCCTTGCGGGGAGAATCTCCAGTGTTTGCCGTCGGCAATCGTCACGCCGTTGGTCGGATTGTAGGCAAAGAACTGTTGCTGACCATCGGTGGTGAACCCCGGCAGTGTGCCGCCCGTGGTGGCGGGCAGCGCCGCCGCGCCGTGGGCGCTGCCATACGTGCCGGCGCTGCCCACCCCAAGTCCCTGAAGGAAGCGGTCCGTCTTCTTAAAGGGGTGCAGGAAAATCCGCCCGGCAACCTCCTTGTCGTCGTCAATGTCGATGTTGGTCGAGTTGCGGTTGTCCCCGACGCCGTTGAAGACGCCGGCGGCGTAGTTGAAAATGCCGTCGAACACCTCGCCCCACAACTGCACGCCCAGATCGCGATTGGGCGTCAAGCCCGTGGGCAAACCGCGTTCGATGAACAGGGCCTGCGGGTCGGATTGCAGTTGCTCCAGGCTGAAGGGGGACTTGTACTTGCCCACCCGCAACTGCAATTCGGGGCTGTAGCGATAGTTGATGTTCGCCTCGAGGATTTGCACCGAGCTGCCGCCAAACTCCGGCACGAACTGGAAATCAAAGTCCCGGAAGACGGTTCCTTCAAAAATCGGCCTCGCACGGCGCAGGACAAAGCTGTCGTTGTTGTTGCCCGCGGCGTCCTTGAGAAAGAAGCGTGAGTCCACCTGGAGCAGCCCGCGCAGTTTGATGAGATTGTTGCCATCGGCCGAGCCGACCGCAAAGCCGCGTTCGTCCACCGAAATCTTCAGGGCTTCTTTGGCTTTGGCCTCTTTTTCTTCCATGTCGAGTTCCCGGTTCCGTTCGAGGATGCGAACTTTCTGGTCCAGTTGTTCGATTTGTTTTTTGAGGCTGTCAACTGTATCGGCGGTGTCATCAGCCAACAGATGGTTGGTGGCGAATGTTTGACCGGCGATCACCGCCGCGACGACTGCCCACGGGTTCAAGTTCATTCTTTTCCTTCATCATCAGAAGAACCTCCGATAGCCCGGTCGGTTCGACGGGTGTTTTTGATGCTGCCTCCAGCAGTCTGGTAGGCCGGAGTTTTCAACTTGTCGCGGTCGGTTTGTCGTCTGTTCTGTCCAGGCGCAACTTCTCGGTTCGCTCAATCTGAACCACGCGCGAGTCGTGAACCACGATCTGCACGACGCCGAACCGTAGCGAACTGATTTGCTCTTTGACCAGGTGCAACCAGGTCGGTGGGCTCGAGTCTTTAGCGTTGGTCAACAAATTCATCGGTCAACGTGCTGCAATTGCGCCTCGACAATAGCCATAAACTACACTAAGTCAATAGAGATTTTAATGAATTTGTTTATACCGGTTTTACCGGTCTCAAACAGCGATCTGACAGGCTTGCATTTCTAGAATGAAGTAATTCTTGATAATATTTATGGAGATTCTATCCTGTTCCATGAAATTAGTGAGTATCCTCGATTTTCAACTGCGACTGGCGGGACTCGGCGGTAATGTCGTCCCGGTCAACGCCAAAATGCGCGGTGCCAAAAACGAAGGAGGCGGCCTGTGAAGCTGTCGTTGCGGGGCGAATATGCGTTGCGAGCGTTGCTGGTTCTCGGCTTGCACTACAAACAGCCGGTGATCCCGATTCAATCCATCTCCCAACAACAAAATATTCCCAAGCGCTTTCTGGAACAAATCCTCAACGATTTGAAGTCTGCCGGTGTGGTCGAGAGCAAACGCGGGGTTGCCGGCGGCTATCGCCTGGCCCGACCGCCCGAGGAGATTTCGCTCGCCACGGTGATTCGCCACCTCGAGGGGGCGCTGGCGCCGGTCAGTTGTGTGAGCGAACGCTTTTACGAAAAGTGTTCCTGCCCGGACGAGAGCAGGTGCGCCATTCGCAGTGTGATGAAGGAAGTGCGCGATGCGGTGGTGAGCATAATGGATAAGCTGACGGTGGCCGATCTCTGCGCGCGCGCTCGCAGGCTGCAGGAAGTCCACGCCGGCCCCCTCGATTTTATGATTTGAGATGCCGCGTTCGGACTCGAATTCACTGGAGACAAACGCTGGAATTTCCATTAGACTCGTGCCGACTCAAGACCCAGCGGACGTTCAATCGTTCAATCTTTGCGACGCGCCAAAATGAAAAACAAACCCGCCCCGGTCCGCAGCGGCCTGCTCGCCGGCGGCAACTGGATCATCGACCAGGTCAAGTTGATTGATGTTTATCCGCAACCCGAACAGCTCGCCAACATTCGCGTCCAGGCGCAAGGGACGGGCGGCGCGCCTTACAACGTCCTGGTGGATCTGGCCCGGCTGGGCGTCCCGCTTCCTCTCTTCGCCGCCGGGCTGGTCGGCCGGGACACGCTGGGCCAACGCATCCTGGCCGATTGCAAGAGGCACAAAATCGACGCGCGGTTTTTGCGCGCCACGACCGAGGCCCCCACGTCCTACACCGATGTCATGACAGAGATCAACGGTGGCCGGCGGACGTTCTTTCACAATCGGGGTGCCAATGCGCTGTGGGACGGCGCCGATCTGGATTTCTCCAGGGTCAAGGCGCGGATTTTTCATCTCGGCTACCTGCTGTTGCTTGATGCGCTCGATGCATCCGATAAAAAGTTCGGCACCAGAGCGGCCGCGCTGCTCGCCGACGCGCAGGAAGCCGGCCTGAAAACCAGCGTGGATGTGGTCAGCGAAGACAGCGACCGCTACGCCCGGATCGTCGCGCCGGCCCTCAAGCACGTGGACTACTGCATTGTCAACGAAATCGAGGCGGGCAAGACAACCGGTTTCCGCGTTCGCCAGCCGGACGCTCGGCTGGACACGGTGGCGCTGCGACATGCCGCCGGCGCTCTCTTGCAGATGGGGGTGCGCGAGCTGGTGGTCGTCCATTTCCCCGAAGGCGGATTTGCCCGCACGCGCAAAGGGGAGGATCACTGGCAGTCCTCGGTCAATCTTCCCGCCAAATGCATCGCCGGCACCGCCGGGGCCGGCGACGCGTTTTGCGCCGGCGTGTTGTTGGGGCTGCACGAGGGGTGGGATTTGGGACGCTGTCTGGAAACCGGCGTCTGTGTCGCCGCTGCCTCGCTGTCGGACCCGACTTGCACGGGCGGCATCCAGCCGCTTAAAGCCACTCTCGACCTGGCGAAGAAATACCGCTTCCGCTCTGAGCTCGAACCGGCCGAATGAAAGAGCCCGCCGGGAAGCAAGAGTGGCAGACCCCGGCGGCAAGAAGGCGGCCTTCCGAACCTGAACTCCCGGTTCGGTCAGGCCATTTCACAATCCCGCGTTCCCATCCTCTTCTGACCCTGATCTTCATCTTAATCTTAATCCTGTTTGCTCTAACTCCTTCGGATTAAGGGCAAAGTGCAGGGTTACGATTAAGATGAAGATCAGGATTACGATCAGGATTAAGACGGCCGGAATCGGCCGTCAGGCCCGTTCCATGTATTTGCCGCTGCGCGTGTCGATTTTCACCTTTTCCCCGGTCTTGATGAAAAGCGGCACCTGGATCGATATGCCGGTCTCCAGCAAAACCGGCTTCTGCACGTTGTTGGCGGAATCACCGCGAATGCCTTCCGGCGCGTCCGTCACCTTCAACACCACGCTGGCGGGCAGCTCGATGGAAACAGCCTTGTCCTCCACAAAGGTCACCGTGACGGGCGCATTCTCCACCAGGTAATTTTTGGCGTCACCGACCAGTTCCGGCGGCAGCGTCACCGTCTCGAACGTTTCTGGATCGGAGAAAACGAAGTCCCCGCCGTCTTTGTAACTGAACTCCATTTTGCGCGTGGTCATCGGCACCACTTCCACTTTTTCCGTGGAACTGAACCGGACATCCGAGGATTTACCGGATTTGATGCTACGAATGCTGGCTTGCACAAAGGCGCGAAGATTGCCCGGCGTACGGTGTTGTGTGTCAAGGACAACGGAGACGTCACCGTTGTAGAGAATCGCCATTCCCCTTCGTAAATCGTTTGCTGCTGGCATAAATAAATCAGTTCTCTGTCGGGCCGCCTTCCAATCGGGAGACCGCGGACTGGCGAAAATAGCCAAGCGCAGTCTTATTGCAAGCACGGATTTCGGGTCTTTTGCGGGCAGTGCGGGCAGGGCGCTTCTTGATACACCCACCATCGCTGAAGTGGCCCTTCTCCCTGCGAGGCACGAGCGGGGAGAGGGCTGGGAAGAGGGGCTCGTTCTATCGAATTGTCGCGCTCTTTTGAAATCCTCTCTCCCTGGCCCTCTCCCCACTCCTCCGTCGTGGGGGAGAGGGAATCGCCGCTGGCTTGGTGGTCGTATCAAGCAACTCAGTCACTTAGGGCGACGGAAGAAGAAAGTAACTTTGCGTGTTACTTGGAAGATGCGCCCGCGGACAGGGAGCAAGCTTATCGCTTTTGGGAAATGAACCCCGACGCGCTTTCCCGATCGAAGGAGCATGGGCCACATTATACAACAGGGCGCCGGGGCGGGCAGCCGGCCTCACAGCGCCAGCAGCAGTTTCCGGATTTCCTTCAGGCGCGCCGCTGCCTCCCGTTTGGTCAGGCGCGGAAACTTGCCCGCCAGCGTCACGTAATCGTTGTTCCGGGTCAGCATCAACCGGTCCTCCCGGGTTTCCATCGCCGCGATCCTGCGGTCGGCGGCCAATATCTTCAGGTCGACGACCTGGAGCAGCAATTCCATCGGCGGCGGCAGTGGGCCGAACCGGTCGCGCAGTTCGTCGCGCAGACCTTTCAGCGCCGCTTTGTCCGTTGCCTGCGCCAGCTTGCGATAGATGTCGATGCGCTGGCGTGAATCGGAGATGTATTGAAAGGGGATGTAAGCGCTGGTCCTGCCACTGGCTTGTTGTCCGTGGTCGGTTGCCTCCGCCAGGGACAACGGACCCCCGACCACGGGCGGCTGTTCTACCGGGCTCAAGGTCAGGAAATCAAATCGCACCTGCACCTCCAGGCGGGGTTTCACCTTTTCGCCTTTGAGAGCGCCGACACTCTGTTTGAGCAACTGGCAATAGAGTTCAAAACCCACCGCCGTGATGTGACCGCTTTGTTCCGGACCCAGCAGGTTGCCTGCGCCGCGAATCTCCAGGTCGCGCATGGCGATTTTGAAACCGCTGCCCAGCGTCGAGTATTGCTTGATGGCGGTGATCCGTTTGCGGGCGTCGGCCAGCAGACCCGCGTGGCGCGGCAGCAGCAGGTAGGCGTAGGCCTGGTGCTTGTAACGCCCCACCCGTCCGCGAAGCTGATAAAGGTCACTCAGCCCGAATCGATCGGCGCGCTCGATGATAATGGTGTTGGCGTTCGGAATATCCAGGCCGCTTTCAATGATCGTCGTGGACAGCAATACGTCGGCTTCGCCGTTGACAAACCGGGTCATCACCTCTTCCAGGTCATCGCTGTGCATTTGTCCGTGACCGACGACGATGCGGGCGCGGGGGAGCAGCGTCTTGAGCTTCTGCGCCATGGTCTCGATTGTCATCACTCGGTTGTGCAGGAAGAACACCTGCCCGCCGCGGTTCAACTCCCGTTGGATGGCATCGCGGATCACCCGCTCGTCGTACGGCGTGACGATGGTCTCCACCGGCAACCGGTCCTGCGGCGGCGTCTCGATGGTGCTCATGTCGCGCGCGCCGGTCAGCGCCAGGTAGAGCGTCCGCGGAATCGGCGTGGCGCTGAGGGTCAGGACGTCCACGAGTTTGCGCAACAGCTTGAACGCCTCCTTTTGCATCACGCCGAAGCGTTGTTCTTCGTCGATGATGACCAACCCCAGGTCTTTGAACTCAATATCGTCCTGCACGAGGCGGTGCGTGCCGATGACGATGTCCACGGCGCCCCCGGCTAGGTCTTTAACGACGCGTTGCTGCTGCCGCCGCGTGCGAAAACGGGAGAGCAGCTCGATGCGCACGGGGTAATCCGCCATCCGCTCTCGGAACGTGTTGAAATGTTGCTGCGCGAGCACGGTGGTGGGCACGAGCACGGCCACCTGCCGGCCGTCCATCACTGCCTTGAACGCGGCGCGAATGGCCACTTCGGTCTTGCCGAAGCCGACGTCGCCGCAGATCAAACGATCCATCGGCTTCGGTTTTTCCAGGTCCGCTTTGGTCTCGAGGATGGCCCGCATCTGGTCGGGCGTTTCCTCGTAGATGAAGGCGCCTTCGAATTCGCGTTGCCACGGCGTGTCGGGCGCAAAGGCGTGGCCCGGCTGCGATTCGCGCGCGGCCTGGATGGAGAGCAGTTCGCCGGCAAGATCGCGCACGGCCTTTTCCGCCTGGGCCTTGGTTCTGGCCCAGCGGGACCCCCCGAGCGTGTCGAGCGACGGACGCGCCCTGCCGGCGCCGACGTATTTGCTGACGAGATGCGCCTCGGTGACTGGCACGTAGAGTTTGGGCGAGGGCTGGTCCGGATCGGCCGGCGCGTACTCGATGACCAGGCATTCCTGGCCGGTCTCCCGTTCGACCTGCGGCGTCACGTCCGCAGCGACGTTTCCTTTTCGTCCCGTGCCCACCGGCAGCATCTTCAAACCGAGATAGCGCCCGATGCCCTGTTGGAGGTGGACGACGTAATCGCCTTCTTCGAATTCACTGAAATCGATGTCCAACGCCGAACGCATCGCGGCGGCGTGGGGCGATTTCAGGCGGCGCGGCCGCTGAACTTTGTAACGGCCGAAGATTTCGGCGTCCGTGACCACGACCAGCCTGCCCGCGTCAAAGACAAAGCCACGAGTGAGGGCGCCGGTGTGCAATGTAGGGCAGGCGTCCCGCCTGTCCCTGCTCTCGGCCGGGACCTGTGCGGTCGGAATTTCCGGGGAGACTGGTTTGTCCTCGGGACTTTCCGGCAGGCGGGACGCCTGCCCTGCGTTGCTGAGTCCGTACTCCTCCCAAATTTCGTTGAACCGCTGCCGCTCGCCGTCGTTGTTGCAGAAGACGTGAACGGCGTGGTCCTGGCGGAGCCAGCGATGCAGTTGCCCGAAAAACTCCCGACGTTGCGCTTCGGCGATGGGCGGTTCCGGCGCGCGGTCGCCCAGGGGACGAAACGGATCGAGGGAGGAAAACGGGAGAATTGCCGGCGGCCGGTTCTCGGTTGTCGGCTGTTGTGAATCGGAGTTGGCTGCGCTGACATTCCGCTCGTTCGCGTCAACGGTTTCCAATGTCGAATGTGAATTTTCGGATTCGCGCACTTCGAGCGCGGCCATTCCTTTCTGAGCGACTTGCTTTTGGAACTCTACCCACGCAACAAAGAACGGATCGCCGGCCGGCACTTGCTGCGCGTATCGATCGGCCTGTTCCCCGAGCGCGTCCGGTTCGCACAGCACGAAGACCGTTTCCGCAGGCAGGTAATCCGCCAGAGTCAAAAGCTCCAAATTCGCAGTCCGCGGCCCGCGGTCCGATACTTCCGGCGCGGATGACGGACGACGGACAACGGACAGATGTCGCTTGAGAATGCCCAATTCACCCGCCGGCGGCAGCGTGACCGACGAAATCTGCTCGCGCGAAATCTGGGTGTGGGGATCGAAGTGACGAAACGATTCCAGTTCGTCACCGAAGAATTCCAACCGCACCGGCCAGGGACTCGTCGGGGGATAAACGTCGAGAATCCCGCCGCGCAAGGCGATCTCGCCTTTTTGGGTCACTTGCGCTTCCGGTTCGTAGCCTTGTTCTTCGAGCCATTCCACGAAGTCGAGCGGGTTGAGGCGCTCGCCGCGGACGAGGACGCGCGTTCGTTTCCTGAGTTCCTCCGGCGGGAACGTGCGTTGCAACAACGCGGCGACACGGGTGACGACGAGCGGCGCGGGTGGCGGGTTGCGGTCCGCGATGCGCGCCAGCGCGACCAGCGTTTCCAGCCGTTCGCTGATGACATCGGCGTGCGGCAGCTTCGCTTCGTGCGGCAGACTCTCCCAGGCGGGATAGAACAGGGGTTGAAGGTTGGTGGCTGATGGTTGATGGCTTTGGGCCGGCAACGCGGAACCCGAAACGCGAAACCCGGTACCGGAAACAGACAGCCAGGTCTCAATGTCCTGGTGAAAATTTTCCTGCTGTTTGAGCTCCGCGGTGACGACCACGATGGGACGGCGGGGGAAAAGATGCCGCAGCAACGCGGACAAAAACGGCTGCGCGGATTGGCTGACGCCGCCGCAAGACAATGCGCCGCCTTGCTCCAGGCGCCGTTGCAGGGATTGCACGGCGGGAGTTTGCGCGACGGCGGCAAAAAGATCGTCTGCCACCGCACCTGACGGACCTTTTGCCAAACGCGCCCAGGGTCGCACGACCATGGACTGGACGTCAAGAATTGTGGGTCGCGGTTTGTGGGTTGCGGGGAGTGTACCAACTTGCCGCTCGCAAGCGGCAAACGGCAACTTGCAACCCGCAACCAAGTGATGGGATTTCCGTTGGGCGGCTGGCGGCGAATTGAAAATTGTTCCCTCCCGGTTGTGTCCATGGCTTAATCGTTGCGTCATGCACAATCCCATCATCGTTGCGCTCGATGTTCCTAAGGCGGAAACGGCGCTGCAACTCGTCGAACAGCTCGCGTCCATGGTCGGCGCGTTCAAAGTGGGCAAGGAATTGTTCGTCAGCGCCGGGCCGGAAGTGATCCGCAAAATCCGCGCGACCGGCGCGTCGGTGTTTCTCGATCTCAAATTTCACGATATTCCCAATACGGTGGCCAGGGCCGTCGAAGCCGCCGCGCGACTTGACGTGCAAATGCTGACTATCCACACCTGCGGCGGAAGCCAGATGATGCGCGCCGCCGAACAAGCCGCCCGGCACGCGGCGCAACAACTCGGACGCACGCCGCCGCTGGTCCTCGGAGTGACCATCCTGACCAGCCTCGACAGCAATGAACTCGCCGAGATCGGGATGAATCCGAACGTGGGACATCAGGTGGAGCGTTTGGCCTCCCTGGCGGCCAAAGTCGGTCTGCGGGGATTGGTCTGTTCGCCGCTGGAAATTGCCGGACTGCGACAGCTCATCCCCGCGGAAATGGAGCTGGTCACACCGGGCATCCGTCTGCCCGACGCAAAGAAGGACGATCAAAAACGGACACTGTCGCCGATGGAGGCCCTCGCCGCCGGCGCGAACTGGCTGGTGATTGGCCGGCCGATTTGCGCCGCGGCAAACCCGCGCGCCGCCGCGGAAGAAATCCTGGCTTCGCTCCGCCAGGTGTGATTCACCAGACCGCCACCGCGTCCGCCGCAAAGATTTCTTCGAGCAATTTCCCGTAGTCGGGCTCGGGCGCCGCCAGTTCCACCACCTTGACCTGCGCGTCCGGCTGCTTTTCCTGCGCGGCGATGACGGCGGCCGCCAGCGCGTCGTTCGGTTGGGTGACGATGTGAAGGAGCGCGCGCATATCAGAATCGGATGAGATAATCGTTCTCCGACGCCAGCGCCGCCAGCTCCTGGTCGTTGATTTCGCGAAATGAAACAGGCGCCTGCCCGATCTCGCCCAACCACGGCGCGCCCCGTTGCGCGCATATCAAACCGCCGGATTCCGCCACCAGCGGCAGGTACCGGCTGAAGTGGTCGCCGTCAACCAGTTCGTCGGGAAATTCGCTGAGCGCAAGCACGGCGGCGTCGCGCAGATAAATCGTGATGGCGACTTTCTTCCACGCGCCGACGCCGGCCGCGATGCGGACGGCTTCGGCCGGTCGCGGGCAGGTTCGTGGGTCGCTGGTGATGATGAGGAGCGCGCCGCGATTCATTCCGTTCGAATTTGTGTCGGCGATCAGTTGAAACTCACGAAGCGATCCGTCCCGGCGATCAAATCGTTCACGATGGTCAGGCCGCCAAACGCGGCCAGTTCTCCCATGGGGATGCCGCGGCGCTGCGACGCGTAGGCGCAGGCGAACAGTTTCAGACCGTCCGCCTTGAGCCTTTGGAGTCGGGGGTCGTCCAGGCCTCTGACCGCCTCGTCGATGCAGTAGAGGTAAACCAACACGCCGCGGGCAAGCGCCGTTCCCGCCAGGCGGACCCCATGGTTGAAATTGGGATGATCGGGCGCGACGGAAATCAGCAGGCCAAGTTTTTTCCCGCGCAAGGGCATGGCGCACGGTAAGCAATGCGGAAGGGGGGTGTCAAACCACGTGCAACCGCGGGGCGGTGTGCGGAAAAAATCCGCATATGCGGGTTTTTTCCGCACAGGCTTCTCCGTTTCTGGCTCAGGAATCGTGGGTTTCGCGCCGCCAAAGCTGTAAGAGGACCACGACGGCGTTACTCGGAGAGGACGGACTGCACCAGGTCGATCAGCGTTTTGGGAGTAAATGGCTTCCGCAAGAAGCGGTCGGGTCGGGCCGGGTAAAAGGCGACGGTCTCTTCCTGCACGTTGCCGCTGTAAAGGATGGTCTTTAAAGTGGGGTGGGCTATTTTGCAGTGATGAATCAGTTCCCTTCCGGTCATTTGCGGCATTTGAAAGTCGGTCAAAAGCAGGGCTGGTTTGGGATTCGCCTCGCTGATCGCCTTGAAAGCAGTGTCGGGGTCCTGAAAGAAAACGGATTCGTAACCACCCATTTTCAGAATGGCCTGTACGACGTCGCCCACCATCGGCTCGTCGTCCACAACATAAACCACCGCGGCGGTTTTAGTAGTTGCCGAGCTGCTGTCTGATTCCGGCTGGTTCATCCCGTACGGCTGTAATCCAATAGCGATTCTCATCTCAAAGCCCCGCAGCGTCAACTATTCCTTGTTCATTTGCTGGCCGCCGGGCCGTCGGGCTTGACTTCGACACTCGGTCAGTTTCCCGTTGCGCGCCCGGTTTGCTTCGACGTAAGCTCCCCTGGATGTATTCGAGCCATTTTTGAGGCCTTATGAAACCTGAGAAAAAGACAATTTCCGTAAATCGAACCGCTTCCAACGCCGGCGAAGCAGCCGCCAAAACCGCCCGCCCGCGCGTTCGCCGGGTGACCCGGGCCGCCGCGGAAAAAAGCGATGAGCCAATGGCGGAACTGAAGTCGGAGACGAAGTCGGAAGACAAACCGCCAAAATCGATCGCCGCCTCCGCCACCAGTCAACGTCCGCTCAAGGTGCCGCCCATACTGCTGGAAGGCGACGAGCCGAGTGCGCTCCCGGTGAGCGGGCCCGGGCAACGCTACGCGCTCGGACCCACGCCGCCGCCGGAGCACGCCGGAACCACGGGAGAGTCGGGCGATCTGCCCGAGGCCTATGGCACGAAAAAATTGCTGCTGGCCGCCCGCGACCCGCATTGGCTCTACGCTCACTGGGACTTCACGCGTGCGCAATTGACCGAGTACAACCGGCGTTCCGCCGATGGTCACCTCGTGTTGCGTGTTTACCTCGAGACCGTCGCGGACGAACCCTTCGCTGAAGTGCACGTTCATCCCGAATCGCGCAATTGGTTTGTCCACGTCGGGCGGGGCGGGACCCGCTTTGTCGCCGAGCTCGGGTACTACGCCAAAGCCGACGGCCGTTGGGCCCGTATTTCGGTTTCGCCGCAGACCTTGACGCCGCCGGATGTCGTTTCGTCCGATACGACCGTTCACTTCGCCAGCATTCCGATCGAGGTGCCTTTCGAGCAACTGTTGGCCGTGGTGAAGACCGCCATCAACGAGAACGTGCCGTTGGCCGAGGCCATCCTGCAACTGCGCGCCCAGGGTTTCAAGGGTCTGCCCGGTCCCCAGGAGATCAAAGCCGGAAGCTGGACGCCCGATCAGGAGCGCGCCCTCGCCGAATTGGTTGCCATGGACAAAGTGCGCCGTGTCTGGATCGGCTCGCTGGAGATTACCGAGTTGATTCGTCGCAGACTGTTCCAGGAAATCTCGTCCGCTGCCGTCCCGCAATTCTCGCTGCCGGGTGAAGAAAGAGCCGTGGGCGGAGTCGCCAGCGTCTCCAGTCCGTTCGGCGCCATGGAACGACAGAAGGGATTCTGGTTCAACATCAACGCCGAACTGATCGTTTACGGTGCGACGGAGTCCGGCGCCCAGGTCACCATCGGCGGTCGTGTCGTCAATCTTCGTCCCGATGGTTCGTTCAGTTTCCGTTTCGCGCTGCCCGATGGGCAACACGAACTGCCGGTCGTCGCCGTTTCCGCCGATCAGACCGATGCCCGCGCGGCGGAGCTGAAATTCAGCCGCCACACCGAATACCGCGGAGAAGTCGGTGCGCATCCACAGGACCCCAGGTTAAAGCCACCGCGTTCTGAAAGCGTCGCCTGATGGGCATGAATCAGGACCTGGATCATCTTAAATTACTCTCGATATTTCATTACGTGGTGGGAGGTCTGACTGCGCTGGCGGCGTGTCTGCCGCTCATCCACGTTTTCCTGGGGCTGATCTTCATTTTGGCGCCGGAAACGTTCGACAACGGCAGAAGTCCTCAATTTCCCGCCGACTTGTTGGGCTGGATGTTTGTCGTTATGGGCGGAACGTTTGTCATCGCCGGCTGGATGCTGGCGCTGGTCATCGTTTTGGGCGGCCGCTCCCTGGCGCGACACCGGAATCATACGTTCTGTCTCGTCGTCGCCGCCCTGAGCTGTCTCTTCGTGCCGATGGGAACCGTTCTCGGCGTTTTCACCATGATCGTTCTCCTGCGGCCCTCGGTGAAACAGATCTTCTCCGCGGACACGTAATGCAACCGTAATTCGATTTTCCAGAGGTCATGCAAGGCTACCTCGCGCTCGTCCTGCACGCGCACCTGCCGTTTGTCCGTCATCCGGAACACGCCAAGTTCCTGGAGGAAAACTGGCTTTTCGAAGCCATCACGGAGAGTTACCTCCCGCTGATCCAGGTCATGGATGGCTGGCTCCGCGCTGGCATGGAGACGCGCCTGACGCTCACACTGACGCCGACGCTCTGTTCCATGCTGCTCGATCCGCTGTTGCAGGATCGCTACGGGCGGCACTTGGACGGTTTGATCGAACTGGCGGAAAAGGAGACCCACCGGACCCAATGGGAAGCGGCTTATCGCCCGCTCGCCGAGATGTATCTTCATCGTTTCACCGGGATTCGAGAGACCTATTTGGCTTACGGACGGAATCTCGTCGGCGCCTTCCGCAAGTTCCAGGATCTCGGCAAACTCGAAATCATTACCTGCGCCGCCACCCACGCGTTGCTCCCGCTGCTGGCGGCCCATCCGCCGTCCCTCCGCGCGCAGATTCTGACGGCGCGCGATCATTACCGCGGTTGTTTCGGTCGCGACCCGCGGGGCATCTGGCTGCCCGAATGCGCCTACGCCACCGGCGTTGAAAACGTTTTGCAGGAGGCGAACATCCGCTGGTTTATCACCGACACGCACGGCGTGCTGCACGCCAACCCGCGCCCGCGTTACGGCGTATTCGCGCCCATTTTTACGCCCAATGGCATCGCCGCGTTCGGCCGCGACCTCGATTCCGCCAAGCAGGTTTGGAGCCGCCATGAAGGCTATCCCGGCGACCCGCGCTATCGCGATTTCTACCGCGACATCGGTTTCGATCTTGATTTCGATTACGTCCGGCCTTATCTGCCGTCGCCCGAGGTCCGCGGCTTTACCGGCATCAAGTATCATCGCATCACCGGCAACGCGGGCGCGAAGGAAGTCTATGACCGCGGAACGGCGTGGCGCGCGGCAGACCAACACGCCGGCCATTTCCTGGACGCGCGCCGCGAGCAAATCCAGCGATTGGCCGGCATTATGGACCGCCCGCCGCTCATACTCTCCCCCTACGACGCCGAGTTGTTCGGTCACTGGTGGTATGAAGGACCGGTGTGGCTGGATCTGTTTGTCCGCAAGGCCTACTACGACCAGAAAGTTTTTACGCTCGTCACGCCCGCAGAGTACTTGCGCAGGCATCCGACGCAACAAGTCGCCACGCCCGGGGCGTCGAGCTGGGGCGAGGAGGGTTACTGGCGCGTGTGGCTCAATGAGACCAACGAATGGATTTATCCGCACCTGGACATCGCCCAGGAACGCATGACTCGGCTCGCGCGCCAGTTCCCCGCCGCCACCGGCGCGACCGAACGCGCCCTCAAACAGGCCGCGCGGGAGCTTTTGCTGGCCCAGGCCAGCGACTGGCCGTTCATCCTGCGCACGGGCACCAGCCCGGATTACGCCCGCCAGCGAGTCAAAAATCACTTGCTCCGTTTCATCGCGCTGCACGAACAACTCACCACCACCCGCATCGACGAAAAATGGCTCGGCCGGATCGAGTGGCTCGACAATATTTTTCCCGACGTGGATTACCGGTATTGGGCGTGATAAGAGGCCCGGAACTGGCGGAGACTCCCTTATCGCGCGGAATTCGAGCGGGACCCTGCCTCAGGCGAGGCGACGAACTTTTGTCGCACGTGCGACAAAAGTTCGTCGCGCGTGCTGGGGATCACGCGTTTGACAGTTTGACCCGCCACGCAAGGCACGGGATCGGAATTTCAAGGCTGGCAGTTCGTTTCGGACATTCCGTTTGCAGCACGTTGTGGCTGATTCATCCGCGCCCGCCGAAGTTTTGTTCCTGTGGAAAATTTCACGCATTTTGCGTGAGTTTCACGCACCTGTTCGATTTGTGACGTGCCGAATTATTCAATTTGCGGGCGGTTTCCCTGGCGGCATACACGGTGCTTTTGAATCCGACGCCATAGATTCTGCATATTTGTGGCTCGTGCGTACAGCCGTCGCTGGCGTGTGCCGTCAAACGCACAGTCCCACTCCGAATCGCGCTGAGTATAATTGAATGGAAGCTGGTATGGCCCACGGTCAAGGCGTGAGACCACCGGCCGCCGGCAATCTGGGGAGACACTATGTGTGAAGTATCTCTTTCAACCAATCGGAGCTGTAAGAGAAGCGATCTATCCTGCCGGTCAAAGCTCGGGTCGTTGTTGCTGCAGTTTCTGGCCACCACCGTGGTGCTGATTCCAAAACAGGCTGCCCTGGCTGAACCCCTACAGGGGACGCTGGTCTTTTGGGGTGATCAAGTACTTCCGTACCTCGAGCCGGGAACGCGGTTTGCCAAATTAGCGGCGGGAGGCCTTCACAATCTGGCGCTCAAGCCGGACGGGACAGTCGTCGCTTGGGGATGGAATTATTCAGGCCAGTCGAATGTCCCTGGCGATTTGACCAATGTGATGGCCGTCGCAGCGGGATATGAGCACAGCCTGGCACTGAGGCTAGACGGTACTATCGCGGGTTGGGGACGGAGCGATTATGACCGACTTACGGTTCCTGTCGGACTGAGCAACGTGCTAGCGATCGCTGCGGGGGGCGCTCACAATCTGGCTCTCAAGCAGGATGGAACAGTCGTCGTGTGGGGAGGTAACTGTTGCGGCCAAACTTCAGTTCCTTTGGGATTGAGTAATCTAGTGGCTATCGGAGCGGGATACTATCACAGTCTGGCGCTCAAGCAGGAAGGAACTGTCGTTGCGTGGGGCTACAATGGTGGTGGCCAAACCAATGTTCCCCCTGGGTTGAGCAATGTCGTTGCTATCGCAGCCGGAGGCCACCACAACCTGGCGCTCAAGCGCGACGGAACCGTCGCGGCCTGGGGCTGGAATTATTACAGTCAGGGAGCGGTTCCTGCGGGGTTGAGCAACGTGGTGGCTATCTCGGCGGGAGGTTTTCACAATTTGGCACTCAAGCAAGACGGAACCGTCGTTGCGTGGGGATACAATGCCAATGGCCAAGCCACGGTTCCTCTCGGGTTGAGCAATGTGGTCGCCATTGCGGCGGGAGGCTATCACAATCTGGCACTCAGGAAGGACGGAACTCTATTCGCTTGGGGTCAGAACTATTATGACCAAACCACTCTTGCCCTCGGGTTGACCAACGTGGTGGCCGTTGCGGCAGGCGATCACACTCTCGCGCTTCGCCAGGACGGAACTATCGCCGGTTGGGGGGACAATCGCTATCTCGAAGCTACTCCGCCTCCTTTTGGGTTGAGCAAGGCCCTTAGCGTCGGTGTTGGCGCCGGTTTTAGCCTGGCGCTCAAACCGGACGGGACTGTCAGGGCTTGGGGAGCGAATTTTTACGATCAAATCAACGTTCCCGCCGACCTGAGCAATGTTGTGGCCATCTCGGCGGGAACCCATCACGGACTGGCGCTCAAGCAGGACGGAACTCTCGCGGCGTGGGGAGCCAATGATTATGGAATAGCCACTGTTCCGGACGGATTGGCCGATGTTGCGGCCATAGCCGCAGGCAACACTCACAATTTGGCACTCAAGCGCGACGGGACTGTGATGGCGTGGGGAGACAATTATTATGGCCAAACCACCGTTCCGGCCGGGTTGAGCAATGCGGTTGCTATCGCAGCGGCGCCCTTTCACAACCTGGCGCTCAAGAAGGACGGAACCGTGGTGGCCTGGGGCAATAATGATTCTGGCCAAGCCGCGGTTCCTGGTGGCTTGAGCAACATCGTGGCTATCGCAGCGGGGGTTTATCACAGTCTGGCGCTCAAGCAGGACGGAAGTGTCGTTGTCTGGGGAACCAACAATTTGAGCCAAGCCACCGTTCCTGTCGGATTGAGCAATGTGGTTGCGATTGCGGCGGCGGGAAATCGCAGCCTGGCAATTGTTCAGCCTCTTGCCTACCGGCCAACGATTTTTTCTTGGAAGAATTCACAGGGGAACCTGCTGTTCACTTGGCCCGCCATTCCCGGCCGCACGTACCGGCTGCAG
>WNGA01006046.1_pt1 | contig 17347 bp, 12 predicted proteins | sample 5400061 | NCBI WGS metagenome assembly WNGA01 (sample SAMN13153366, study PRJNA577476) | soil metagenome | isolation source: 100 cm soil or saprolite under grassland replicate 2 | place: USA:California | collected 2016-06-15 | reverse complement strand
GGCGACATCGACCTGTGGACGATGCATATCAACGGCAGCGGCCTCCGACGGCTCACGACGACGCCTGACCGCGTCGAGTTCTTCCCAACGTGGGCTCCCGACGGCAGCTCGATCGTCTTCGGAGGCGTCGTCGAGCCCGGAGTGATCAACATCTTCTCGCTCGACGTCGTGACGGGAGAAGGGAAGCTGCTGCTGCCGGATGATCCGCCCACGACCTGGTCGGTTGCATACCCGGACTGGCAGCCCGTCGACAAGGATCTGGGCTAGCGCGGCGACGGTACGAGCGTCCGGTCACAGAACCAGAGGACCGGGCGCTCGTCGTCCGTGCGTCCTCCAGCGGAACCGAGTCAGCGTTGTCGCGTCAGACGAGACGGCAGCCCTCCCGCCCGACGCACAATAAACACACAAACGGGCCGAGCCGCTTCTGCATGACCAGCCGAGCCGCGCGGGAGTCGAACGTCGATCTGAGCAGGGAAAAGAGGTAAAGCGGGAGAAACGTCGCGGCCGCCGAAGATGCTCGACAAGCTGGGGGTCACTGGTTCGAGCCCAAGTACCGCCCATCCGAAAGCTCTGCAAAAGCAGAGTTTTCGTTTCTTGGTTAGACAACAGGACCTGACGGGTGGCAAGGATTGCTTCCCGTCCGGCGGCTAGGGCGGGCGGCGAAGGATTAGTCCGAGTCCTCGACTCGTGTGCGAATCTCGACCCAGTTGTCGCCCCCGTTGCCGCGCTTCAGCCGTCGTTCCGGCGTCTGCTGCCCGAGCCATGTCACCGCGGCGATCGCGATCGCCAGCCCGAACGTGACTCCGGCCCAGCCGAAGTGCGATCCGGCCGCCGGTAGCCCAAGCCAGGCGACGAGGACGAAAGGAGCCAGCAGTCGGTTGCGCATTCGCTGTAAGCCGCTCGACGCTTCCTCGATTTGCTCCAGGACTCCGCGGCCGTCGATGACGTAACGATCGAGTCCGCCCTTGCGAGGCGCGCAGACGTCGATCGTTGCGGCGCCCACATCGCGTACCAATGCCAGTCCTGCGTGCTCGTCGGCGATCCGCTCTACGGCAGCCAGCTGTGCCAACGTCTGCGGCGCCCAGCCGTTCAGATCGGTGGGCTCGTGCCAATCGCTTTTGCTCCCCAGCTGTTTGCGCACGTCGGAGCTGCGAAGTGAGCCGATCCATCCCAGAAGGTAGAGGGCGAGCCCAGCGAAGAACAGCTTGAGCATGCCCGTCCCGGCCCCGACGAATGACGACCCCAGCGCTATCAAGGCGAGTGCAATGCCAGTTATCGCGAGCGCGCTCGCCCACCGAGTGGAACGTAGGGTGACAGTGGCAAGGTGGCTGGTGCTCCCGTCCTCGTGCACCCGTAGCCGGTCGACCTTGTCATTGCGCCGTGCGGCGACCTCGATGCCGCCGTCAGGGAGCTCGCGCCAGAAGACGTGGTCGAAGTCTTGCGCGAGCCGGGCTGGAGTGGTCGCAGCAGCGAGGGATCCCGAACTCGGCGAGCGGTAGACCGTCACAGCGCTCGCTCGGTCTTCATTTAGACCGCCCGTTCTCAGAAGTACAGGGCGATCTCGCGAAAGGCGTCTTCGAGGCTGTCTGTGGACGCGGTGAACGCCTTTCCTAGCGACGCCGTGGCGATCTTCGCGAGCCCGTCTTGATCGGCTGTGCCTCCGAGCGCAACCGTAAAGATGCGAACCCGTGTGCTGCGGATGAGTGGTAGCAGCGCGTCGAGGTCGAGCGAGCTCGCATCGTCCTTGCCGTCAGTCACGACGACGACCGCGGTCGTGCTCATGGCGTCGCTTGAGGCCGCCTGCCGCACGCCTTCCGCGATCGCCTCGTAGAGCGCCCTCCGACCCCTGGGGGCGGAGCCCGGCAGGGCGTCGCGAAGGGCGTGCTCGTTGGCGGCGAGCCGCGCGAGTGGGACGGCGGTCGTGACGTGGTCATTGAAGGTGATGAGCCCGACGCGGTCGCGGCGCGGGAGCGACTCGAGGAAGGCCTCGATGGCGTGCCCCACCTTGCCCGTGTTGGCCTCGCCCGTCGAGGCGGAGGCATCCACGGCGAGAACGACGTTTGCCGGCCTGCGGTCTTCTCTCCACGTCGCCAGGATGGCGGTGAGGACGTCGGGCGCCGGCGGCCGGAGGACGGCGTCGGGCTTGCTCGGGTCGGCGCCGTGCTCGGGATCGACCGGGGGCAGGACGGGCGCGCCCGGGGTCGCTACCCGGTATCCGCTTCGCGCGGCGGCCTCCGGTGTCACGTGAGAGTGGAGCCACTTCCCGAACGTCTGCGCGGCGACCCGTTCGTCGGCGCCGACCCAGGGGCCGTCGAGGACGATGTACGGATAATCGGCCATGAACGTCCCGCCTGCGGGATAGATAGCGACGAGCCGCCAGGGGCTCTGCTCGTTGAACTGGACGAGCGAGGTCTCCTGAATGACGACTGCGGACGCATACCGGGGGCCGTAGCGGGCCAGTTGGGTGAGCAGGTCGTCGGCCGTCGGCGCGTATTGAACGACGGACCTTTCGATCCTTCGAACGTCGCGGCGAGCATGGTTGACGTCGTCGATCGTGAGTCCGGCGAGCTTCCCGGTGACGGCGTAGTACTCGGCCGCAACGGCTGAGAGCCCCGACGTCGAGGTGGTCGGATTCGGGTGGCCGAAGCGGAACGCGCCGCTCGCAGCGAATCCCGGGACGTCCTTCCATCCGATCGGCCGCTTTGGCCAACCGAGCCTCCTTGCCGTGCGTTCCGGCACCGCGATCACTTGCGGTGACTGCACGATCGAAGGGCTGTCGAGCGGCACCCACTCCTTGCGAACGTCGGCGTTCAGCAGCCGGCCCCAGAGCGAGGAGGCCGGCCCCCAGATGACGGGCTCGAGCGTCCCGGCCGCGATCATGCGCTCGGCCGCCCCTGAGGTGACCGCACGGCCCTCGACGCGGATCGATTTCCCCCGGACCTTGACTGCGGAATGGTTGAAGCGCGCGATGAGCGGAGCAAGGAGTTCTTCCGTGTCGGGCGAGTAGACGAATTGGAGCCGTAGAGGCGCGGCTCTCGACGTCGATCCGCCGTCCTCGATGACGGCTACGCCGACCGCGACGGCGGCGAGAGCGATGACGACGAAGCGCGCCTTCGCTGCGCCGCTCTGTCGTAGCCACCACCGCGGGGCCGACACCTGTTCCCTACCCTCCCCTCAGCCAATGGAGGACGACGTGGTTCGTCGTCCCCGGTGCGTCGAGCTCGGCTCGTCCAGTCATGACGACGACGTCGCCTGCCTCGGCGAGGTTCCGCGCGGCGATCAGCGCGAGGATCTGGGTCGACATCTCCTCGATCGTCTGACCGCGGCGGACGTTGATCGGGATGACCCCCCAGTCGAGAGCGAGCTGTCGGAGCACCTGCGTGTTCGTGGAGGCGGCCACGATCGGACGCCGCGGCCGGCTCTTCGCAACCTGGCGCGCCGTCGCCCCTGTCTCCGTCGGCACGGCGATGGCAGCGGCGTCCATCTCCTCGGCGATGTCACAGGCAGCGTGCGTGAGGATCGCGGCCGTCTCGGTCTCGCCGCACGGCCCGGTCGAGTCGTACGCAAGCGAGGGCTCGACCGCGAGCGCGATCCTGTCGATGAACTCGACCGCCGCGACAGGATGCTTGCCGACGGCGGTCTCGCCGGACAGCATCACGGCGGACGTTCCGTCGATGATCGCGTTCGCCACGTCGGAGGCCTCCGCCCGGGTCGGCTCGGCGTTCTCGATCATCGACTCGAGCATCTGCGTCGCCGTGATCACGGTCCGATTCGCCGCGCGGGCCTTCGCGATCATCAGCTTCTGGAGAAGCGGTACCTCCGAGACGCCGATCTCCACCCCGAGATCGCCTCGCGCGACCATGACCGCGTCGGTGGCCGCGATGATGGCGTCGAGGTTGCGGATCGCCTCTGCCTTCTCGATCTTCGCGATGATCCTTGCGTTCGAGCCGGCGCTCTCAATGCGCTCGCGCAGCTCGAGCACGTCGTCGGCGGACTGAACGAAGGAGAGCGCGACGTAGTCGACGCCGTGGGCGAGTGCGAACTCCAGGTCGGCGAGATCCTTCGCCGTGAGCGCCGGAATAGGCAGGGCGGCTCCCGGGAGATTCACACCCTTTCCGGAGGAGATCAATCCGCCGGTCTCGACGCGGCAGGCGACCCGCTCGCCATCCACCTCGACCACGCGTGCCCGGACCCTGCCGTCGTCGATCAGGATCGCGGAGCCCGGCTCGACCGCGCGATGGAGATCCGCAAACGTCACGCCGAGATCCCCATTGGTCGCTTTCGCCGCCAGTGTCAGCAGCTCGCCGGTCTCGACGGAACGAGGCTCGGACAGCCGGTCGACCCGGATCTTCGGCCCGCACAGATCCGCGATCACCGCCAGCGGTCGGCCGACCGCCTCCTGCGCCTGTCGGACGGCACGCAGCTGGTCGAGGTGGTCGTCGTGGCTTCCGTGCGAGAAGTTGAGCCGGGCGGCGTCCATCCCCGCCCGCGCGAGCTTGTAGACGCCGCCGTCTTCCGAGGCGGGGCCGAGCGTGCAGACGATCTTCGTCCGCCGATACTGCTGGACAGTCGCCCTCGTGCCGATGCGCTGCCAGGCGCCCGTGAGGCTAAAGAGGGAGTCGGTTGCGGTTGCCATCGTGGTCACCTCGCTTGTGCGGTTGTCATGCGTCGAAGCTTCCACGGACAGGCTCGCGATCGCGCCGGGGGCGTTCCCTAGTCGTGTCCCTAGTCTCTGTGGCCCGAGAAGGCGCGGAGACATACGCAATGCCGACGAGAGCCGCGTACGCGGCGCCCGCAACTGTAAACAGCCAGATCGCGTGCAGAACCACCGCCGCGAGCGCCACCGCGAGCAGGACTGCGAGGTTGAGGGGGCTTGCCAGAGCCGTGACGATCCGCCGTGGTGGGCGGACGGGGCGCGGCCGTTCGAGCACCTCGTCCCGGATCGCTCTAAGCTCGTCGAGCGCTTCGCGCGCGCCGGCGGGGCGACGAGACGGATCCTTCTCGAGGAGTCGCTCGATCCAGCGCGCGAGCCGCGAGTCGACGTCCGGGTTCCGCAGTGCGAGAGAGGGAAGCGGCTCGTGGACGTGGCGCCACAGGATCGACACCGGGTCGCCCCCTGAATAGGGGATCGTCCCTGTGACCAGCTCGTACGCGATGATGCCGGCCGAGTAGAGATCTGCCGCCGGCCCGGTCTCTTCGCCCTTCGCTTGTTCGGGTGCCATGTACGCCGGTGCTCCGACGACCAGCCCCGTACGTGTGAGGTTCGTTGTCGCGGTGGCGCTCGCCTTCGCGATTCCGAAGTCGGCGATCTTGATCTGGCCGTCTTCGGTCAGCATGAGGTTCTCCGGCTTCAGGTCGCGGTGGACGACGCCGTGCCGCTCCGCGCAGGCGAGGCCGGCGAGCAACCCCTTGAGCACGGTGAAGATCTCGGTCGGCGTGAGCCGGCCTACGAGCGGACGCAGGGAGCCGCGCTCGAGGTGCTCCATGGCGATGTAGGGCGTCCCGTCGTGCTCGAAGTAGTCGTAGACGGCCACGATGTTGGGATGTGTCAGCCCTCCCGCGAGCTGCGCCTCGCGGAGGAATCTCGCCGCCGTTGTCTCGCCGCCGGCCTCGATTCGCGAGAGCTCCTTCAGCGCTACGAGCCGGTTCAGAGCCGAGTGACGCGCGAGGTAGACGACGGCGTTCGCGCCCCGCCCGATCTCGCGGACGATCTCGTAGCGATCGAGCGACGTTGCCGGGTTCACCGTCCGTCCGCTCCTGGAGCGTGTTCGAGCGTCTCGAGCCGAGCAACGAGCTCTTGTCGCGACCGGACGTCGAGCTTCCGGTAGATCTTGTGCAGGTGGTACTCGATCGTTTTCGGGCTCAGGAACAGGTTCTGCGCCGCCTGCCGATAGGTTGCTCCCGCCGCGATCTCGCGGAGCACCTGGAGCTCCTGCGGCGTCAGCTCGTCGAGCGTGCTTGCGTTCCGCCTGCGCGCCGTTTCGCCGCTTGCCCGCAGCTCGGCGCGTGCGCGTTCGGCCCACGGCTCTGCCCCGAGGAGCTCGAAGACGTCGTGTGCGGCGCGCAGGTGATCGCGCGCGTTGATGCGACGCCCTGACCGCCGCAGCCGCTCGCCCCAGTTGAGCCGGAGCCGGGCGCGCTCGAAGGACGGCTCGGCGGCGAGGGGCTCCAGCGCCGCCATCGCCTGCGCGAACGCTTCCTGGTACTCGTCCTCACCTGCCACGAGCGCCTCGGCCCACGCCGCGCGCACGCGCGTCCAGCGATGACCCGAGTCGCGTGCTTTTTCCGTGTCGGCCGCGGCGCTGCGGCGGGCCCCGTCTCCGCGACCGGCCCGCACGTACGCCTCGACGAGGTCGGGCGCCCGCTCCGGCGGGGCCGCTTCGAGGCGTGCGACTGCCTCTCCGACATCGCCGCGCGCGAGCGCGAGCAGGCCGAGGGTCGTCTCCACGCCCGCAGGCGCTGGTTTGGAGCCGGCGAGAATCCTCACCTCCGCGACGCGCCGGCGGCATTCCGAGCTCAGTCCGCGCAAGGCGTCCAGCCGTGCAAGGAGGGCAAGGGCCTCCAGAATCCCACGTTCTTGCTGTGCGTCTCGTGCAAGCTGGAGCGCTTCCGAGCCGGCGGCGTCCGCGTCCACCCACCGCCCCGCTCCGAGCTCGAGGCGCGCCAGTTGGAGGAGCGCGAGCGGAAGAGTGCCGAGCGCTCCACGGTCGCGGGCGAGCGCCACCGCGTCGCCCACGAGGTCGCGTATCGGCTGCTCGTCGTGCCCGTCCACTTGGACGAACGCGTCGGCGTACGCGAGGAGGGCGCCGGGATCCCTTGCGAGCTCATGGTTCGACTCGAGTAGAGACCTGGCGCGCGCGAGCAGGTTGATGCTGTCACGGTGCTCGCCCGCCCCGGCGAGGGCACGCGCGCGTGCGAGGGTCGCATGTAGCTCGGTCTCGCCGCCGTCACGCGGAGCAAGCTCGCACGCGCGGCGTCCGATCGCAGGCCGCTCTTCGAGCGGCGCGGCTGCGACGGCGGTCGTGAGCAAACGCGACGCGCGCACGGCGTCGACGGTCTCCACGCGCTCGGCCTCCCGAAGGAGCCGGCGGTACGCGGCTGCTTCGCGATGGCCCTCGAGCTCGATTTTCGCGCGAAGGTGCTCGAGGTCGGCGCGGAGCCTCGGATCTTCGATAGCGTCGCCCGCCTCCTCGACGAGTTGCTCGGCGCGTGTCGGCTGCCCGCCACGCCAAGCCGCGTCGGCTGCGCGGTACACCCGGCGAATGCGGGCGTCGCGCCCCGGCGAGAAACTCGCCGCACGCAGGAACCAGTTCGACGCAACGATGTGGCTGCCACGATGCCGCGCGCTCTCGGCCGCGGCCTCCAACTCGAGGGCGACCGATTCGTCCGGCCCCGTGGCCGCGGCCGCGAGGTGGAGCGCACGCCGTTCGCCCGAGCTCGCCGCCGCGAGCGCTCTATGGGCGGCACGCTGCTTCGTGGGCGGGGCCGCGTGATAGACCGCCTCGCGGACGAGCGCCCGCCGGAACCTCAGGCGCCCGTCTTCGAATGCGATCAGCTCGGCCGCTTCGCATTCCTCGAGTGCTGCAGCGGTGATGCCCGGGACCGCTCCATCCTGCGCGATCGCGTGCAGCGTCTGCGTGTCGGCGGCCGCCGCAGTGACGAGGGCGTCCTGGGCTGCAGGCGAAAGCGAGGCGGCCGAACTGAGATACCGCGAGTCGGCGGCGGCCCCGACCGGCAGCGGAATGGGAAGCGGCGCACGACCGGCCAGCTCGTCAGCGCTCAGTGCGGCGGCCGCGTCCACGAGCGCTCGCGGATTTCCGCCCGCGGCGTCGGAGATCCGACGTGCGACCTCGGGTGCCACTTTGGCACAGGCATGTTCCTCGAGCAGCTCGCGTGCGGCCTCGGCGTCGAGGCCCTCGAGATGGAGCTTTTCGAGTCCTGCAAACCAGCTCGGTCGCTCTTCGCCGACGGCGAACAGCATCGCTATCCCCTCGACCTTCACCCTTCGCGCGGCGAAGGCAAGCGCGGATGCCGAAGCCGGATCGACCATGTGAGCGTCGTCCACGACGCAGAGGATCGGGCGGGACTCGGCGGCTGCGGCGAGCACGCTGAGGACGGCACGGAAGACCGCGCCGCCCGGAACCTCCGTCGAGGGTACGAGATCGAACGCCGCGCGGAGCGCCTCACGCTGCGGTTCCGGAATCTCATCGACAAACCCGGCCACCGGGGACAGCAGCTCGTCAAGGCCCGAAAAGGAGATTTGCGATTCGGCCTCGATACCTGTTGTTTGCAGCACGTCGAACCCTTCTGCTCGTTCGACCGCGTGCCCAAGGAGCGCTGTCCTTCCCGACCCGACCGCACCAGAGATCACGAGCACTCCGCTTCGCCCGGACCGCGCGTCAGCGAGCAGTCCCTCAATCCGAGCCCGCTCGCCGGCGTGCCCGTGCACGAGCGCCCGAGAGGCTGCGACCCGCCAAGGACTCAGGTAGAGGTCGAGGAGCCCTCGCACGGCGATGGGGTCAGGAGACCGAGCCCCGCGCGACACGGGCCGATGGGTAAACGGCGGCTTCATGCTTCATGGGTCCGTCATCGGCGGCTCGGAACGCACCCTTTACCTCTCATGCGCCCAGGCTGGACGCGCGGGGACGGCCGAGACGGCTCGTCCTCCATTCGACCGGAGACGGGTGACAGGGTCTTGGCCTCCGGTCGTTTCGTGTAGTCGCACGATGAGAGCTCGAACCCGCGACTCCGGCGTGACAGGCCGATACGGGCTTAACCGACACAGCCGGCTGCCACCGTGAATCACAAGCTGGAGCAGCTATGGCTGGCGGCATCGGCCAGGGGCTGACGGGCGGCGAGCAGCGGATCGCGCTCCTCGCCGCCCGCGGCCCGCGGAACGACGAGATCGCCCGCGGGCTCGAGCGCAGCCCGAACACGGTCGAATGGAACCGACACGCGTCTACCTGAAGCTGGGCGTCCGCTCGCGCACCGAGTTCGCGATCCGGCTGAACCCATCAGTCAGGGCAACGGTGCGCGAGACGGAGCGGCGCCAATAGGCGAGCCGTTTCGACGAACTCAGAAGGCGTTCCGCCTCCAGGGGTCGCGATGACTAGGGGCGAGACTCGGGAACCCCCCGGGCGCGATGGCGAGCGTGCCAGTCGAAGCTGCGACGCATGACAACCGCACAGGCAAGAAGGAGTCCGACCATGAAAAGTCTGATCGGCCGTGGCGGCGGGCGCGTAGCGCTGCTCGGCATCGGCATCCTTGTCGGCAGCGCCGGCATCGCCGTTGCTGCGAGCCAAGCGATCGGGGGCGGCGGCGCGATCCACGCTTGCTATCGCGTCGCCGACGACGACCGAAAGGGCGAGCTTCGGGTGGTCAGCGATCCGGCATCCTGCCGGGCGAGCGAAGCGCCGCTCGCCTGGAGCCAGACCGGACCGCAGGGTCCGCAGGGCGATCCGGGGCCGGCGGGGCCGCAGGGCCCGCCGGGGCCGAAGGGCGATGCCGGCGGGCTGGCTTCGTTCGAGGCCCTCAACGGCACGAGTTGCAGGCGGGGAACCGCGGACGGCCACATCGAGACCGCCTTCGACGGTAACGGCGTCGCGACGATCAGATGTGTCCTCCCCGACACGCCGGCACCGCTCCCGAACCCCGTCGAGGCCGAGCCGAACGACACGCCGGAGCTCGCCCAGATCCTCGCGCGGGGTAGCAGCGTGGACGCGGCGCTTGCACCGGGCGACCGGGACGTGGACTGGTATCGAGAACCGCGATCCGCACACGACGGTCACCTTCATCCAGCTGGCCTGTTCTGGGGCGAAGATCAGTGCGGGTCTTCTCCAGCCGTACGCGGGGGCCGACCCGATCCGCACCGACGACGAGAAGAGCGCCCTTTGCCCGCCCGTTCAGCCAGACCCAAGCTGCATTCCGCCGCAGATCGATCAGCTCGGCGCCATTGTCGGCGACAGGAAGATCGACGCCCTGCTCATATCCATTGGCGGCAATGACATGGGCTTCGGCACCGTGGCCTCCGAATGCGCGCTGCCCTTCAACGACTGTCGTGATGCGATGCTCCCTGTCGTCGACGAGGGGTTGCAGCTCGCACGGATCCGCTTCGACGAGCTGGCAAAAGCAATTACGGCGAAGCTCCCGGTCGAGTCGCACTCCGTCTACTTGACCGAGTACCCCGACCCGACCGTGAATGCCCAAGGCAGGTACGCCCGGCCGCCTGGGCTTCTTAACGGCCTTCTCGTGCGCGAGGCTCAGTGGGCATCGGAGTACGTCATCGCCAAGCTGAACGAAACGCTGCGAGGCGCGGCGGACAGACACGGGTGGACGCTCGTCGACGGCGTCGGCCCGCGGTTCCGAGGACCCGGATACGGACACGGCCTCGCTGCCGGCAGCGAGCGCTGGTTCAACACACTCGAGGACTCGTTCGTGCGCCAAGGCCCCGTACCCCGACTCTGCCGGGTCAAATCGGAGGAACCTTGCCGGCGAGGCCGCCATCGGCGCCTTCGAGAACGCCTTTCTCCGCCCGTAGGGTTCATTTACTCGATCCCGCTGCAAATCCCCCGCATCGGACGGCCTGACAGAGTTTTTGAACCACGCGTCCCGGCTTCTTGTGTGGATACGTCCAGCGCCGCGCCACGAGCTGGCGGTGCCAGCGCAGCAACGTCTCCGGCCGGACCGAGAACGCTGCCGACGCTCGGCGCGGAAGCGCAGGGCTGAGCGTGGCTAGCAGTGCACGATCGGCCGGTTCGGTCCGCGGACGGCCGGGCCGGCGCCGCAGGACAGCGAGCTCGTGACGTAAGACGAGGGATCTCCACTTCTTTCGACCGATCCGAGCGACCAAGAAGCAGTACCAGCGCGAAGAGGTTCCGAACCGAGAGATAGGAAAAAGGACCAGACCACCTGCACCTCCGACTCGATAACGGAGGCCGAGGCTAGCCACCGCGGCGCAGCAATAGCGCCGCGCTCGCAGCGACTGGCGAAGTTGCGCCCCGGGCCGATCTCTGGTACTCGCGCGCGCGTGAAACAACATAAAAAACGTGGCGCCCCGCCCCACGTAACACCAGGTCCCGCACGACGCCATGCCGCCTATTCAGACATGAACGAAACCGAGAAGCGTCCAGCGCTGGGCAATGGGCACGCGGGCCACCGGCTCGATCAACCAAAAATACCGAAGCGCTCATCCCGCCCGGCCGAGTTTGTGCACCCTTCGGCCGCCGCGGGCTCCACGCCGAGCTGCCAGAAGACGAACGTCCAGAAGTCGGTCGCGGCCTCGAGCTGCTTCGAGCGCGGCTTTCCGATTCCGTGCCCCTCGTCCTCGTCGACGCGGACGAGGACCGGTCGGTCGGACGCTGTCGCCGCCTGAAGCCGGGCTGCCATCTTCCGCGCGTGCATCGGGTCGACGCGGGTGTCGCCCAGCGCCGTCGTGAGGAGCACGGCCGGATAGCGCTCGCCGTCGACGACGCGGTGATAGGGCGAATACGCTTGCAGCCAGCGGAACTGCGCGGCGTCGTCGGCAGAGCCGTACTCCGCGATCCACAGCTTCGCAAGCTGAAAGTGGTGGTAGCGGAGCATGTCGAGCAGCGGGACCTCGCACACGACGGCACGGCAGAGGTCGGGCCGCTGCGCGAGAACGGCTCCGACGAGGAGCCCGCCGTTGCTGCGGCCGCCGATCGCGAGACGCTCCCGAGACGTGTAGCCCTCGTGGACGAGCCAGTCGGCGGCCGCGATGAAGTCGTCGAAGACGTTCTGCTTCCGCTCGAGCATGCCGTCGCGATGCCAGCGTTCGCCGAACTCGTTGCCTCCGCGAAGGACGACCACGGCGAACACGCCTCCGGACTCGACCCAGAGCGGAAGCGCGCTGATCCAGTACGGCGTCATGGCAACGTTGAAGCCGCCGTAACCGGTGAGAAAGAGCGGCGCGCTGCCGTCGAGTTGCAGGCCGCGGCGGTGAACGAGAAAGACGGGCACCATCGTCCCGTCGGCGGACCGGCAGCGCACCTGGCGCGTCTCGCACGACGCCGGATCGAATCGCGGCGGCGCCTCGAGCTGCGCGAACGTCGTCACCGCCCCCGTTGCCGGGTCACAGCGGAAGATCGCCGGCGGATGCAGGAACGACGTGAAGCCGAAGAGCAGCTCGTCGCGGTCCCACTCGCCGGCGATCCCCGGCGTCCTCGAGGGCGTGCCCTTCACGGAGCCCACGTCGGGAAGCGCGACCTCCCGTTCGAGCGCTCCCCCGCGCAACGCGTAGATGCGGACGCGGGAGCTTGCGTCTTCGAGCTCGTGCGCGACGAGCCTGCGTCCGACGAGCGCGATCTCCGTGATGATCGCGTCGTCTCGTTCCGGGACGACGGTCCGTGCGCTGCCGAGGTCGAGCGTCGCCGGGTCGAGCTCGAGCACGCGCCAGTTCGGCGCATCCCAGTTCGTCAGCACATAGAGGCGCCCGCCGCCGATCTCGCCGCGGAAGATCGCCTCGTGCTCTTCACCGGTCGAGCGAAAGTCGCCGCCGCTCGACAGGTCGCACACGAAGAGGATCGTCTTCGCCCAACCTTGATGAGCGTGGACGAGGAGCCACCGTCCGTCGTGCGAGACCGCGAGCTCGAAGATGTCGGTGGAGGGCCGCCCCTCGCCGAACACGATCGGATCTTCGTCCGGATCGCCGCCGAGACGGTGGAAGCGGACGCGCGTGTTGTAGCTCTCCTCCCCCGGCGGTACCGACCCGTTCGCCGGATACCGCGTGTAGTAGAAGCCCGTTGCGTCCAGCAGCCACGCGACCGAGGAGAAACGCGTGTCGGGGATCCGGTCGGCGAGCACGTCCCCGCTCGCCACATCCACCACGTGCAGCGTGCTCAGCTCGTCGCCGCCGCGCGAGAGGCCGTACGCGACGAAACGCGCGTCCACCGACGGGAAGAACCAGTCGATGGTGACGAGATGGTCGCCGGCGAGCGCGTTCGGATCGACAAGGGCGCGATCGTCGGACGATCCCGGCGCGCGCACGTAGAGAACCGACTGGTCCTGGTGAGGCTCACGGCGGAGGAAGAACGCCGTTCCCGCGGCCACGCGCGGGACCTCGAGCAGGCCGACCTGCAGGACGTCGTCCAGTCGCCGGCGCACGCGGTCGCGGAAGGGAAGCGCGCCGAGCGTCTGCTTCGTGAGCGCATTCTGCTCGGCGGTCCAGCGCTTCACATCGGGATCGTCCGTCTCCTCCAGCCACCGGTACGGATCTGCGATCTCGACGCCGTGGAGCGTCTCGCGGACGTCGTCGACGCGGGAAGCCGGTATCTCTGCGCTTGCGCGGATCGCGCCGGGATGCTAACGGAGCCTCGCCGCCCCGCTCACCTGTTACGGCAGGAGGAACGAGCTGCTGCGCGCCGTCCTCACTCTCGGCGCGCTCGCCGGCGGCCTGTTCTCGATGTGGGCGATCGTTCCCACCGTTGCGGCCGCCGCCATCCTGATCTGGCTCTACGCGCCGCGCCGCTTCCGGCGGGCCCCGGCGCAGCCGCGTGGGTTCAGAAACTCAGTTCGCGGTTCGACTTCGCCCGCCTTCTGGTTTCCGCACCAGACGCCGAAGACACGATCGACCGCGTCGACCGACCCCGTTCACTCGAGGAGGAACGCCGGCGTGTGACAACGCGGGGCCGGCTCTGGTTGTCGTAGAAGAGCCGAAAGCCGACACAGCACACGCCGAAGGTGAATGCGGCGCGCCGGGCACGTATGGAGTCTCAGTCTTCTTCGGTGGGCGGCTCCGGCGCTGGGTCGGGCCTCGGCTCCGGCGGTGGCTCGGGCGCCGGATCGGGAGCCGGAGGCGGTGGCTCGACGACGCTGCGAATGTTGGCTGAGTGCAGCGTCACCTTCACTCGATCCCGGCCGGCTTCGAGATCTGCTCGACCAGCTCGCCTGCGTGCTTCGCCTTTGCCTCCACGGCGACATCGGCCTGAGCGAGAACGCCGACCAGACGATCGTTTTCGACCACCGGCAGCCGGCGCACTTGATGGCGAGCCATCAGCATCAACGCCTGATCGAGGTCCTGCTCCGGCTCGACCGTCACGAGCTCGCGCGAGGCGACGTCGCCGATCACGACCGCGTTCGGGTCGACTCCCTCGGCCACCGCGCGAACGACGATGTCCCGATCGGTGAGCACAGCGAGGAGCCGTCCTTCCTCGACGATCGGCAAGGAGCCGACGTCCTCGCTTCTCATCAGCTGAGCCGCGTCGACGAGCGAGAGCGTCGGTTCCGCTGTCCGCGGTTCCGCCGTCATCGCATCACGAACCTTCTTGGCCATCTCGATCACCTCCACCGGCTGGCTACCCCCACCAGGCGGAAGCAAACGATCCGCGTGCGCGGATACGCGAACGCTCGGCCGATGCCAGGCAGGGTCGCGGCCTCCTCGACTGTTAGGGTCAGCCGCTCCCCCGACGGGCACGATGGCGCCGGATGCCAGCCCTTGACCGGCCGCATCGGGGGCAGCACTCGAGAGCGCTGCCTGCAAGCAACCCCGCGGATACCCTTTTCCGAGGCGGCGAAAGAGACTTCACCGTTTCGCTAGAAGCGGGTCGCCAACACGCTCAGGTTTCACGGTTTCGCTGGAAGCCGGTTCCGGCGCCGCCGCTTGTCTTCTCAAACGAATCCGCGATGGTCGCGCGACTCCACTCGCTTGAAGAACGGCGGTCACGAGCGTTGCCGCTTTCTGGCGGAACCGCGACACGCTCCTCCAGCCTCCTCGACGCCCTCCGCCGCCGAGCGCGCAGCGAGAGAACTGGCGTGGGGTACGAAAACTCTGTCCAGCGGCAGAAATCCGCTCATTTGCAGGGGATGACCGAGTTTTCGCACCTACGGGCGGGGCGGACGCGGAGAGCCTCCGCGCAGAGGGTGTCACGAAGTGTCTCCGTCTTTAGTCGCAGCATCGCCGAGCCCGGGGTCCGGCGCGACGAGACACCGCAATGTCCGCCCCCTTCGAGTGTTGCGCGACGTGGCCTCGGATTCAAGGTCTCGTCGTCCGCGCCGTGCCGCGCGGGGTGCAAGAAACGACGAAGGCGGCTGGAGAAGGACCTGTGGGGGTGCGCAAATTCGGTCTTGCCTGCAAATTCCGCGTTTCGTCCCGTCGCGCCGAGTTGGTGCACCCCACGGGGTTGGTGGTCGTTCGGTTGTGGTGACGCCGCCAGGCTGATGATTCCTGGGAACTGTCCGAGCGGATCCGGCTCGTGGTTGGCTCGGAAGTTGGTCGCGGACCTGCGATTGTTGACGTCCTAGCAGGAACAGTGGAGCGGTGACATGCGCGCAGCCTGCTCTCGGTCCGTCGCGAGCGTGCGATCGATGCGATGGCGGAAGACGTGCGATCCTCGAGTCGCAGGGAGAACGCACCGTCGGGACAGTGCGGAGCGGCCTCGGACCTGGCAGCGGGCGCGAAGCCAACCGGCGTTCGTCAGCAGCGCCCCGGAAGAGGGGGTCGTCAGTTTCCAACTGGCAGGCTTCCCGATCCTGAGCGGGCCGGCTGCGCTCGGACGCGTCGCCCTCGAGGCCGTCGTCTCCCAGCGCAGGGCGCAGACCGCCGCCGAGAATCCCGTGCGCCTGGGCGCGCAGGAACTCAGACCAGGTGGGGCCGATGCGCCGAGGCGCCGGCCCCAGGCCCGACCTGCGCAGCACGGCCGCGACTGTTGTGGCGGAGACGCTGATGCCGAGCTTCAGCAGCTCACCCTGGATACGCACGTAGCCCCAGCGAGCGTTTTCCCGCGCCAGCCGTTGGATCAGGGCGCGCGTCGTGGCCGCAAGCGGGGGACGACCGGGCCCACGGCGGTGTTTTCGACCTCCTTGCAGCAGCGCGCGGTGCCAGCGGCGAAGCGTCTGCGGGCTCACCGAAATGCGGGACCACCGCTCGGGTGGAAGCAGCCGGCTCGCGGCGGCGAGCAAGGCGCGGTCGGCCGTCGTGTACTGCGGTCGCTTTCCTCCTCGCCTGAGGATCGCGAGCCGGTGGCGCAGGACCACGACCTCAAGCTCACGCTCACCCCCGCCGCGGGCGAGCAAGCGAACGACGCCACATAGCAGCCGGTACAGCAAACAGGCCAGCACGACGCACAGTCTTAATCAGTCCGGCCTGCATCACCAGCACGCGTCCCGGTGGAATCGAGTTTCTTTACCCCCCAGGCGAACGACCAAGTACCCAAGCGACCACAGCACACGCGACCTCCAAACAGACGGGGAGGCCGACGCTAACGAGCACCTACGCAACAACCCCCGGAGCGGGTGACCGAGTTTTCGAACCCCACGGGCTTGTGGTTGCACAGACTCTTCCACAGGCGTAGTGTCGAGCTGTGGAGAGCTGCGGCTCGCGGCCATAACCTCTCCATGCTGCGAACCTGACCTAGCCAGGTGCCTCCGAGCGACCGGAGGCGCGCAGAGGGGAGGTGCGTCGAAGGGGAGAAACGGCCGGGTCGGCCTGGGGCGCCGACCCAGACTCTGTGGCGTTCTACTAAAGGGAGAGCATTCGGATGGCTGTATTTCGATTTCGCAGCCGGCGAACACGCCGGCTCTGGAACGTTGGAATCACACTCACAGCTTTGGCGGCCTTCGCTGTCGTGTTCGTCTCGGGCTCGAGCGCGAACCTGTCGGGTAGCACGTTCGAGGGCAACGACGGCAACCTCGTCGTCAACACCCCGGGCAACACCGACTGGGTCAACGCCCCGAACCGGGTGCGTGGCGACGACCTGGCCAGCGGGAGGACGGATAACTCGTTCGGGCAGGGCACCAAGGAAGACGACCCGGCCGTGAGCGTGGTGACCGGGTCGATCCCGCCGCAGAAGAGCGACCTCACCCGGTTCTACGTGGCGAGCGAGTTCGCCAGCAACAGCAACTTCCTCTATCTGGCCTGGGAGCGGTCCAACGTCTTGGGCTCGGCGAACATGGACTTCGAGATCAACAAGTTGGCGCAGCCGGACCTGACCACCACCGGGCCGAAGACGCTCAACCGCAGTGCCGGCGACCTGCTCATCACGTTCGACTTCGGTGGCAGCGGCAGTCCGGTGCTCGGTCTGCTCAAGTGGGTGACGAGCGGCCTGGCCAGCCAGTGCTTCTCGTCGAATTCGGTGCCGTGCTGGGGCAACCGCGTCGACCTGAGCGGCCTCGGTGAGGCCGAGGGCGCGGTCAACGGAGTCACCGTGACCGACCCGATCGCCAACGAGTCCCTGCCTGCGGGGACCTTCGGCGAGACGGCGGTCAACCTGACCGCGGCCGGCGTGTTCCCGGCCGGCACGTGCCAGGCGTTCGGCAGCGTGTTCCTGAAGAGCCGCTCGTCGGCGGCGTTCCCGGCCGAGGTGAAGGACTTCGTGGCCCCGCAGCCGGTGAACAT
>WNGA01027063.1_pt1 | contig 17351 bp, 18 predicted proteins | sample 5400061 | NCBI WGS metagenome assembly WNGA01 (sample SAMN13153366, study PRJNA577476) | soil metagenome | isolation source: 100 cm soil or saprolite under grassland replicate 2 | place: USA:California | collected 2016-06-15 | reverse complement strand
AAAACTTTGACGTTATTCCTGCAATAAACCAGGTTGAATTTCATCCGTTCCTATATCAAAAGGAGCTGTTACAATTCTGCAAGAATAGCAATATTCAGTTAGAGGCCTATAGCCCATTGACTAGAGGAAATAAGCTTAATCATCCGGCGCTAAAAGCGCTAGACAAGAAATACGGCAAAACGTCTGCTCAAATTTTAATTAGATGGAGCTTACAGCATGACCTAGTTGCAATCCCTAAATCTACACATGAGAACCGAATCAAAGAGAATAGTCAGGTATTTGATTTTCAGCTTGAAGAAAAGGACATGAAGCTTCTTGACTCTCTCAATGAAGACTTGCACACAGTTTTCCTGTAATAAATAGCAAAGTCGACTGGGCGAATTGCTAGATATGTTTCTATATTAACTAAAAAAGATAAGGCAATAATTAATTCGATCCATGAAGGGATAACTACTTACATTAATGTGATATAATGAGTGGGATATAATGAGTAATTACCGGAATTCTGTCGAGAAAGCTGACAGAAGGAAAGTGAAAGCACAGTAATAAGTGATATATCAAATATATACAAATATTATACTAGGATGAAAGGGAAAGAGAATGTTAGTTCGGTCGAAACAGCAGTTACACCCTTTGGTGGTAGTGGTCATGCTATACTACCAAAGACTTGGATTGGGAAGAAAGTTCGAGTAACTCTGATAAAGGAAATTTCTAAAGGACTGTGAAAAATAAATTATATTGTTTATTTCTAATCACTATCAAAATCCCAGGATGTAACCATCGCTTCTAATATTGAAATTATTTAAGCTCCTAGCTCGTCAGGTCATTTCTCATTCATTATTATAATCTACCATTTCTCGTTGATCAACTAATTCTATTCCTTTTTGCATCTCCTTTAACGATTGGGGAGGAATAGGCAGCTCCTAACTAACTGGAAGATTATGACTTGAGTTTAATATTATTTAGTTAATAGTGAGCGGACTTTATGAGCATGTATTTATCCATCTGATTGTCCTTTTCTATCCAGATATTTATGACACTTCGTATTCAAGAGAAGCTCACGTCGGTAATTATTTCCGCGTTGGCATTAATTTTCCTTTCGCAGATAGTGGCCCATGCAGCTGAGGGTGCTCCGACTATTTCTGACAGCAACCTGAAAGTTGAGACTGTTACTCAGGGTCTTTCCTCACCCACCAGCATGGCATTTATTGATAGTAAGAATATTTTGATCCTCGAAAAAGATACTGGTAAAGTACGTCTTATTTCAAATGGTATCCTAAAATCTAGTCCCATTTTAACAGTTTCTGTCGATAGTGACAGTGAGAGAGGCCTTCTAGGGGTTGCTACTTTGAAGACATCTACGGTCAGTGGGAACACTAAGATTTTTGTGTTTTTATATTATACTGCAAAAGATGGAACCCAGTTGCGGAACAAACTATTCCGTTATGAATGGACGGGTTCCACATTAATTAACCCTATCCTCGTTCTAGACCTTCCTGCACTGCCAGGCCCCAATCATGATGGCGGGAAATTACTCATATCGTCGGATCAGAGGTTGTATGCCATCATCGGAGATTTGAATCATAATGGTAAATTGCAAAATGTCCAAGACGGTCCTGATCCGGACGATACAAGCGTAATATTTAAGATAGACCCTATCAGACTAACCACTGCTTCTACTGATAACCCTTTTTCCACCAGTCAAACACAAACCACAGATCTGAAGTCTAGATATTTTGCCTATGGAATAAGAAATAGTTTCGGTCTAGCGATGGACGGGCTAACAGGGAGACTGTGGCAGACCGAGAATGGTCCTGACAGCTACGACGAAATCAATTACATAAGACATCATGTGAATGGTGTGAGTACTGGCTACAACAGCGGTTGGAAAAAGGTAATGGGACCTATATCAAGAACTCAAGTGACTCCTGATCAGCTCGTAAATTTTCCAGGGTTTAAATATCATGATCCAGTCTTCAGTTGGAAAAAACCGGTTGCCGTAACAGGATTGGCTTTTTTTCAGTCATCGAAGCTTGGAATCAAATACAAAGATAACTTATTCGTGGGCGATTATGATAACGGCAACTTATATTTTTTTAAAGTAAATAGCGAAAGAACTGGATTGACATTTGATTCAAGTCAACAGGGATTAAAGGACCTAGTTGCTGATGACGAAAATGAATTGAGTAGTATAAAATTCGGCTCTGGTTTCAATGGAATAACAGACGTTAAAAGGAGCCCAGATGGGTTACTTTATGTGGTATCTATAAAAGATGGAAAGTTATACAGAATAGTTCCAAAATAATTCTTTTAAACCCTGGTCAACCTTCGGGGTGTTTTAATTAACTCTTATGTTTCCCAGGACGGCAAGTTTATTGTTACGTCAATGTTCAAAAAAGTAGAGCAAGCTAAGAGTACTAAAACTAAAAGTATCTTTGTAATATGGTCAATTCCTTCCAGTTTATCTAATAACAAATACCGTAAATACAACAGGTAACATGACGGGCAACATGACACAAGTTCAGAAATAATTAGCCTTTGCCGCAGAGGCACAATACCTAAGTTGGTCATTCCTCGAATGTTTTAACAGGACTTTATTCAAGAAGGGTTATTACTTGTTTACTAGAGTCATTTTTATGAGATATACTAAATCAATACGGTAATGGTTGGACTACTAATCGCGATGCTCTCAAATTCAGTGTCAATTACTTACGGGGCTAATTCGTACTGTACGAAACAGGCTAACTCGGATCCTAACAGTTGGTGTTTCGGGACACCAAGTGATGATGGAATTGCCGCTAATGGCCTTAAGCATAATATTTTGGGGTTGGGCGGTGACGACAGGATTGACGCAGGTAGCGGTGCTACTACTATTACAAGCCCTGACTCATTCGAAAAGAGCGAAAAACATTCGATTTTAAAATATTAGAGTTAGGAAATAAATTTCTCGTTCATGTTAATGAATTAAATCTCCAACGGGTCGATGAGGTTGGTACCGGGCCGACCCGTCAGAGAATGTCATATTCTAGGCTTCTCTTCGTTTATCTAAAGTTGAAGGAAATATTCTACCCGCGGCTTCAGATGCAGCCATACCTAATACAGGGATTCCAAAAATCGTGCCAATTACCGTACCCCCCTATACCCGCACCAAATTTTCCTCCGATTTATATCTTGTCACCCTTTGTTGGCACAGGGTAAGAATCAGTATCATCCAACATAAACGCAAATCATGCCAAAAATAATAAATTTCTATTGTTGCTCAAGAGAATGCCATGCCAATCTGGCCCATTTCTAAAAAAATTAAGGTTTAGGCGTATTCCGTATTCTGGATGCAGTGCTGCATCATTACGCTGTGTAACATCTTATCACCATTAGATGACCTACACTTAATTACTTATAACTTATGTTGATCTTTAGTTTCTGATGCTTATAGTCAACGATATAAAAAACGTGTCGACTTCCCTTTTGGTCGCTGTGTTCTCTTTTATCATTGTAATCTTTTTTTGCTGTCAAAATAACTTAGTGTCAGGAACATCGGTTAATTTCCTACAAACTTACGATCAATCGGGCAAGTATTTTTTCATACAGGACGATTCTAATAAACAGGACGATTCAAAGAATAATTTGGACGTATCTTCTTCTGAGAGTATAAATCAAAGTTCAAGTGGTTCATTGGATGAGGGACAAGCAAGTGACAATACCACTCAAAGCGCAAGTAACGCATTGGATGAGGGACAAACAAATGTAAACAACAGCCAAAGTGTAGTAACAAATCAAGTTCAAAATAATAACCAGAATCAAGTTCAAAATAATAACCAAACTGTGAATGTAAACAATCAGATCCAAACACAACAAAGGCTAGAATCTATAATTACAGAGAGAGAGGGAGAAAAACTGATTCCATTAGAAGAGCAAAAGAGGATTGAATCCGAAGACCAGATTGTCATAAGAGAACATAAATCACTAACAGGTCCTAATTGCAGGACAGGTGACGTTCTCAACGGTGCCTCCAATGAAAAAGACCTTAAGGTGTTAAGTGAATGTCAAGAAGCAATAGGAATAGTAAAGCTTACAAAAAAGATGGATGATGGAGACTTCAAATTTCTTTTGGACTTGGACAAAAAATTTGATTTCCTTTTGAATGAAGGGAATAATCAAAAAACTGATGGCTTACTAGTAGTAGAAATAGTGCCAAAAGACCAAAACATAGCAGGTGTATTCCTTCCCAAAACAGGCGATAAAGTGGATATATGGGGCGCATGGGTCACTGATAAGCCCAAGGGATGGCACGAAATACATCCGGCTTGGAAGGTAGGCAACGGTTAGGGGTAGATTGAGACAGGCAGCTGGTGATATATCTATTCTGGCAGATTGTATACAAGCGTGCCGCGTTCAATGGTCATATGGACACACTGATAAACGAAACCAAACCAAATATGACCTCAATTTTACTCGAATACATCAGTACTCCAACCATAAAGAAAACATCTATACTCGTCACCGTTAAAGGTAAGTTCAAGTACTCCTTTTCTATACTTTTTACATCTTTGATGTATATCCATTTTCGATAATCTGAGAATTAGACTTAAAGCATTAGACTCGTCTTTGTGGGAGGGAGAGGTAATAAGTTACATCGTTTCTTAAACAGTATGGATAAGTGTATTTGCGGTCGCGACAAAGTTTGTGGTGGATGTAACATGCTCCCGACCGATTGTACCTGTCGTATGGTTCACGAGAACGCAATGGGAACATAATACCTAAAGCTCAGTGCTGCGTTTATCTGTCTGTTGGTAACTATAAAGCCAATAGCATTATCAGAAGATAAACTCGAAGTGCTTCAAAGAATACTAGCATCTAACAGGATTATGGACGCAACAAAAGAAGGGATTATTAAGAAACTGGCCAATGGCCTCTGTTGTATTTGCAGGGGAATACCGGCTTTTGAAGTTACTTATGGCGTTACAGATGGCGGCGCTACAAGGATTGAAAGATACTGCGCACCTTGTAGAGATAGAACTTTTAACGATGGGAAGCAAGGGTAAAAATAATAGCAAAAATGTTGTTACGGAGCGTCACAAATGGACAAAATCAGAAAGAGAGTATATCAAAGGAATAATCCATAATTTATCATTCCAGAGACTAACAGATCAAGAAATAGTACAATGGTTGCATGACGAAAATATTTCCCATCAACCCACTTGTTTATTGTAGCTGTTGTATCCCATGAGCTTGATAAAAAATAAATAAACTGTAGCAGAACCCTCATACATGAGCGGTCTGAATCTCACCGAACCCCGATGTCCGACAGCCCACTCATGGTTTATGTTGCTTAAGAAAGATCAACTAGAAAGTTTACAAATTATATAAAACCGTCTATTATAGGATTCAATCTTAGTTAATATTTTACTCATGGGCCTTATTTGTGGTGTTTCTTTTGAATTACCGCAGACAAAATCTCTAAATTACATACCACTTGCAAATAAATAAAATTTAGTCAATCAAATTCTGTATTCAAATAGACTGGGAGAATAACCAAATTACTGGGCTCTTAGGCTAGACCATTTGTCAACATATATTGTGTGTGAAAAAGTACATGATATATTAAATTGTTAATTAGCGCCTAGATCGAATGTGTCAGGCAATAGTAAGATATCTTTCCCAACTTATGAATTAGTTCCAATACAACTACAATTTCGTTTGATTTTGGGTTGTACTATCATCATCAGTATTTGATGATCCAAAGTCATTTAAAGAGGATAACATGTCACCGTTGTTCCGTCTAGACTTGATGATCTCCTGTACTTCTTTGTCATATAGTTTTACGAGATCTGCAATGGTAACAATTCCAAGAACTCTATTGTCATCATTCGATAATACTGGCATTTCTTGGAGGTCATTGGATGAAAGTCTAACAAGTGCGTTGTGGAGTGAATCAGTATCGTATGCAAAGAAGGGATCTTTAATCATAATGCTATCTAATTTGACAGATTTGCGATACTCTTCGGGGAATTCAAAAAACTTGTACCTGCTTACTACACCTAGTAGTCTGTCATCCTCTTTGACTACAACCACCGTTTTGGTTCTGTCGCGGTTCATAGTCTGCAGGGCTTCTTCAATTGATTTATCAGAAGAAATTTTTGTGTACGACTGTCGAAAGATATCTTTCACATACAGGTCTCGGAGAATAGGACGCTGATATTCTCTCCTATGCGCAGGCGAGTCTGATCTATTTATTACCTGATTTCGTTCACTTCCCATTATTATTGAAGATATAGGTGTTTTAGCCGTCGCTCCAAAAAAAGAGACCATGGAAACTATGATTACAGACGATACGTCAACCCAAACAAATAAGCCCAGCATGTGAACAACAGTACCAATGAATGCTCCAAGAAGTCCCCCTATTACCATGGAAGGTCCAAAAACCCCTGCGCTCCCTCCAGAACCTATAGTTAGTGATGTGGCCAAAATCTTGAAGATAATAACTAGTCCAATTATATATAGCGGTAAAAGAGTGTAGTCTTTGTAAATTGCAATCTGTAACCAACCATAAGATGTTCCCAATATTTGTGGAAGGAACATCCCTATTATTCCAACTAGAACTCCACCTACGGCAGGTTTCAGGAACTTTTTGAGACGAAGTCTATTGAAGTAGTGTGTGATCGCGTAAAATGTTTTTACATAGGCTACACTTACTCCTGCAGAAATCAGTCCAACTGCAGCATAGAGAGCTAAGGATTCAGGATGAGTGTACTTTACGAGATCCAATGGTATGTTGAAAAGCCTATCCCAACCAAAGACAAAACCAAAAATAGTGTATCCGGTTACTGAAGCAACTAAACCAGGTATTAAGGCCCTTATTTCAAAATCTCTTCTGTAGAAAACCTCCGCACTGAAAATAGCTCCTCCTAAAGGAACTTTAAATATACTTCCTATTCCTGCACCAAGTCCTGCAGCAACTGCTATTCTTCTTTCATCTTCATTTAATTTGAATAGCTTGCCGATAAGAGATCCAAAACCTGCGGCTATCTGTCCAGCTGGTCCTTCTGTTCCGCCACTTCCACCGCTACCCAGAGTAATCGCTGATGCTAAACCTTTGACGAGAGGAACTCTACTTCTTATATTGCCTCCTCTGTGATGATAAGCGTCAATCACTGCGTCTGTGCCATGTCCTTCAGATTCTGGAGAGAATTTGGTAGTAATTATCCCTACGAGCAGACCTCCTAGACCAGTAATTATTGGTATCATCCACGTCTTTCCGATAACCAATGAATAATTTGATTCAGCGTGAAAACCTCCAGGGAGCGGTGGAATGTAGCCAGTACCAGATTCAAGGAACAAACCGGTAAAGAACGCAACACCCAGATACAACGCTATTGCACCAAGACCTGCTACTATTCCCAGGACAAATCCTACCAGAATCCATTTTCTAAAATATGTGAAATCAAGATAATTCCATTTGTTTTTCCTTATGTTAGTTACCGCCTTTATTATTTTAGAATATGGTGTAGGATTAGTTTTCATTCCTCATATCACTGAATTCATGAGGTACGTAGATTTCTGACTTCTTAATTCTTGTTATAGAGTCTTCTAACATTTTGTCCTAATAAATTTCCATATTTCGCGTAAAAAGGATGAAAGTAGGAGAACTAATACAAAAGGTGTTGCAACAAAATGATGTATTCATCTTTAGCTATCAACTGTAAACATTTATTAAAATTATTTCGTCAAACAAAATGACCCTAATAGTAACTTTTTTATCTGTAACTTTCTTAGTAGCACAGCTCACTAAACTCTTTTTTTAAACAGAATAGTCGGTTATCTTAATTGAAAATCAACCTACCGTTTAATTAGATCTCGGCCATTAATTTTTCGAAGCTAATATTAGTTTTAAAAATCATATTTTGATGGGTAGGAGCCACTTCGCAAAGGCATTTAAATAGAGTTCTCTTTCTGAAAACCAAATGACGACTAGTGATAAAACTAATTCCCAAGAAAAGCTAAATGAGTTTATAGAAAAAGTAGCCAGAGATTTTGGAGCGGCATGGAGTGCGGTACTTGTTAATATCGGAGACAAACTCGGTCTTTACGAAGAGATGTCAAACTCTGGACCCTTGACTTCGGAAGAACTCGCCGCTCGAACAGGAACAGCCGAACGTTATATAAGAGAATGGCTAGCCAATCAAGCTGCAGGCGGCTACATCACATATGATCCTAAGTCACAAAAGTACGCATTGCCTCCAGAACATGCTCTTGTCTTGTCAGATGAGACCAGTACCGCTTATCTGATGGGCGGTTTTCAGGCTGCGATTTCATTTTTCAAAGATGAGCCTAAGTTAGTATCGGCCTTTAAAAGCGGAGCAGGAATAGATTGGGGTGACCATGATACTAATCTCTATGAAGGAACAGAAAGACTCTTTCGACCTAACTATACGGCTAACCTTGTTAGTTCATGGATTCCTGCCCTGGATGGGGGAAAAGTGGAAGAGAAGTTAAAAAGTGGAGCAAGAATCGCTGATGTGGGATGTGGACACGGCATTTCAACTATATTGATGGCGAAAGCCTATCCAAACTCTGCCTTTATTGGTTTTGATAATCACAGGCCATCTATTGAAATAGCGAGCAAAAAGGCGATTCAGGAGGGATTATCTAAGGATAGGATTCGTTTCGAAGTTTCAACTTCGACCCAATTTCCAGGAGCTAATTACGACCTGATTGCTTTTTTTGATTGCCTTCATGACATGGGCGACCCCCTTGGAGCGGCATCGCATGTATTCCATTCTTTAAAAGCGGAAGGGACGTGGATGATAGTAGAACCATTTGCAAAAGATAAATTGGAAGATAATCTTAATCCAGTGAGCCGCGCTTTTTATGCCGGGTCTACACTTGTTTGCGTACCTGCTTCCTTGGCCCATAACGGCCCGGCACTTGGATCCCAAGCAGGTGAGGCCAAATTGGCTGAAATAATAAAATCTGCAGGTTTCAAACACTTTAGGCGAGCCACTAGTACGCCGTTCAATTTGGTATTAGAGGCCAAAACCATGACCGGCTGAGAATCACACCCAAGTTTGTATCCATTGTTGGTACGTGTTTAGAGTCTTATGTTTTGTTTACCTGAAGTTATCTTTCTACTCACTTGGAAAAAACGAAATATGAATTTTAAAGAAGTTATTACGTATCATTGAATGCTCTACTTAAGAACTAACAAATAAGAACTGAACGAAACGCAAACTAATCTTTCCTACTTGTTTGGGTATGTTGTGATGGTAGTCATCAAGTTGAAATTTATCATTTCAAAACTAGGAGTATAAGGCTGCATCCAGCAGTCAAATTAGATTCGATTGAAATCGAACTTCATCGACTTAATGCAGACAATGAGATGATTTTGAGTTACCTAATTTACCATTTATGGACCAAAAATGATATTAACGTTAACCGACTGATTAAACTAGATATTATTTGTCGGTTGTAGACCCTAAGCGATATAAGGAGACTGAACGTCAAAATTGGGATAGCGTAGCCCATGGGTGGGAGAAGTGGTGGAAGACAATCGAGATAGGTGCTGGAAAAGTTAGCAGGCGACTAATAGAGCTTGCTGCCATAAAAATCGGTTCTAAAGTCCTAGATGTAGCAACAGGTATAGGAGAACTTGCCATTGCAGCCGCAAGAGAGGCAGGTAATAGTGGTCAAGTATTAGCTACAGATATTTCATCAGAGATGCTTTCTATTGCAAGACAGAGAGCTATCAATGCTGGGTTTCAGTATGAGATCGAATTCAAACAAGGGGATGCAGAGAAAATAGACTTACCAGTTTCGACCTTTGACGCGGCGCTATGCCGATTTGGATTGATGTTTCTGCCTGACCTTAGTACTGGTTTATCAAATATTTACCGGTCATTAGTAACTAGTGGTAGATTTGCAGCTGCTGTCTGGGCCTCGCCAGAAAAAGATAGTCTAATTGTCTCGACAATGAATACTGTAATGGAAGAGACTCATTCTTCGCCGCCTCCAGCAGGAACCCCTGGACCTTTTAGCCTATCTGATGAGAAGATGCTAACGAATTATTTTGTCAAGACTGGGTTTAAGGACATTGGTATTGAAAGAATGAATGTGAGTTTCGATTTTGTATCATCGGAGGCGTATGCAAACTTTGTATATGAAACCGCCAGTCCTCTTCAAGAAATGTTATCGAATGAAAGTTCTGAAAGAAGACAAGAGATATTGAAAGCAGTCATAGAATCTGCGAGAAAATTTGCGGACGACACAGGTTCGGTCAAGTTCAGTAATGATGCTATATGTATAAGCGGGAAAAAATAGCCGGCTCTATATCCCTGCTCACTATTAAAGGCCCGAATAGCGTTGTCATCCAGGACTTTCTGCTCCTTCCAAACAATTATTAGTAAGTGACTTAATGGGCCGTACGGCATTATTCGTACAAGAACTAGTCAAATCTAAAATGCATTACAAATTTTTCTTCCGGCGGCAGATTTATTCTGCTAACGAAAATTTGAGGGATAGCTACCTGCATTCAAATAGACAAAACTGACCAAGTTAATCTAGACCTGTTCTGACAAGACAACTTTTTCCCAGTTCTTGAGCTTCCTCTCGTAGATATTGCTAATCCCAATCATGTTTCGGGTCTCGGCACTTGTCAAGACCTTTTTCAGTTAACGTTACACTATCGCCTTCAATTTTGTAATAACCTCTTTTATCATATTCCTGAAGCGTGCGGCGTATTAGATTATCTGCATTAGATTCTGTAATTCCAACCTCCGGGAGGTACTTCTCAAATACATCCATGTAGTAAAAGTCCTTCAGATAGAACTTCGTTTGAAGTCTGTTCATTGCAGCATTTTGGTATTTTTTACAAAGCTCTTCCATGAAATTTCCAACTATCATCTTCTTGTCTCGATTTGAAATTCTAGGTAGTCCCAATTTCTCTGTACCTATTTGGATAATATGGCTTTTAGCAATTTTAACCTCAAAGAATGGGCCATTTGATTTGGCATTATTTCGATGTCCTTTTAGGCAAGGTTCACACCCACATCGTTATGACGTTTCAAAATATTGAAAATGACGATGAACCGGTCAGACTGACAGAAGAAGTACGGGCAGAAATCACGGAAGAGGGACAGATTGACTCTAACGTTCGAAATTTAGAACCAGAGGCACCCGTTGTAGAACCTGAAGACGAAGCGCACTTTGAAGAAACTACCGATGTGGAAACCCAAAGGGCTCAAGAGCGGAAACTACCACCTGAAAAAACAAGGAAGGCAAAGAGAAAAAGACAGGACTCTGTTGAATCAAGATCTCTTTCCAAGTTACACACTGAGTTGCGCAAGCATTCCGATGCTAGAAAGAAAACTGATTTGGCAGTCAAGGATATTGAAAAAAAACTAAAAGGTCTACTACTAGCACACCACTCAGCCATCAAGGACCTTCAAAAACAAGTAGCCCAGATGCGTCGAAAGTTTGCCACAATTGAATCCAGAAAATCAGGGATTAAGCCGAAGGCTAAGAAGAAAGCCAGCACTAAGAAATCAAAAAAGAAGACTAGTCAAAAGAACATCAAAAAACGCTAGACTCTACTTTTTCTCCTCTTAGTAATTTAGTTTTTGAACCTCATATCTTTTCATTTCACGAATTATCTATACCATAAGGTGTACCTTCTAATTTACTAGATTTGTCCTGTGTCTAAATGTCGGCTGTCCAATTATGTGTACTGTTCCTTATGCATCGAGCGGACGCGACAGGCCGTGGATAAAAAGAGCCTTTCCAGCCTTGGAGTCGGCCAAGTTCCAGCTGATAATGTGGTCTAGTTGGATCTTCAAGGTTACGTCGTCACCTTTCGAGAGGTAAGAGGCAACACTGGGGTTTTCTAACCCCTCTAGCGTCACATATTTCAAATGAATAGCATGATTTATCTTCTGTGCCTCCTCGCCTTCGAGGAGTTCGACACGGCCCCTTATCAGGACACCTTTAAGGTTCAGTCCCGCTCGCGAAATATCGATCATAACTGAGGCGCGTGGCCTGGCACATAAGTTTTTGTATTTGTGTGTGTGTCGAGAGGTCGGAATACATATGCTATTACCTATACGGAGGAACCACATTGGGATTATATGTACACTATCGTCATCGTCGATAGTAGCTAAATTTGCAATTAGGGTCTTCGAAAGTAGTTCTTCGATTTCAATTGAAGTAAGGGAATGTGGTTTGTCTGCCACCACATCAGGTACACCGCTAGTCAAATACTTTCCCCCAGTGACACTTGACAATAAGAGAGAGAGCCATGACGATATAATGTATTCGAACTTTATAAAGTCAATAATTCATGCACTATCTTCCCAGCAGGCAAATCTAATTTTTTGATTCTGAAGATCCAACAAGACTATGCAAATCGAGAGTCATATCCACTTGCCATTGATCAACTATTTATTGCTAGAATGAATTAAAATTAGTATTACCGCCACTTCACGATTAAATTTCATTTCGCTGAAAAGATCTTGTCCTGCCTTATCCTTGACGCCTGTCTTACTTTTCTATCCTTAACCAAAATGATTATACTTAAGACGATAAAAGCAATTTGAAATACTTCCACTGCAATTGCCGTTGACCCTATCGGGCCACCTCTTCCAGTAATTGGATTGTTTGGAATTCTTGTAATTACCCAAACTATGATCAAAATCAATGTTCCGGCGATACCAACTGAGTACCATCCCCTGCCCCACCGTCTCAATATAGGCAGAACCCAAAATATCTGAGCTATACCACCAACCAAGAAGAATATGCCAGTGTTCACATTCCTGTCGATAACATTTGGCACCAATGTTAAATGTAATATCCCTGCAATAAACGTAGTAGCAGCAGCGCTATAATGCAAAAGTATCGAATTTTTCAACATTACGAGTCTGGCTCTACCGTCTAGTTCATATTATAAAAGAGAATCGATCCTTTGTTACCTAATCTATATAATCCAATTAAGATTTACGACTATGAAGCTATGAAGCTAGAAGCTAGAAGCTAGAACTAGAGTTTACGTCTATGAAGCTACCTTTTAAGAACCTATCAATATATGGAAATTACACTAGAGAAAAATTTAAAAAATTGTAAATTTCAACGGATGAGGTTTTGTTTTTTCATTTCTTTGTTTTCCACGTATTCTTTCAGCAATTTTAGCTTATGAGCATACATGTCATCGAAGCATCGTACAGGCTAGGTAGTTGTCCTTCGGTTCAATGAATACAGTCTGTTTTTCCCTTCCTTTCTTTCTATTATTAAATCAGCCTCCTTCTGAATGCGAAGATTAATTGACACTCCGGGCATTGTAAAATCAATGTGTTCAGGTATTTCACTAGGTGTGATCATATCCATCTCCTTAAGGAGTAACATTATTTGCCTTCTATTATGATCTGAAAGTGCCTTCCAAGGCGAACCCATAAACCTTGTCTGTAAACGCATTCTGTACAAGCCATGTCAGTAAAAGATGAATTAAAAAGAGGGAATTTAGAAATAAGGAAATCAATAATTATTGAAGCTCCACCTGAAGTAGTTTTCAAAGCAATTAGTAATCCAAAAGAATTAACTCAATGGTTTCCTGATGAAGCAATAATGGAACCAAAAGTTGGAGCATTGGTAAGATTTGTTACACTCAAAGAAATTCATCCTGAATGGAATCTAGATAAAGACTACATTATGGAAGGTACTGTCAAAGAATTTGTTCCGAATAAGAGACTATCCTACACATGGAAATATAACGATATACCTGACTTTCCTGAAACTACCGTGGTTTGGGAATTAGAGCAGATTGACTCTAATAAAACAAAAGTGAATCTAACCCATTTGGGCTTCACAGGAAAGGAGACTGGAATGACATCTCTTAAGAGCCTTGATCAGGGCTGGACCGAAGTAATGAATAATTTAGCAAAATATTGTATGAAATAAGAAAAAACGAACCGACCTCCTCTCCCCATAACATCTAAGAACCAATTTCTGTCTAATGGTGTCCGACCGTGCTTGGGAGTTTGATCATCCTTTTGTCATCGGTGGACTAAAGTAACCGAAAGTGGCTAAAGGCGATTCATTTTGCCTAACCCGATAGAATCTTTAGGAAGAATTTTATAGTACAAACAATAAATAAGAATGAATTGCAAACCGGCATGCGATGTCAACTATGCGGAAAGAGAACTCATGAACTCCGGTACTGGTTTGATAAGATGCTTTGTAAAAAGTGTTATAAATTAAGTAGAGCCAGCTCAGCAGTTATTCTAGAAACATCTATTAATTGATCTCCCTCCTTTTCATTTCGTCTTTATTCATGTTAACATAAGAAAATGTTATTTTCTGTAATCGGACATGAACCAAACCAAATTTTCTGTAATCGGACATGAACCAAACCAAATCTAACCGGAGATAGGTTTACTTTACTTTCACAACTTTCCAAGCTGGGTGGATTTCATGCCAACCCTTTGGTTTATCTGTAACCCACGCACCCCAGACATCAACTTTATCCCCAGTTTTTGGTTTAATGACGTCATTATTCTTTTGGTCTTTAGGAACAATTTCGATTATTAGAAAGCCCCCTGTCTTTTTCTTGTTAATCTTATTCAACAAGAACTTAAATTTGTCTCTAACTTTTAATGCGAATTTGTAATCACCGTCGCTCATTTTTTTAGCATGCTTTACTGTTCCAATTACTTCTTCACAATTAGATAAGATCTTCAGATCTTTCTTGTTTGATGCACCGGCAAGGACATCACCACCCCGACAATTACTATCCTGCTTGGTAGCATGCGCGCTAAGGATCTTATTGTCATCTTGATTGACTTGCTTTTCTTCCTCCTTAGACAAAGTCAGGCCTGCCTCTCCAAGAATCTTATCTTTGATTTTTTCAATGTTATTTTTGATATTCGGAATATTATCAGCCCTGTCTGAAACGGCAGCACTTGTTTCGTTCCCCGAGTCTTCATCTTGAGAGAGAATTCTGTCAAGCAATTCTTGCTTTAGACTTTGCTTACTAACTGCAAACACTGGCCTCAACTGGAAGATTCCTGCTGTGAATAGGGCACTTACTAGTACCATTATTACGAATAACTTAATGGAAAACATCGTACCTACGAGTCCTTCATCTCTTATATGCAATCAAGAACATAGACTCGTCGAATTATTATATCGAATTCTTATAGTTTTTTTAGTTCAGAATCACGGTTTTTTAGTCAGGTTGATTAGAATTAGCTTCCTATCCAACCTTTTCTTTTAGATACTGTAACCGTTGGAGACCAAGAATGGAAGTTGTAAGTTACAAAATCCTTTCAAGGGCCTTGCTTTTTCTTCTGACAATTGAGGGCAAGAGATCCTGAATAATAGGTTCACCAATGGTAACCCCTAAATATTGTTTTTTTATACGCCAAAATCATTTTTCTGGAGATCTAAAATCCACTATATCCTTTCAGGTGCACCAGGAAACTTTTTTTGGCATTTCCTCTTTTGTCCTATTGATAACCTTTCTAGTAATATCCAAGTTTTAATTTCACTAGCCAGCCTAGAGTACTGGCATTGAACGAGTACGTGTTAGTGATCGGCATCCCTCAAGTTGCCCGATCACAGGTCAAGATTAATTAATAGTATCTACTATTGTAGATGCTGTATATTGGAAGAATTTCAGAAGTGTCCTAAATGCAAAAGAGGCTACATGCGCCTGACCGCCAAGGAGTTAGAAGACGAACGATTTAATCTTAACGTGTACCTGTGTGATAATGACACTTGTAGAACTAAACTACTTGATGCGGAACTGAAGGAGTATGTATCAACTAATAAGCCATCATCAGCTTTTAGTCATTACCAATGACCTTAGCTAAGCTGATGAATTGATGAGCTGTCGACTTGGAGAATGCCGGGTGACATCTATCGAATTGATTTCTAATGCGTCACCCTCATAAAAACTCAATTGTGCCAACTGAAATACATTTCAATTGAAAAGATATTTTTCACCAAAAATCTCTAGAGTTATCCCGGCGGGGATATCTCTTTCATTGATAAATTTTTGAAATCGCATTTTGCTTAGTCTGATTTGAAAATTATTGTAGGAGAATCCCAGCTTGTTACTGTACCTTCTCCCCTAGGACCACAGTGTGTCATATCATTATCCAATAACTTCTGTCCACAAGTTCTGCAATCTCTATCCATTATTTGTTGTCATTTTTGTCGACATAGGATTCCAACCATAAATTACCGCCAGGAAGATTGTATATCACGACACTATCTTCTCAAGTGTAAATAGTATTGACGACTCTATCTAGGAAATATACTCTCGTAAGGCTCTAAAATGTTTCTGCAGAATTCAAAACCCTTAGGGGTACATCTGTAGATTGCAATTGGCTTCTTGCCTAGAAATTTCTCTGTTCTTGCAACTAGACCATTATATTGCATCTTTTCCAAAATGGATCGGTGCTTATTTACGTTAAGTCCGCAAAAACTCATAAGAGCCGTTTGGTTCAATTCACCATATTCTGCCAGCTTTAAAATTATATCCTTAACTATGTATATCCTATCACGGTAACTGACAGTCTTCCCTGTGGGATGTTTTACTAAAATGTTTGGCTGTAGCAAAGACATTGTAGAAAACACTTACTCCTGAATTCCCTTGTCAAGAGCAAGGTCCATTGTAATTCGGGCATCCATTTCCTCCTTCCTTGTTATAAAAAATTGATATCTTCTATTCCAGGAATCTATTAATCGGTACTGCTTAATTCCTGCTATCATCCAGATAGATGAAATAACAATTACCGACGCCAATAACACACTTAGCACAATACCAAAGTCGTTGGCCTCTTGCAAAATATTGAAAAACGCTGGATGGTTAGTAAGATATATTGACAGCCCAATCGCAAATGGAGCCAAGATCAATGCAGAAATAGACATTGCTCGAAGTGTGTTCTTTAATCTTAACATTTGGTCTATGAAAGAGTCAACAAGGACTAGGATGTTATTTCCCAACGTAGTAACCCCCATTTAGGATTTTACTCCCAACAATAACCATATGAGATCACGGGGTTCGATAGAACCTCTACAGGACATTCCATATTTAACTATTCATATGGCACTTAATTAAGTTGGAGTAACAAGGTTAAGCCAGATTTATTTAAGCTCAATTAGCAGTCCACAGTGATTACCAGTTTCCCCTTTATATTCGAGACTTTAATATATTTCCTCTGGCGTCGTTGAGATTGAATCACTATAAATAAACTAGACAAAAGTAAACCTCGCTAAACGAAGGCTAGGAAAGTATGATCGGCTTATGGGGTTAATATTATTCTCAAAATTTACATGAAAGGGCCCTTGTTGGCCTAAAGATAACA
>WNGA01013468.1_pt1 | contig 17352 bp, 16 predicted proteins | sample 5400061 | NCBI WGS metagenome assembly WNGA01 (sample SAMN13153366, study PRJNA577476) | soil metagenome | isolation source: 100 cm soil or saprolite under grassland replicate 2 | place: USA:California | collected 2016-06-15 | reverse complement strand
GTTGCCGGCGCAGATCGACGGACGCCGTCGGGGCCGCAGCCTGCTTCTGATCGAAGCAGTCTTCGTGCTCGCCGCCATGGTCGCCGGGCAGGTGCTTGCCAACCTCGCCGTTCCGAGCCGTGCCGGATACCGGTGGGGCGAAGTCGGTCTCTACGTCACGGGCTACCTCTACGTTTGTCTCCGCGGCATGGTGGTGGTGCGAGCCGTGCTCGAACTGCCCGCGCTGCAAATGCGCCGCGACGACGACCGCACCGCCGGCGCGATCGATATCGCTCGGGGGCGCACCATCGGCGCGCTGGAGCGGGCGATCGCCCTCACGCTCGTCCTCCTCGGCCAGTTCGGCGCCCTCGGCCTGATCGTGGCGGCCAAGTCGGTCGCCCGGTTCAAGGCGCTGGAGGACCGCGAGTTCGCCGAGTACTTCCTGATCGGCACGCTTGCCTCGTTGCTGCTGGCTCTGGCAGGCGGCCTCGGCCTGCACGCGCTGGTGCGCTAGGCCCCCCCCCTCCCCCCCCTCCCGCCCGCCTGCGGCCCGCGGCCCCACGTAACCCTTTCTCCTTTCCCCGTGTCACACGGGTAGTTACGCGCGTGGCCCGTCACCTCGGAGCGCCGTGGACGAACGAGATCTGATAGCCCGCGTCCGCGCCGGGGATGCCGTCGCCGAGCGCAGCCTGTACGACGCTCATGTGGACCGCGTCTACAGGTTGGCGTACCGGTTGGCGGGAGACGATGCCCTGGCGCAGGAGTTCACGCAGGAGACGTTCATCCGCGCGTTCGAGCGGCTGGACAAGTTCCGCGGCGACTCGGCCCTCTCGACATGGCTGCACTCGATCACCACGTCGGTCGTGCTGAACGGGCTGCGCAAGGTCAAGCGGTTCCGGCAGCGGGAGGCGGACCTCGATGACGCACACGGTGTCGGTCTGGCGCGGCGGGAAGCGGAGCCCGATTTGAAGATCCGGCTGCGGCGGGCCATCGACGCGCTGCCCGAAGGGTACCGGACGGTGTTCGTGATGCACGACGTGGAGGGCTACACGCACGAGGAGATCGGCGCCGCGCTGGGCGTCGAGACAGGGACGTCGAAGGCGCAATTGTCGAGGGCACGCGCCAAGCTGCGCGAGGCGCTCGCCGACTTCGCGGGAGAGTGGGTGTCATGATGGATCGCCAGGACGATCGGTTCGAGGAGCTGCTGCGGGACGCGGCTCGGGACTACAACCGCCCGCCGGAGACGCCGCGCGACGCGATGTGGGCGCGGATCGCCGCCGAGCGGCAGCGCCGCGCCGCGCATAGCGTGCTCGTATTCCGGCCGTGGGCGCGCTGGACGCTCGCCGCGGCGGCGGTGCTGGTGCTCGGCATCGGCATCGGCCGGTGGAGCGCGGGCGATCCCACCGCCGACGCCCCGGCGAACGCCCCCGTCGCCTATCAGATCGCGGCGACGCAGTACCTCTCGCGCACCGAGGCGTTCCTCACCGCATTCCGGTCGGATCAGCGGACCGGGCGGACCGACGCACGCCTCGCGAGTCAGGCGAACGACCTGCTCGCCACGACTCGCCTGATGCTCGACTCGCCGGCGGCGGATGATCCGCGCCTGCGCGTGCTGCTCGAGGACCTGGAGCTCGTGCTGGTCCAGATCGCACAGCTCGAAGCGGGTCGCGATGCGCACGACAGCGATCTCATCACCCAAGGAATGGATCAACGCCACGTGTTGCCCAACCTGCGCTCGGCGATTCCCGCCGGGCCGGTGCCGGTGCGCACTGAAGGAGTTATCTGATGTTCATCGTCCCTCTCTTGCTCGCCGTCACCACGCTCGCACAAGACACCGCGGCGCCCGCGCCGCGCGCCCGCGCGGCGAGGCTCGCGCCGCTCGCCGCCGCAACGGCGAGTCTCCAGGCCAGCGCTGCCGCGCTCGCCGCGCAGGCGGCGGTGCTCGCCCCCTCGGCGGTCGAGGTGCTCGAGACCGTGCCGCCGGAGGCGTGGGCGCAGGACGACCCCGCCGACTCGCTGTACCGCGCCGGGCGCCGCGCCCTGAACCGCGGCCGCTATCAAGACGCCGTTGCCGCATTCAGCGAGATCATCAACAAGTATCCGCGCTCCACCTACGCCGGCGACGCCCTCTACTGGGTCTCCTTCGCCCTGTACCGGACGGGCGATACCAAGAACCTCCAGCGCGCGGTTGAATTCCTGACCCGCCTGCGCGACACCTATCCGGACGCCGATATGCGGGGGGACGCCGAAACGCTCGCCGCGCGTGTCGACGGCGTGCTCGCCCAGCGCGGCGACGCGGCCGCCGCCGAGCGCAACCAGGCGCGGGCGGACTCCGCCCGCGGCCCCGAGGCTCGCGCGAGCGCGCGCGCGGCGCGGCCGCCCCGGGAGCCGCGCGAGCCCCGCCCGGTGCGCCCGCCCCGAGAGACCCGCTCGTCCGGGTGTGACGACGAGGACGACATCCGCATCGCCGCCCTGAACGCGGTCCTGCAGATGGACGCGGAGCGGGCGGTCCCACTCCTCAAGACGGTGCTCGCACGACGCGACGAGGGATCGGTGTGCCTGCGGCGCAAAGCGATGTTCCTCGTCTCGCAGAAGCGGACACCGGAGACGGCGCGCATCCTGCTCGACGCGGTACGGTCCGACCCCGACCAGGAAGTGCGCGAACAGGGGGTTTTCTGGCTCTCGCAGGTGCCGGGCGACGAGGCGGTGACGGCGCTCGACTCGATTCTCCGCGCCTCGGACGACGCCAACGTGCAGGACAAAGCCATCTTCGCCCTGTCGCAGCACCGCAGCGAGCGCGCGGCTGGAATCCTCCGGGCTTACGCCGAGCGGCGTGACGCGCCGGGCGAGTTGCGCGAGAAGGCGATCTTCTGGCTCGGCCAACGCAAGTCGCCCGAGAACGCCACGTTCCTGCGGGCCCTGTACGGGCGGCTCGAGAACGACGACCTGAAGGAGAAGGTCATCTTCTCGCTGTCTCAAATGGGCGGCGAGGACAATTATCGCTGGCTCATGGACATCGCGCTGAACGAGCGCGAGGACATCGAGATCCGGAAGAAGGCGCTGTTCTGGGCGGGCCAGGGCCGCACCGTCGACATCGCCGACTTGGTGCAGCTCTACGACCGCACCCAGAACCGCGAGATGAAGGACCAGCTGATCTTCGTCTACTCGCAGCGTCGCGAGGCGGCTGCCATGGACAAGTTGTTCGACATCGGGAAGAACGAGCCCGACCGCGAGCTGCGCAAGAAGGCGATCTTCTGGATCGGCCAGTCGCGCGACCCGCGCGCGGCGCGCTTCCTCCAGGACCTGATCAACCAATGAACCGCACTGCGTGGTACGTGGTGAGTGGTGCGTGGTTAGCGCTGGAATGCCTGGCCACGACGGCGGCGGGGCAATCGCTCGAGCGTCGCGTCGCCGCCGTCCGCGACGGCAAACACCATCAGCTGGGACTGCCGGAACGGCCGCTGCCGCAACCAGCAGGTCAATGACTGGGACGGGGACGACTGGACGTCGGCGTGCGACTCGGGCCCGGTGCGGGTCGCGCTCCTGAAGAGCGGCGGCTCCGTGATCGACCTCAGGACCTACGTGGGCGGCGCGTGGCGGACCCCCGCCGGCACGGGCGTGACCGACCTCGGCGCGGTGGGCGCCCGCGAGGCCGCCGCCTATCTGCTCGCGCTCGCGGAACGCGACTCGGGCCGGGCCGCGGAGCGCGCCATTCTACCCGCCACGCTCGCCGACAGCACGACGATCTGGCCCGACTTGCTCCGCATCGCGCGGGACGCCCGGATCTCCCGCAAGGTGCGACGCTCGGCGGTCTTCTGGCTGGGGCAGGCGGCGGGCGACGCGGCGACGCGCGGGCTGACGGACCTGGTTGACGACCGCGCCGCCGACCGTGAGGTTCGAGAGACGGCGGTGTTCGCCCTCTCCCAGCGGCCCAAAGAAGAAGGCGTCCCCGCCCTGATCCGGATCGCCAGGGAGAACCGCGACCCCGAGCTGCGCCGCAAAGCGATCTTCTGGCTGGGCCAGTCGGACGACCCTCGGGCGCTCGCCCTGTTTGAAGAGCTCCTGACGAGACCCTGACCCCGGCGGGGTGGTCGCGCCCTGCAACTTTTCGTGCACGGCCGCCATCCATACAGCACCGTAGTCGCCCGTCACGCCCGAGGCCCCGATGCTGGCTCTCGTCGTCGCCATGCTGCAGGCCGGTGCTCCCGCGGTCGATTCGACCGGCTTACGCCACGCCAACGGCGTCGTCCCTCCCGCCATCAGGGCCGTGCGGGTCGCCCATGCGCCCGTGCTCGACGGCCGGCTCGACGACGACGCCTGGCGCGGCGCCACCCCGATAACCGATCTACGGCAAAGCGACCCCGAGGAGGGGCAACCGGTCTCGCAGGCCACCGAGATCCGCGTCGTCTACGACGACGCCGCGCTGTACATCGGTGCCCGGCTGCACGACCGCGAGGCGGCGCGGATCGTCGCGCGCCTCGGGCGGCGGGACGCCTTCACCGCCAGCGACGACTTCCGCGTGCTCATCGACAGCTATCACGATCACAACACGGCGTTCCGCTTCGACGTCAACGCCGCCGGCGTCCGGTCGGATCTCGCCTTCGGCGACGACGGCGACTTCGCGGACGATTCGTGGGACCCCGTCTGGGACGCCGCGACGACGCGCGATTCCCTCGGATGGACGGTCGAGGAGCGCATTCCCTTCTCCCAACTGCGGTTTTCCCGGGCGGCGGTGCAGGTCTGGGGCATTCGCTTCGTCCGCACGATTCAGCGGCGCAACGAATTCGCCATGTGGCCCTTCATCGGCAAGACCGAGAGCGGCTTCGTTTCCAAGTTTGGCCACCTGCTCGGCATCGAGGGCATCCCGGCGCCGCGGCGCCTCGAGGTGTTGCCCTACACCGTGGCGCGGGGCACCTCGCCGGGGACCTCGGTGAACGGCAGCCCGTTCGAGGGGCGGAGCGCCTATACGGGGAGCGCGGGCGTCGACGTGAAGTACGGCGTGACGTCCAACCTCACGCTGGACGCCACGGTCAACCCGGATTTCGGCCAGGTCGAATCCGATCCGGCGTTCGTGAACCTCACGGCATTCGAGCAGTTCCTGCAGGAGCGCCGGCCGTTTTTCGTGGAAGGGGCGAGCATCTTCAGCTTCGGCGGGACCGGTGGATTCATCGGGTTCGGCGGCACGCCGCGGGTATTCTACTCCCGGCGCATCGGACGGCCGCCGACCGGGGCGTACACCACCTCATCGGTGCCCGGCGCGTTCCTGAACCTGCCGACCAACACGACGCTGTTGGGGGCCGCGAAGCTCACCGGGCGCACGCCCAGCGGCTGGTCGGTCGGCGTCATCGAGGCCGTTACGCCCGTGGAACGGGCTCGGTTCGAGGACACGCTGGGCGTCCAGTCGCTCCAGGACGCGGAGCCGCTGAGCAACTACTTCATCGGCCGCGCCAAGCGCGACTTCCACAACGGCCAGACGGGCTTCGGGGTCCTCACGACCGCGGTGCACCGCGATCTCCGGGGCGCCGTGTTCAACCGGCTCCGCTCCGCCGCGTACCTGGCCGGCCTTGACTTCTTCCACCGGTGGAAAGGCAGCGCATACTCGCTCCTCGCCTCGGTGAGCCTGGCGCACGTGCGCGGCGACACGCTCGCGATCCAAGGCGCGCAGGCCGCGCCGTCGCGCTACTACACCCGCCCCGACGCGGACTACCTCACCTTCGATGCGACCCGCACCTCGCTGACGGGCGTGAGCGCGGACGTGTCGCTCAACAAGCCCGGCGGCAGCACCAACTGGGCGGTCGGCGCGAGCACAACCACGCCGGGCTACGAGGTGAATGACCTCGGCTTCCAAACGCGCGTCGATCGGATCTCCGGGGCGGCCTTCCTGGGCCACCGCTGGACCAAGCCCGGCAAGGTCTTCCGCCAGTCCTCCTTGAGCGCCTCCGGGGGCCCGAGCTGGAACTACGGCGGGGATAACATCCAAGCGAGCTTCAGCGGCGGCGGCTTCGCCCAGTTCCTGAACTTCTGGGGCGCCAACCTCAACGCCGGGGTCAGCCTGCGGGCCATCGACGACCGCCTCACCCGCGGCGGCCCGCTCGCCCAGAAGCCGCAGTCCTATTTCCTCGGTGCGGGATTCTTCACCGACAGCCGCAAGCCGATCGAGGGAAGCGTGTTCCTCAATTACAACGGCGACGAGGCGGGCGGCTCGAGCGTCGGCGTATTCCCGTTCGTATCCTACCGCCCGAGCGGCGCGGTCGAACTCAGCCTGTCCCCCGGGTACTCCTCGGGCCGCTCGCGGTCGCAGTTCGTTCGGCGGAAGGTGGATAGCACGGCCACGGCGACGTATGCCGCGCGCTATGTCTTCGCCGATCTCCGCTCGCGCAGTCTCGACGTCACGCTCCGCCTCAACGTCACGATGTCGCCAACCCTGAGCTTCCAGCTCTACGCGCAGCCGTTCACGTTCGCGGGCGACTACAGCGGGTTCAAAGAGCTGCGTGCGTCCCGCACCTTCGACTTCAACGTGTACGGCCGCGACAACGGGTCGACCATCACGGTCACGGCCACCGACGCCGGGGGCCGCCCCACCACGTATCAGGTCGATCCGACCGGTGCCGCGGGCGATTCCATCTTTACCTTCTCGAACCCGGATTTCCGCACCCGCTCGCTGCGCAGCAACGCGGTGCTGCGCTGGGAATACCGGCCCGGCTCCACGCTGTACCTCGTCTGGACCCAGAGTCGCGGCAGCTTTGTCCCCTTCGACCCCGCGTTCGCCATGGGACGGGATTTCCGTCGGGAGCTCTTCCTCGACCGGCCGCAGAACGTCCTCCTCGTCAAACTGAATTACTGGCTGAGCCTGTAAACAACTTAGATTTGCGCATGTCCTTCTGGACCCCACGGCGCGTCGTCACGACGGCCGCCGTCGTCCTGCTCGTGCTGGGGTGGGGCGCCGTGGTGCTCGCCGTCGCCGTCCAGGGCGCGCGCGACCAGGCGGCGGCCGCCGACGCCATCGTCGTGCTCGGCGCCGCCCAGTACAACGGCCGCCCCTCCCCGGTCTTCCGGGCCCGCCTCGATCACGCCGCCGCGCTCTACCAGCGGGGGTTCGCCCCGGTGGTGCTCGTGACGGGCGGCGTCGGCAGCGGCGACACGCTGAACGAGGCGATCGTGGGACGCGCCTACCTCGCGCGTCTCGGCCTCCCCGCCGAGGCCCTCATCGCCCTGCCGGCGGGTGATGACACCCATGCATCGCTCGCGGAAGTCGCCCGCTGGTTCGAGGGGCGGAACAGCCGCCGCGTCCTGCTGGTCAGCGACGGATTCCACATGCTGCGCCTGCGGATCATCGCCGAGCGCCTCCGGCTCCGGCCGTTCACGTCGCCGGCCACCGGCTCCCCCATCCGCGCCAGCCTCCGGCGCAATACCGCCTATCTCCTGGCCGAGGGATACAAGGTCCCGATCACCTGGCTGTTTCAGCACTAGGGAGGCGCCGATGCAGCTCGCACGCCGGCCGATCTACTCCGGCAAAGTCGTCAGCCTGGACGTGGACACGGTGCGGTACCCCGATGGCTCGACCGGTGAGCTGGAGATGATCCGTCACCCTGGCGCGGCCGCCGTCTTGCCGTTCGCGTCGGATCCGCACGGCGCCGACCCGACCGTCCTCCTGATCCGACAATACCGGTACGCCGCCGGCGGCCCGCTGCTCGAGATCCCCGCCGGGCGGCTCGGCGCGGGGGAAGAGCCGGTCGAGTGCGCCCGGCGTGAGCTGCGTGAGGAAATCGGCGTGACCGCGGGCACGATCGAGCATCTTACAACCATCTGGACCACACCCGGCTTCACCGACGAGCGGATCCATCTGTTCTGGGCGGCGGAGTTGACGGCGGGAGCACATGCACGCGAGCCCGACGAGTTCATCGAGGTCGTGCCGACCCCAGTCTCCCAAGCGTTGGCGCTCGTGCGCGACGGCGAGATCTGCGACGCAAAGACGGTCGCAGCAATCCTCTATATGGCCGGATTCAGCCTCGGCCTGTAACCGGATGTGCTCTTGCGGTGTCTCTGTAGGGAGACAATATTGGCCGGACCAACGCCGCCGCGAAATACAATCTGTTGTTCCAAGGGCACTTAGCTCCAAGGCAGCGGGAGGCATGCTTCGTGCCGTACGTCCGCGGACAGGGAAGGAGGAGTCTCGCCTAGCGTTTTCAATGTTTCCGTCTGGAACACGGGAGTGAACATGCGGGCAGTCCTCAAGCGCAACAGCCAGCCTACAGCCGAGTCGCCACGCGCCATCCAGCGCGAGGCGCTCCAGGAGTTCGACGACGGCCAGGTCGTGCTCCAGCACCTGAGCGGCGACCCTCAGGCATTCGGCGCCCTCGTCGACCGCTATCAGACGCGCCTCCTGAACTTCGTGAACCGCACCATCGGCGACCGCGAGCGGGCGGAGGACCTGGTCCAAGAGGTCTTCATCCGGGTGTTCCGCCACCTGCACCGGTTCGACCAGACGAAGAAGTTTTCCACCTGGATCTACACGATCGCGTCGAACCTGGCGAAGAACGAGCTGCGGAATCGCAGCCGGAACCCGCTCGTGCTCTTCCAGACCATCAAGAAGAACTGGGACGCGGACCACCGGCCCCTGCAGTTCGAGGATGCGACGGCGCGGCCGGACGACCTGTACCGCAAACGGTTCCTGAAGGACGCGGTCGACCGGTGCGTGCATCAGCTTCCCGGGCACCACCGGGAGGTGTTCGTGCTGCGGGAGCTCGAGGGCAAGAGCTACCAGGAGATCGCCGAGATCACCGGGTGCAACCTGGGCACCGTGAAGAGCCGCCTGAACCGGGCCCGGAACAGCTTCGCCCAGCTGATCGGCCCCCTGCTCGAGTAGTGTCTCCCCTCCATTCCCCGGGCCGCGGAACTCCCCGCGGCCCGGGCGGTACCATTCAGCCGTCATGATCTGCAGCGAGTTCCTGGACCGGTACACGGACTTCCGCGACGGCCTGATCGGCGCGCCGCGGGAGCTGCGGCGTTTCCAACGCCACCTGGCCCAATGTCCGACGTGCCGCCGCTACGATGCGGCGCTCCGCCAGGGCGTCCAGGCGCTGCACGCGGCGGTGCCGATCGAGCCGTCGGCCGACTTCCGGCGCCGGCTGGATGCTCGCCTCGCGCGCGAGCAGACACGGGACGCGGCGGTGCCGGCGCAGGCGGGGCTCGTGGCGGCGATGCTCGTACTCGTGGCCCTGTCGCTGTTGGTCGTCGAGGTCGGCCGCCGGCCCCAGCTCGCCCAGGCCCCCACGCTTCCCCCGGTCGCCTTTCCCAAGCCGGTTGCCAACGCCGGGCTGCCGTTCGTCTCGTTCCAAGACCCGCGCGCGAGCGTGGTGGACGGCAATCCATACCCGTACGGGACGGCGTTGGTGCAGCCGGCCATGGCGCAGATCGAGCCCGCATCCGCTGGCCGCTAGCCTGCCCCTGCGGTAACTTCCGCGCTGTATGGCGGCGCTCACCCTGGATGCGCTCCTTCGCAGCCTCAAGAAGGGCGCCCCCGACCCCGTTTATCTCCTGCATGGTGACGAGGACGCCCTGAAGGACGAGGCCGTCCGGGCCCTGCTGGACGCCGCCGTGGATCCCCCCGCCCGCGACTTCAACGTCGACACCCGTTTCGCCGCCGATCTCGACGCCGAAGCCCTCCACGCCCTGGTCAACACCCCCCCGATGCTGGCGACGCGCCGGGCCGTCGTGCTGCGGGGCGTCGACTGGCTCGGCAAGCGCAAGTCCAAGGTGCGGGACGAACTGGTCCGCTACCTCAGCGCGCCGAATCCTACGACCGTGCTGGTCCTCGTGGGGGGCGCGGAGCCCGACCCCGAGCTCGGCCGAGGGGCGACGGTGGTGACGCTCGACCCGCTGGCCCCGGAGCGCATGCCGCGGTGGATCAGCCATCACGCGGCGCAGCTGCGGCTCGCGCTGGCGCCCGACGCCGTCGAGCTGCTGATCGCGGCGGTCGGGAACGATCTGAGTGCGCTGGCGCGGGAGCTCGAGAAGCTCGCGGCGCTGGCGGGCGATCGCCCGGCGACGGCGGCGGACGTGACGGCGCTGGTGGGCGTGCGCCGCGGCGAAACCGTGCACGACCTCGTGGACGCGGCGCTCGAACGGCAGGCGGCTCGGGCCGCGCAGCTGGTGGAGCCCGTGCTCGAGCAGGCCGGCATGAGCGGCGTGAAGATCCTGACCCTCATCGGCACGCATCTGGTCGGCACGGCGCTGGCGCGCGCTGAGCGCGACCGGGCGACCGCCGGCGCGCGTTTGGAAGACACGGTATTTCGCCAGATGCTGGCGGCGCGGCCCTACGGCCTGCGCGGCTACAAGGAGGAGGCGGCCCGCTGGGTCCGGTGGAGCGAGCAGTGGACCGCGGCCGAGCTGAGGGCGGCGCTGCGCGCGGCCCTCGCCGCCGATCGCGCCCTCAAGGGAACGACCGTGACCGACGACCGCGGCATTCTGACGCAGCTGCTGCTGGGCTTCGCGGTGACGCGGCGGGAGGCGGCGTGACGGGCGGACGGGCGGTCTGGCGGACGGGCGGACAGATGGCCGGGCTCGCGGCGGTGCTGCTGACCGCCAGTCCGCCAGTCCGCCTTTCCGCCCAAAGCGACCCCCGCCTCTTGGACGCCCTGCGCCTCGCCCAAACCGGCCAGGTCGACACGGCGCGCGCCGTGGTGCGGCGACTGCTGGCCACGCTCTCGCCGGCGGACTCGACCTACCCCGAGGCGCTGCTCGCGGGCGCCAAGATCGCACCCGATGCCTCCACGGTGGCCACGAATCTGAACCGGATCGTCGTGGAGTATGGCTCGTCGCGGTGGGCCGACGACGCGCTGCTCATGCTCACGCAGCTCTACTTCGCGCAGCACGACCCCGCCCAGACGATCCAGGCCGCGGAGCGGCTGCGTCGCGACTATCCTGACTCGCCCCTGCGCGGCCGGGCCGCGTTCCCGGCCGCGCGGGCGTACTTCGATCTCAAGGACGACGTGCGGGGTTGCGAGCTGATCCGCGAGGCGGTCGCCGGAGCCGGGGATGACGTCGAGTACAAGAACCAGGTCGGCTTCTACGCGGCCCGCTGCGGCGCCGGCGCGACCACGACTCCTCCCCCTGCGCCAGCCGACTCCGCAGCGGCGGCGCCGAAGGTGTACGCCGTGCAAGTACTCGCGGTGAAAAGCACCACTCAGGTGGACGATATGCTCACGCGGCTGCGCGTGATGGGCTTCGACGCGCGCGTGGTGCGCGACACGAGCGGGTTCTTCAAGGTGCGGGTGGGGCGCTACGCGACCCGGCAAGAGGCGCAGGCGGTCCAGCAGCGCCTGCGCACGCGCGTCGGCGGCCAGCCGTTCGTCGTGGAGGAGCCGTGACGGCCCGAGGCAGCGCCGACACGCCGGTCATGCAGCAGTACCGGGAGATCAAGGCGCGGCACCCGGACACCCTGCTCTTTTTCCGCATGGGCGACTTCTACGAAATGTTCGAGGACGATGCCCGCCTGGCGGCGCGGGAGCTGGGGCTCACCCTGACCTCCCGCAACAACGGCGGCGCCGCCGAGGTCCCCCTCGCCGGCGTGCCCGTCAAGGCGGCCACCGAGTACCTCCGGCGCCTTGTCGCGAACGGGCACCGGGTCGCGATCTGCGAGCAGGTCGAGGACCCGAAGCTCGCGAAAGGCGTCGTGCGCCGCGAAGTCGTCGAAACGGTCACTCCGGGGACGGTGCTGTCGGACGACTGGCTGGAGCGGAACCGCAACAACTACTTGGTGGCACTGGAGCCGCGCGGCCAGACGGTCGGGATTGCCGCGCTGGACGTGACGACGGGCGAGTTGGTGCTGGAGGTCGTCCCGCCAGCGGACCTCGAGGCGGTGCTCGCCCGCTACGACGCGGCCGAGCTGGTGGTGCCGACGGGCACGCCCGCGCGCGGCACGGCGCCCGCGGCCACCGTGACGGAGCGCGAGGCCTGGGAGTTCGATCCGGAGCTGGCGCGGGAGGATCTCACCCGCACGTTCGGCCTCGCCTCGCTCGACGGGCTCGGGATCGGGGCGGACGACCGCCCCGCGCTCGGCGCCGCGGGCGCCTTGCTGCGCTACGCACGCGAGCTCAAGCCGGGGGGCCTTCCCCATCTGGCGCGGCCCACAGTGGTCCGCCGCGGCGACGTGCTGCCGCTGGACGAGATGACGCGCCGTAACCTGGAGCTGGTCGAGCCGCTGCGCGCCGGCGCGCAGGGGGCCACCCTGCTGGAGGTGCTGGACCGGACGTTGACGCCCATGGGCGGCCGGCTGCTGCGGCGCTGGCTGCTCGCGCCTCTGGTCGAGCCCAGCGCCATCAACGCGCGGCTCGACGCCGTGGAGGTGCTGCTGCGCGACGGCCGCGGGCGCGAGCGGCTGCGCGAGGCGCTCGGCGGCGTGCGGGACCTGGAGCGCCTGGCGGGCCGGGCGGCCCTGGGCCGCGCCACGCCGCGCGAGCTGGGCGCCCTGCGCGATTCGATTCTCCGGCTTCCCGACGTACGCAGCGCTTTGCGCGGGCTCGAGCGACGCGCGCGCGCCGCCCCCCTGGACGCCGCCGCGGACGCCTTCGATCTCCTCACCGACTTGGGCGACGAGCTGACCCGTGCCTTGGTGGACCGGCCGCCGGCGCAGCTCGCCGACGGAGACGCCATCCGGCCGGGGTACGACGCCGAGCTCGACGCGACGAAGACCGCGCGCGATGACGGCAAGCAATTCATCGCCTCGCTGCAGGCACGCGAACGCGAGCGCACCGGCATCGGGTCGCTCAAGGTCGGGTTCAACAAGGTGTTCGGTTACTACCTCGAAGTCACGCACGTGCACCGCGCGCGGATTCCGGCTGATTACGAGCGCCGACAGACGCTCACCGGCGCGGAGCGCTACGTCACACCGGAGCTGAAGGAGTACGAGGCAAAAGTGCTGGGGGCCGAGGAGCGGATCGCGGCGCGGGAGGCGGCGGTCGTGGACGCGCTGCGGCGACGCGTCGCCGACGCGATCGCCCGCGTGCAGACGAGCGCCGCCCTCCTCGCGCAGCTCGACGTCTGGGCGGGGCTCGCCGACCTCGCCGAGCGCGAGCGCTGGGTGCGGCCCGAGGTCACGGACGGCTTCATGCTGCGTCTCGAAGCGAGCCGCCATCCGGTCGTGGAGCGGACCATGGCCCGGGAGGGCTTCATCCCGAACGACGTATGTCTCGACGAGGCCGGCCGGGTCATCCTGCTCACCGGGCCCAACATGGCGGGCAAGTCCACGTTGCTGCGGCAGGTGGGGTTGTGCGTGCTGCTCGCGCAGATCGGCGCGTTCGTCCCCTGCCGGCGCGCGGCGGTTGGCGTGGTGGACCGGCTGTTCACCCGGGTGGGCGCCTCCGACAATCTCGTGCGGGGCCAGTCCACCTTCATGGTCGAAATGAGCGAGACGAGCGCGATTCTCCACGGCGCCACGGCGCGGAGTCTCGTCCTGCTCGACGAGATCGGCCGCGGCACCTCGACCTACGACGGCGTCGCGATCGCGTGGGCGGTCACCGAACGCCTCCACAACACGATCGGGTGCAAGACAGTCTTCGCCACGCACTACCACGAGCTGACCCAGCTCACCGAAGAGCTGGCGCATGCCCGGAACTTCAACGTGGCGGTGCGGGAAGTGGGCGACGAGATTGTATTCCTGCACCGCCTGGAACCGGGAGGCGCAGACCGCTCCTACGGCATTCACGTCGGCCGGCTGGCGGGCCTGCCGGCGCCGGTCGTCGCGCGGGCGTGGGAAGTGCTGAAACTGCTCGAGGCGGGACATCATGTGGCACGGCTGCGCCCGCCGCTCCCGCCCGACCGCGGGCAGTTCGCCCTGTTCGGGGGCGGCGGGGGGGGCGGGGGGGCCGGAGGGCACCCGCTCCTCGACGAGCTACACCGGCTCGACGTCAACACCCTGTCGCCGCTCGACGCGCTCAAACGGCTCGCCGAGTGGAAGAAGCGACTGGAGGAGACCTAAGTGCGCTCGGTATTCGCCGCGGGCATCGCGGTCGCCACGCTGGCGTGCGGCGGCTCGGCTCCCTCCCCGGACACCCGGGGCGCCGGCGCCGCGCCCCCACCCGAGGCCGAAGCGCCGGTGGCGCTCAACCCCGACGTGCCGATCGCATACCCGCCGGCGTTGTTCGAGGATCGCATCGAGGGCGACGTCGTACTGCGGATGTTCGTGGACACGACGGGCCGCCTGCTGCCGGAATCCACGCGGGTGGCGGAGACGAGCGGCTACGCGGCGCTCGACTCCTCCGCGCTCGCCGGGTCGGCTCGGCTGCGGTTCGCGCCCGCCAAGCGGCACGGCGTGCCGGTCGCGACGGCGTTCCTGCAGCCGGTCGAGTTCCGATACCCGGGGACCCGCGGCGCTTCCGGTACTACCACGCCGCCGCCGCGCCGCCCGACGCCCCCCCCCGTGACCTCAAGCCCGCGGGTCGTTGTCCCGCCGGTGCGGACCGATACGGCCAGGCCGCGACCCGACACGACGAGAGCCAAGCCCCCAAGCCCGCCCCCAGACACCACCCGGCGTGATACCACGCGGGCCGCGCGGGACACCAGTGCTCAATCACGCTGAGCCGTACGCCAACGTCCTCGAGACGATTGGCTGGACGCCGCTGATTCGTCTCAACCGGGTGACGCGGGGCGTGCGCACGCCGATCTACGCCAAGGCGGAGTTCTTCAATCCCGGCGGGTCCGTGAAGGATCGCATCGGGCTCGCCATGATCGAAGCGGCGGAGCGGGAGGGGCGCCTCCGGCCGGGCGGCTTGATCGTCGAGGCGACGTCGGGCAACACCGGCGTCGGGCTCGCCATCGCGGCGGCCGTGAAGGGCTATCGCTGCATCTTCACGATGCCGGACAAGATGTCGCAGGAGAAGGCGCGCCTGCTGCGCGCGCTCGGCGCCGAGGTCATCATCACGCCGACCGCCGTTCCCCCCGACCACCCCGACAACTACATCATGAAGGGCCGCGCCATCGCCGCGGCCCACGAGAACGCGATCTTCGCCGACCAGCACTACAACCCCGTGAACCCCGAGGTCCACTACCGGACGACCGGACCCGAAATCTGGACGCAGACCGCCGGGAAAGTGACCCACTTCGTGTGCGCGCCGGGCACGGGAGGCACGGTGAGCGGCGCCGGGCGCTACCTCAAGGAGCAGAACCCGAAGATTCGCGTCGTGGCCGGCGATCCGGTCGGATCCATCTACACCGAGTACGCCAACACCCGGCGCAAGGGTGAGGGCCAACCCTACAAGGTCGAAGGGATCGGCGGCGACAAGATTCCCACGTCGCTCCACTTCGACGTGATCGACGACTGGCTGTACGTCACCGACAAGGACGCCATCCTGATGACACGGCGGCTCGCCCGGGAGGAAGGGCTGTTCACCGGAGGCTCGACCGGCGTCAACATCGTGGCGGCGCTCGACGTCGCGCGCCGCCTCGACGACCCGAAGGCGTGCATCGTCACGGTGTTGTGCGACACCGGCGAGCGCTACCTCTCGAAGGTCTACAATGACGAGTGGCTGCGCGAGAACCAGATGCTCGAGGACGAGCGGCCCACCGTGGCCCGGCTGGTGGAGGCGAAGGACAGCGGCGCTCCCGCCCTGATCCACGTCACCCCCGAGGCCTCGGTGCGCCAGGCGCTCAACCTGATGAGCACGTACAACGTCTCGCAGCTGCCGGTGCTGGACGGCGGGGACGGCGCGGGCGCCGTGTCGGAGCAGGCGTTGATGGCGCGCGCCATCGAGGACGCCAAGGTCCTGGACAGCCCCGTGCGCGAGCTGATGGATCCCCCCTTCCCCGTCGTGGACAGCCACTGGCCGGTGGACCGGCTCACGGCGCTGTTGTCGCGGGAGACGCCGGCGGCGCTGGTGCGCCGCGACGGCAAAGTGATCGGGATCGTCACCCGCTACGACCTGCTGCACCAGCTCGCGGGCATTCGCTGATGCGGATCACCGTGCTCACCGGCGGCGCCACGGCCGAGCGGGCGGTGGCCTTCGCCAGCGCGGCCCAGGTCGTGGCGGCGTTGCGCAGCCGGGATCACGACGTCCATGTGGTCGACACCGCCGGGGACCTGCTCGACCCGGAGGAGGAGAAGCGGGTCCTGAGCGGCGCAGTGGGTGTCGCGCCGCCCTCGGTAGCGGAGCTCGCCGAGCGGGAGCGGAAGATGCTGTCCGAAGGCCTGGCGGAGCTGGCCGTGGTGCGCGGCGCGGACGTCCTCTTCATCGCCCTGCACGGCGGCCCCGGCGAAGGGGGCACGCTCCAAGCGATTCTCGACGTGATCGGCGTGCCCTATACGGGGAGCGGGCCGCTCGCGAGCGCCCTGGCGATGGACAAGGACCTGTCCAAGCGCCTGTTCCGCGCCGCCGGGGTGCCCGTGCCGGCGTGGTTCATGGCGCCGGTCGCGCCGGAGGACGTGACGACGGCGCTGGGCTGGCCCGTGATCGTGAAGCCTTCGAAGCAGGGATCGTCGGTGGGGCTGACGCTGGTCAAGAAGGGGCAGGACCTGGACGCCGCGGTCCAGCTCGCGGCCCGCTACGACGACGAGGTGATGGCGGAGCAATTCATTCCGGGGCGGGAGCTGACGGTCGGCATCCTCGCCGACGTCCCGCTGCCGGTCGGGGAGATCGTGCCGAAGCACGAGCTGTTCGACTACGAATCGAAGTACACGCCGGGCATGTCCGAGGAGACATTCCCCGCCAAGATCGAGACGCGGCTCGCCCGCCAGCTGCAGGAGTACGCCTTGATGGCGCATCGCGCCCTGAAGCTCGGGGGCTACTCGCGCATCGACTTTCGCGTGAGCCCCGAGGGCGACATCTTCTGTCTCGAGGCGAATTCCCTGCCCGGCGTGACGCGGACCAGCCTCTACCCGCAGGCGGCCCGGGCCGCCGGGATCGAGTTCCCGGAGCTGTGCGAGCGGCTCTGCCGCCTGGCCCGGAACAACGCAGGCCCGGGAGGGGGATAACAGACGCAGAGGACTTGATGGGCCCGCAACGGATGTACGGTTTGACCCCGTGGGTGCGACGCCTGCTCGTCGCGAACCTCCTCGTCTTCCTGCTCCAGGTGACGCTGTTCACCTCGCAGGGCTTCGTGAAGGCGTTCGGTTTCACTCCGCTCCTCGCCCTGCAACGGCCGTGGACCTTCCTCACCTACATGTTCCTGCACGCGGGGCCCCTGCATCTCGCGTTCAACCTGCTGGCGCTGTTCATGTTCGGGGGGCCGGTGGAGGAGCGCCTCGGCAGCCGCTCGTTCGCCGGGTTCTACTTCCTTTGCGGGGTCGGCGGCGCGGCGCTGTCGTTCCTCCTGATGATGCTCGTGCCGATGGCGCGGCCGATCGTCGGGGCCTCGGGCGCGATCTACGGGCTGATGCTC
>WNGA01006044.1_pt1 | contig 17352 bp, 21 predicted proteins | sample 5400061 | NCBI WGS metagenome assembly WNGA01 (sample SAMN13153366, study PRJNA577476) | soil metagenome | isolation source: 100 cm soil or saprolite under grassland replicate 2 | place: USA:California | collected 2016-06-15 | reverse complement strand
GCACGGTGAGGACCCCGACGAGCCACAGCGGCCGGCGCCTCGGCTGTTGGACGGCCTCCGTGCTGTTCAGACCGCGCCGTCGCGCCGGAGTGCCGCGATCTCCTCCTTCGCGTAGCCGAGCTCGCGCAGGATCTCGTCGGTGTGCTCGCCGAGCTCCGGTGGATGGCGTCGGACCGACGGCGGCGTTCCGGAGAGTCGCACGGGGATACCCGGCGCGCGCACACGGCCGGCCGTAGGGTGGTCGACCTCGGCGATCAGCCCGAGATGCCGCACGACCGGATCCGCGAACACCTCGTCGAGCGCGTTGATCGGACCGACCGGCACGTTCGCTTCGCGCAACCGTCGAACGACCTCCGCCTTTGTGAGGGTCCGCACGCGCCGTTCGATGATCGGCACGATCTCCCGGCGGTGCGCCACCCGCTTGGGATTGTCGGTGAAGCGCTCGTCCTCGAGCAGCTCCTCCAGATCGAGGGCGCGACAGAAGCGCTCGAAGAGCGAGTTGTTCGCGACGCCGACGTTCACGTGCCCGTCGCTCGCACGGAACGTCTGGTACGGGACGATCGATGCGTGCACGTTCCCCTCGGGCCGCGGGACCGTGCCCTCGGCGAAGAAGCGCGCGGCCTGGCGTGAGAGCAGCGCGACCTGCCCGCCGATCATCGTCGCATCGATGACCTGCCCCTCACCGGTCCGCTCGCGCGCGTGAAGGGCAGCTGCGATCGCGAACGCCGCGAACATGCCCGCGACCATGTCGGCCTGCGGTACGCCGACCATCACCGGATCGCTGCCCGGCTCGCCAGTGAGACTCATGATCCCGCCCATGCCCTGCACGATGAGGTCGTACGCGGGCCACGCGCGGCCGGGGCCATCCTGGCCGAAGCCGCTGATGTGGCAGAGGATCGCCCGCGGATTGACCCTGCGCACGCGCTCATCAGGAAAGCCCAGACGCGCGAGCGTCCCAGGGCTGAAGTTCTCGACGACGACATCGCACTTCTCGATGAGACGTTCGAGCACACGCTTCCCGTCCGGGTTCTTCAGGTCGACGGTGACGCTGCGTTTGTTCCGATTGATCGAAAGGTAGTACGCCGAGACACCTTTGATGCTCGGCGGCGTCCATTCACGCGTCTCGTCGCCGGTCCCCGGCATCTCGACTTTGATGACGTCGGCGCCGTGGTCGCCAAGCATGAGCGTGCAGTACGGTCCCGCGAGCGCGCGCGTGAGGTCGAGGACGCGAATCCCGTCGAGCGCGCCGGCGGCTGGCGGAGTCACGCGCGGAGAGTACCGTTGCGACGATGGCGGAGCTGCTTCCGCTCTTTCCGCTGACCACCGTGCTGTTCCCCGAGACGCTGCTGCCGCTGCACATCTTCGAGCCGCGCTATCGCCTGCTGGTGCGGCGATGCATGGACGACGATCGCCCGTTCGGGGTCGTGCTCATCCGCTCGGGGCAGGATGTCGGCGGAAGCGCCGAGCCGCATGCGATCGGAACGGAGGCGAAGATCATGGCGTTCTCGCCGCTCTCCGACGGCCGCTCGTACATCGTCGTCCGCGGCGGCCGCCGCTTCGCCATCGAGGAGGCCGTCCCCGACACGGAGCCCTACCTGGTCGGGCGCGTTCGCTATCTCGAAGAGCACGACGGCGCCGGCGCGCTGGAGCGCGCGGCAATCGCCGTGGAGGCCTACGGCCAGTACATCGTCGCCGTGATGGCGGTCACCGACGATGCGCGGGGTGATCGCGCGATCGTGGACGAGCTCGCGAGCGTCGCGCCGCGGGAGGCGGCATATCGCATCGCGGCGAGCCTGGCGGTGGACGCTTCTGAGCGGCAACGCCTGCTCGAGCTACCCAGCGACGCAGAGCGCCTCGAGGCAGAGAAGAACCTGCTCGAACGCGAGACGATGCTGCTCAGAGATCTGCTCGTGCGGCTGCGGGCGCACGGGGAAGGGCGCGTGACGCTGAACTAACCGAGCCCGTCGGCGAAACGCACCACTCCGTCGGTGATCGTCGCGCGCACCCGCGCTTCGAGCAGCTCGTCGTCCGAGCAACGAGCGATATCTCGGTCGACCACTGTGGCATCGCAGCGCATCCCGACGCGCAGCGTTCCCGACACACGCTCGTTCGACATCGCGTACGCCGGACCCACCGCGTATCCGGCGAGCGCTTCATCGAGCGTGAGTCGTTGTTCGGGACGCCACGCGTCATCGTCCTGCGGCCGTCGGCGCGTCACCGCGGCGTGGATGCCCAGCAGCGGGTCGATCGGCTCGACCGGAGCATCCGACCCGAACGCGAGCACCGCCCCGGTGCGCCGCAGCGTGCGCCAGGGATAGGCGCGTGCCACACGCGACGCGCCCCAGTAGCGATCGGCGAGGTCGCGGTCGCTCGTCGCGTGGATCGGTTGCATCGACGCGATGATCCCAAGAGCGCCGAACCGCGACAGGTCGTCCGCTCGGACGAGCTGCACGTGTTCGATCTTCTGCCGCAGATGCGGAGACGTTGACCGGGTCGGCTCGATCGCGTCGAGCGCGACGTGAACGGCGCGGTCCCCGATCGCGTGGATCGCGACCGCGATACCGGCGGCCGCCGCGGCAGCGACGTCGCGCGCGAGATGGTCCGGTTCGATCGTGAGGATCCCTCGATCGCGCGATCCTTCGTACGGTTCCTCGAGCGCCGCGGTCTGGGAGCCCAGAGCGCCGTCGGTGAAGATCTTGAGGTGGCCGGTGCGCAGCCACTCGTCGCCTTCGCCGGTCCTCATCCGTTGCTCGAGCGCATCGGCGAGGCGTGCGTGCGGTATCCCCATGTGGATCCGCAGTTTGAGCTCGCCGGCGTCGCGCATGCGCGCCAGGACGGCGACCGGAGATCGGCCCATGAACTGGTCGAGGTCCTCCACGCCGGTGATGCCCCGGCGCCAGGCTTCGCTCTGCCCGCGCCGCGCGTCCTCGAGCATCTCGTCGTCGGTGGGCGGCGGGATGACCGCATCCACGAGCCCGTTCGCGTTCTCTTGGAGCACACCGGTGGCCTCGCCGCGGTCGTCGCGGAAGATTACGCCACCGTCGGGGACGGCCGTGTCCCGCGTGATGCCCGCACGGGCGATCGCGGCACTGTTGAGCCACCGCGAGTGGCCATCACGGCTGCGCAGCACGGCGGGGTGGCCGGCCGTGACGCCATCGAGATCGACGGCTGTCGGCCAGCGGCCCCAGTTGTTCTTGTCGAAGCGCCCGCCGAGCACCCAGGCCCCGTCCGGCAGGCCGCGCGCATGGGCGGCGATGTCGTCGAGTGCCTGCTCCAGTGTCGTCGTGTCCGCGATGTCGAGACGCGCCATCTGCTGCGCCCACCAGACGAAGTGCACGTGCGCGTCGAACCAGCCGGGGACCATCAGCCCGCCGCGAAGATCCACGGGCTCCGCGCTGCTCGCTTCGCGACGCACCTCATCGCGCCGGCCGACGGCGGCGACGCGCCCGTCGCGCGCCAGAAGCGCTTCGGCGCTGGTCCCGTCGCCGACATGGATGCGACCGCCTTCGAAGAGGACCGCGCTCATCCTCTGAATCCCGCCTCGCCACGGAGCGGCACGAACTTCACGGCTCCGTGGCGCTGCTCGCGCCCGCGCGCGTCGCGCACGACGAGCTCCTGGACATCGAGATCGCCGACCGGGGCGACGATGCGACCATCGGCCGTCAGCTGTTGTCTGAGCGCCGGATCGATGCCGGGCGTTGCCGCCGTGATGAGGATGCGGTCGTACGGAGCCTCGGCCGGGTACCCGAGGGACGCGTCGGCATGGATCACGCGGACGTTCTTATAGCCAAGGCGCTGAAGACGATCGCGCGCGGCGTCGGCGAGCGAGGCGTGGCGCTCGATCGAGATCACCTCTCGCACCAGCTCAGCGAGCACCGCCGCCTGATACCCGGAGCCCGTGCCGACCTCGAGCACGCGATGCTCGGGCCCGGTCGCGAGCAGCTCGGTCATGCGCGCGACGACGTACGGCTGCGAGATCGTCTGACCCTCGGCGATCGCGAGCGCGTGGTCCCCGTACGCCACATCCCGGTCGGCTGGCGAGACGAACTCCTCGCGTGGCACGCGGGCCATGGCGTCGAGCACGCGACGATCGCGGATGCCGAACCGCTCGAGCTGGCGCAGCATCTCCGCTCGCCGGCGTTCCGTCTCCACCGGCACATGATGCTGCGAAGCTGTTAGCCCTTCTCGATCGGCACTCCGATGAGGCTGCCCCACTCCGTCCACGAGCCGTCGTAGTTACGGACGCGCTCGTGACCGAGCAGGTAACGAAGCACGAACCAGGTGTGCGCGCTGCGCTCGCCGATGCGGCAGTACGCGATGGTCTCGGTGCCGCGGGCGAGGCCCTTGCCCTCGTAGATCGTCTTCAGCTCGTCGGCGGTCTTGAAGCGCCCGTCCTCGGCGACCGCCGTCGCCCACGGAACGTTCTGCGCGCCGGGGATGTGACCGCCGCGCTGCGCGCCCTCCTGTGGAAGGGCCTCCGGCGCGAGCAGCTCGCCCGAGTACTCCTTCGGCGATCGCACGTCGATGATCTTCGCGCCGTTGCCCGTGACCCTCTCGAGCACGTAGTCACGCAGCGCGCGGATCGACGTATCCGGTCCCTGCGCACGGTATTCGCTGCGCGTGAACGACGGTCGCTCGGTGACGATTGGCCGGCCCTCCGCGACCCACTTCGCGCGGCCGCCGTTGACGAGTCGCACGTCCTTGTGGCCGTAGTACTTCAGCAGCCAGAGGAACCACGCGGCGAACCAGTTGTTGTTGTCGCCGAAGACGGCGATGGTCGTGTCCTTCGTGACGCCGTTCTTCGAGAGGAACTCCTCGAGCTGCTTCTTGTCGAGGAGATCGCGCACGGGCTGCTGCTGCAGGTCGCTCTTCCAGTTCACGCCGATCGCGCCGGCCGCGTGCCCCTGGTCGTAGGACGTCGTGTCGACGTCGACCTCGAAAGCGCGGACGTTCGGATCCTTGGCGTGCTCCGCGAGCCAGTCGGTCTCGACCAGCGTTTCGGGATGCGCGTACTGAGTCATGTCTTCACCTCCGCGGAATTCGCCGTGGTCGTGCGGACGGGCGTCCGCGGCCGCATGCGCGGCCTACTGACAGGAGCAGCTAAGAAGGGCGCGAGGGCTCACGACCCTCACGGTCTAGCAGCGCCACCGCGGTCGGACAAGAAAGTGTGTGCGGAGCGCACGCCGAGCCACGGCGTGACCACGGCGGGCAGCTCGGTCAGGTCCGCGATCGTGGCATCCGGCTCGACGTTCACTTTCGGCTGCTCGTGCTCCGTGCGCCGCCAGACGGCGCGCATCCCAAGCCGCTTCGCGCCGAGGATGTCGGCATCGAGCCGGTCACCGACCATGAACGCCTCGTCCGGCCGCGCACCAGCGAGCGCGAGCGCCCGGTCGTAGATCGCGCGGTGTGGCTTCTGCCAGCCGACGCTGTGCGAGCTCGCCACGCCATCGATGGCGTCGGCGAGCCCAAAGCGACGCCAGTCCTCCCAGACTTCGTCATCGCCGCGCGAGAGCGTGTTTGTGACGAGTACGACCCGCAGCCCCTTCGCCTTGCACCAGCGGACGGCGCTGAACGCGCCGGGTACTGGCGTGGAGACGAGGTCGAGCGGCACGGTCATGGCCACACGAAGCCGCTCGAGATCGATGTCGTCCGTGCCGAGCGCGGCGTTGTGGAACCACTCCCTGTACCAACGAAGCGTTTCCTGTCGTAGCGCCTCTTCCCGCCGCTCCTCTTCCGCGTTCGCGAGGTGCGCGGGGACCATCTGCCAGTCAGTCGGAGCGCTCGGCCCGATGCTCGCCCCGATGAACTGCTCGTACCAGTGACGTTCACCGAACTCGCGTCTCAGCGCCTCCCGCGCGAGCTCGTTTAGGTGCTCCTTGGGCGCCCAGTGCTCGACGAGCGTGTCGCCAACGTCGAAGAAGGCGGCCTTCAGCACCACGTGGCTATCGTATCGGCGACATGCTGGACTTCGAGCAGCTCGCGTTCATCGAGAAGTGGCGCCAGAAGGCGTCGCGCGGGATCGTCGTCGTGCTCGACGGCACGCGGGGCGACATCATCGTGACGCTGCGGGTTGGCGAGGGGCCCGCGCGCATGGACCTGCGTGGCCAGGACGCGACGGGGGCGGTCCGCAAGCATCGCCTCTCGATCGGTGACCGGATCACGATGGCTATCGAGTACGCCGCCAAGGACGTTCAAGGCGTCGCGAGCGCGATGAAGCCGGGCGCGGTCATCGCACCGGGCGCGACCGTCAGCGGCACGGTGCGCGAGGTGGGAGAGATCGCGATGGTGGACTGCGGAGTCGATGTTCTGGTCCGCGGCGACACGCTCTCGGGTGTCTCCGAGGGGGACGTGATCTCGTTCACGATCGCGTCGGAGGGAAAGGCCTACCTCATCCCGACACGCGGATAACCCGAAGCGTCGCCGTCCTAGTCGCACTTCTCCAGCGCTTGCGCGATCTCCTCTTCGTCCGGCACCTCGCGCAGCTGATGCACGTCGATGTAACGGACGGTGCCCGCGCCGTCGACGACGATGATCGCGCGCTCGGGTCTGCCGATCTCTTCGTTGAAGACCCCGTACGCCTGCGCGACCTTTCCGTGCGGCCAGAAGTCGCTGCACAGCGGGTACTTGATCCCGCCGAGTGAGTCGGCCCAGGCCTTGAGCGTATACACGCTGTCGCATGAGAGGCCCACGACCTGGGCACTTCCGCCGGCGAAACGCTCCTGCAGAGCGTTGAGCGCCGGCGCTTCGCTGTTTCAGGTATTCGAGAAAGCCCAGGCGAAGAACGCGAGCACGACGCGCTGGCCACGCAGCTTCGAAAGCGTGACCTCAGTGCCGTCGTGCGCGCGCAACGTGAAGTCGGGTGCGGCGTCGCCGACCTTGAGCGTTGTGGTCTCGGTCGCGATCTTGTTGCGACCCTTCGGCGCGGCCATCGACCTAGACTAAGCCGCGCATGGCCGTCACGGATTCTCGTCGCCGCATCGAGGTCGACCGCCATGCATTCCTCGAGTACCAGGTGAGCTGTCCGTACTGCGGCGCGAAGGTCGGACCGCGTTCCGTCACGCGCGAGCACCTCGATGTGCCGCCGAATCCGCCCTATGCCGCCACTGTGAAATGCCCGAAGTGCGGCGAAACCTTTGAGGTGTTGTTCCGCAGCTAGCTAGGGCACCACGGTTACATAGAGGAAGACGCCCTGGTCCTCCATCCACGTGACGGCATCGATGACCGGACGAAGGTTGATCGCGTAGACGCCCGGTGTCATCGGCGCGCGGACCTGGAACAGGAAGGTCCCCACCGCACCCGTCGGAACGCTTGCTTCACTCTGGAACGCGACGCGATTCGCGGACGGCCAGCCCACGCCGAGGCCGGCCCACGTCTCGTTGTCGCGATTGACCCCCAGCCGCGCTTCCTGGCCCAACAGCCCCTTGGTCCAGGTCTGGCCGCCGGTGTTGAGGAAGCTGATCGATAGCTGACCGCTGACCTCACCGGCGCGCAGCGTCGGATACGACGACTGCGTCAGCCAGCGACTGTGATAGTTGACGGTCGTCAGCACCGGCACGACGATCCCTTGGTCCTCGAGCCATGCGACGCCATCGACCACCGGTCGCAGCGGAATGTTCACGAGACCGCCGGAGAACGGCGCCTTGATGGCGAACGTAAACGTGGCGATCCCGCCCGGCGCGACCGCGGACTCATTCTGGACCGCGACGCGATTAGCGGACGGCCATCCGACATTCATCCCGAGGGCGCTGAACGTCGTGTTGTCGCCATTGATGCCGAGCGCGACCTGACTTCCGGCCACGCCCTTCTGCCATGTCTTCGTGCCCGAGTTGCGGAACAGAAGGCTCACGCTCTGCGTGGCCGCCGGCTGGAGCGCCGGGACCGCCGTCTGGGACATCCAGGCGGAGTGGAACCCGTTGTCAGTGGCTGTCGAGCCACCATCGCCGCCCCCGCCGCTGATCGTTGAGCCGGTGCTGAAGTCCCATTCGTTGGTGAGCCACGTGCCGGCGACCGTGATGTCGAAGCGCACGTGGTAGGTGGTGTTCGTCGCGAGCGGACGCTGCGGGATGATCACCTGGTAGTCGTACTCGAACACCTGCGGCGCGTAGTAGATCGGCAGGCGCGCACCACCCGGCGCGACGATTTCCGCGCCACGCATGACGACCGACTTCCCGCCTGAGTACACGACCATGATCGGATAGCCGACCGGTCGCGACGCCCCGGCCGGGAGCGGGCTCGGTGATTCATTTCCGCTCCACGATGTCGGGATGTTCGTCTGGTTGTGCGCCGGAGAGCGCACGAACTCGACCGGCCGGAGGCCAAAGTTGTACGCGATATCACCGACCGTCGTGCCGCGACCGCCGATGTCCGAGTGGCCCCAGCCCATCGTGGATGCGCTTGGGTGCATGAGTCCAAGCCGGTGATATGGCGCGTCCCACAACTGTCGGACGCCAGCGAGTGGATCCGACCCGCCGGTCGCGACCTCGCTCACGAATGCGGTCGACCAGCCCATGGCCGCGACGCGATCGCGAGCGGAATATCCCGTGTAATAAGGCAGGCCGGCGGTCTCGAAGTGGCCCCCTTGATTGTTGGCAGAGCTGTAGTTGGCGTGGTTCTGGGCCGCCGCCACGACGCGTGGGTCAGCGGTGAGCGTCGGCGCCCCGATCGCGTATCGCATCTGGTTGGTCAGGTAGAGCATGTCGTCCGAGGTGGCCGCGGCCGCGGGTGCGGGCGGCACGAACATCACGCTCGACACGGCAAGCGTCAGGCAGACAAGGAGGGTGCGCACCGCGCGCATGGCGACTGACCCGATCATCCCGCTCTATTGAACGAGACCGCGACAAAAGTCGTTATGAGAAACCAGTCCCAGGACCATCTTGCGATCGACGATTGGTAGGGCGCCGCCCGCCCGCGGCGCCTCACCGAATCAGGGCAGAGTTACTTCTTCTTCGCCTTCTTTGCCTTCTTGGCCTTCTTCTTCGCTGGCATTTGGGTGATCACCTCCTTCCCACTTTGCTCGTCCGACGGCCCTAAAAGAGCCGTCGCTGCCTGCCCGCCAGGCGGCCCTGGCTGGAGCGAGCGAGCCATTCCTCGAACTCTTTGCGGGGGATCCGCCAGATCCGGCCGACGCGCACCGCTGGGATGCGGGTCGGATCGGCGTCATCCACCGCGCCGAGTCGGCGCAGGATGGTCGTCGGGTGAACGCGGAGACGCCGCGCCACCTCGTCCGTGGTCAGAAATTCGTCGTCCACTGCGGCTCCTGCGCTGGGGTCTTGAGTGAGCGTCACGTGCTTCAATGCATTCTCGCTGCGCTGCCTGCATTGTCAAGTCTTCGGACGGTCCGCCGCACGACGGCCAGCGCACGGGCCAGACGCTCGCGGTTCTCGGGATCGTTGAGCCAGCGCGACGCGCCGCTCGGGTGCGGCAGCGGAATGAGCACACGCTCGCCTTCGACGCGGCTCTTGCCGACGACCTCACTGAGCGGCACCTTTCCCCAGAACCGTTCGATCGCGAGCGTGCCGACGAGGAGCACGACGCGCGGTCGCACGAGCGCGAGCTCGGCGTCGAGCCACGGCGCGCACAGCGCGATCTCCGGCGGCGACGGCCGTCGATCCCCCGCCCCGCTCGCCGCCTTTCCGGGAAAGCATTTCGTGATCGCCGTGCGATACGGGAGATGCGCTTCATCGATGCCCGCCTCGGCGAGCCATCGGCGCAGCTCGGCGCCTGCGCGTCCGGAGAACGGCAGACCCGTCGTGAGCTCGACCGCACCGGGTGCCTGGCCGATGATCATCACGCGATCGCTCGCATTGCCCGCGACGATCGGGAATGCGGACGGAAGACGGCCCGCGTCGACGCACTTGGTGCACGCGCGGATGCGTGCGTGCAGCAGCGCGAGAGCGCGCTCGCCACTAGCGACCATTGACGGTATCGACCATGCGTTCTATCATCGCGATCGCCAGAAGCGGAAATGGAGTCCTCGCATGCCCACGACTTTGCCCGCTATGGTCCTGGACCGCACCGAGCTCGCCTGGGCCGCCGGCTTCTTCGACGGCGAGGGCAGCACGATGGTCCACACCAACGAGTTGAGGCCCGGCTATCTGCGTCTCGAAGTGGTCGTCCCTCAGGTTGGTCACGACGGTCTTCCAGCGGTTCTTCTTCGCTTCCAGCGTGCGGTGGGCGGCCTTGGACGCATTGGCGGCCCAGAGCGCGACGACCTGTACGAGTGCAGATCCTCCATGCGTCTTGAGGCACTCGCGATAGTCGCACTCCTCTGGAACGATCTTGGCGCAGTAAAGCGTCGCCAGGCCAACGAGGCGATCAAGGCGTTCCTGAACCAATACGAGTCACGAACGGTCGAAGCGCGCGGTGGCCGCCACGTCAGTCGAGTCTTCGAGGTGGTGGAGACACGCCTGTCGGAGCCCAGCGATTCAGTTCAACTGGAGCTGGCGTGGGCGGCTGGTTTCCTAGACGCCGAGGGCTGCTTTGGTCTTGCGAAGGGAAACAAGCGAGTTCGCGGGACGCAGTGGTATCGGATACGTGCTTCAGCAACCCAACATGGCCAACCCGCCGTCATCCCCGATGTTCTTCACCGTCTGCAGCGTGCGCTTCGAGGCATCGGAAGGATCGAGCGTCACGGTGACGAGGACGACTTCAAATGGCTCGTCGAGGGAGACACCGATGTGCAGATTGTCTTCGAAGCCGTGTCCCCGTTCCTAAGCGAGGTGAAGACGGCGCAGGCTGAGCGAGCGCTTCAAGCGTTCCGCGCACAGACGCGACTGAAGGGCAACGCGACTCATTGCGTCCGCGGACATGAGTACTCGTACACGGCCTTGCGAGGCGGACGCGTTCGCCGAATCTGCAATGCATGTGCTCGACTTCAGGACCGACGAGAACGAGCGAGACAGGGCATCGCGCCGAGAGCGTTCAAGAACATCTCGCGCCGCTACACTGAATGAACCTCATCGGGGTGTGGCCTAGTCCGGTTCAAGGCACTTGACTGGGGGTCAAGAGATTCGCGGGTTCAAATCCCGCCACCCCGACCGAAGATTTCAGCCTTGTTTCGCGGGCTCGAGCCCCAAGAACTCACGCGTGAAGTCATACAGCTTCTCGCGATCCTCGCGCATCGCGGGTCTGAGTCCGTAGTGGTTGATGACGCGGATCTGCTGCGCGAGCCACTCCGACCAGCATTGCGCGCACACGCGCTGCTCGATGTCGTCGCCGATCGCTCCGGGCAGGACGCGCCCCGCGCTCGTGCGCGTCTCGCCGCAGCGCACGCAGGTCACGTCGGCCACGCCTAGCTCCGCACCCGACCCGCGCGTCCGAGCGGCGCGTAGCGAAAGGCCGCGCGGCCGACGACGTCCGTGAGTGGCACGTCACCGAAGTAGCGGCTGTCGGTCGAATGATCGCGACGGTCGCCCATCACGGTCACCTCGCCGTCGCCCACGGCCGCCACGCGTTTCAGCAGGAGATGCTTCGCGTCGCGCGGGTCGCGCAGCACGACGACCTCCCCGACCCGTGGCTGCCGGCGCGGCGGGAGAACGAGAAGCCAGTCCCCTTCCCGCAGCGCCGGCTCCATGCTGTGGCCGGCGACGGCCACGCGCCAGGGTCCCCGTCTCACTTCTTCGTCGCCCAGAACATGTCGCTGATCTCCTTGACGGCGGCCTGCAGGTCGGCGGCGGCAGCGGCGTCGACGTTCTGCTTGTTCTTCGAGCAGAGCTTCGCCGCCTTCCAGAACATGTCGTGCAGCTTCGGGTATTTCTCGAGGTGCTCTGGTTTGAAGTAGTCGCTCCAGAGGATCTCGAGCTCCTTCTTGCAGATCTGCGCGTGCTCTTCCTTGACCAGGGTCATCCGGACGAAGTTGCCGTGCGTGTTCGCGTCCATCAAATCCTTGGGTAGGGCGTCGATCTTCTCGACCATCTTGGCGACGGTGTCTGCTGCGATCTTCGCTGGTGTCGGGTCGTAGATCCCGCACGGGATGTCGCAATGGGCGTGGACAACAACTGAGGGCCTCAACAACCGACTGAACACAGACGACTCCTTGGACATATGGCGAGCTGCCCGGCCCGCGTTGGGGCGGGCGCACGTCCACTCTACCCCGTTACGGCGCGATGTCCTCGAGCACGATGTCGATCTCGACCGCGCCGCTCGCATCGATCTCCATCTCGCGGCCCACGAGGTTCCCGGGAAAGCGCGGCGGGAAGACGTCGACGTGGTACTTCCCCGGCGGCACCACCACCTCGAACGCGCCCGTCCCGTCGGTCGCGCCGGCGGCCTCTACAAAGCGCGGGTCCCCGAAGTTGATGGTCGCGCTGACCGCGGGCACACCGCGCTTGTCCTTGATCGTGCCCTTCACGATCACGCCTCGCCGCAGAACGAGGTCGAGCTGCGCATCACCGGTCCCGAGGCGGACCGCATCCGCCTCCACCCAGTTGTGCTTGCGGTTCCAGTACTCGGCGATATAGCCGGTGCCACGGGGCGGGATCACGCTGACGATGTACGTCGACGGGCGCGTCGTCACCGTATAGCCGCCATCAAAGCCGCTGGGGCGGCAGATGCGGCCCGTCGTGAACGGGGTGTCCACGCAGACGAAGACGTCAGGCACCGCTTCGCCGGCCTCGTTGCGCACACGACCCTTGATCTGTGGACCGCTCGGCAAGCTCATGTCGAGTGACGCGTCGGACGAGAGGTCGAACGGCGTCGCATCGACGCCACCGAGCACGCGGTCGTACCAGAGGCCGACTGCCCGGACGTGGTCGGGCGGGAGCGACCACACCCAGTAGTCACCGGGCATGCGGAGCGCCGCATACGTGCCGTGCTTGTCGGTGCGCTCGCATTGCCAACCGATCGGGGCGGCGAGCGTGCTCAGGCACACCTGCGCGTCCTCGATCGTGGCACCGCCCACGCGTACAGTCCCGCGCAGGACGACGCCGGGGTCGAGCGCGAAGTCGACGTCGGGAACGTCGGCCGTTCGCCCATCGAGGATGATGGCGTTGTCCTCGAAGGCCGATCCTCCTGCCCACTGCGGAACGAGCTTCTGGCCGGCCGGTCCCTCGACGTCGACGCGATAGAGGTCCGCGCGAGTCTCGATCGTGTATTTCCCATTGGCGTCGGTGCGCGCGCACACGACGTCGACGCGGCTGATGGGATGTGCGCACGCCTGAGCGCGCCCCACGGCGGCGCCCTGATCCGTACGAACCACGCCAGTGATGCGGATGCGCGCCGGGAGCCCGACCCACACGGCGGTATCCGCACCGGTGACATCGATCACCCGGGTATCGGTCATCCAGCGTGTTGGATCCGACCCCTCAACACGCAAGAGATAGGTCGTGGGTGCGAGCGTGAAGACGGCTGTCCCGTCCTTCGCCGCCTCGGTGCAGCGCTCCTCGCCGCGTGGTGTCGCTGTACAGACGCGCGCGCCCACAAGCGGAGGCCCGCTCGCGTCAAGGTCGGTGACAGCGGTGACGAGGACGCGCAGCGTCAGCTGCGACACCGGCGTCACGCTCGGGGCGGGTGTCGGCGTGGTCGCCTGCGACGCGAGGCAGGCGGAGAGCAGCAGCGGCAGGAGACGAGCGAGGGCGGCGCCGATGCGGCGTGGTCGAGGCAACGTCACGCGTGCCTAACGCTCAGCGTGATGAAGGAGAACGTGCTGCGCTGTCGTCGCGCCGAGCAGCCGTGGTGCTGGCGATGACGCGCGCGATCTCCGCGAGCGGACCCGCGATCTCGTCACCGCGCTCTCGCTGCATCAGGTCACGCATCGCCTGCCGGATCGGCTTGCCTTCGGAGAGCACCAGATGTGTCTGCTCGGTGATCGGCATGGTCACGTTCGCCTCTCGCGCGGCGCGATACGTCGCCTCGGCGGTCGTGACGCCCTCCGCCACCTGCCCGCCGAGCCGCTCACGGATCTCAGCGAGCCCGAGGCCCTTCGCGAGCTGCTCTCCCACTGTTCGGTTCCGTGAGTGCTTGCTCATGCAGGTCACGACCAGGTCGCCCACCCCGGCGAGGCCGGCCACCGTCAGCGGATTCGCTCCCTTTGCGAAGGAGAAACGCGCGATCTCTGCCAGGCCACGTGTGATGAAGCCGGCCTTCGCGTTGTCGCCGTAGCCCATGCCGTCGATCGCGCCGGCGCCGAGGGCCACGATGTTCTTGAGCGCGCCGGACAGCTCGACGCCGACGACGTCGGTGTCCGTGTAGGCGCGGAACATCGGCGTGCCAACGAGCTCCTGGAAGTGCTTCGCCGTCTCGGCCGCGACCGACGCGATCACCGTGGCCGCGGGAAGCCCGGCCGCGATCTCGCGACTGATGTTGGGGCCAGATAGCACCGCAACCCGCTCACGGCCGACGACCTCAGCCCACAGCTCGCTCATGCGCTGCCCACCCTCGGCGAGCCCTTTCGTCGCTGACAGCAACCGCTGCTCACCGCGGAGCAATGCGCCGATGCGCTCGCGCAGCGCTGCGATGCCGACGCTCGGTGCCGCGACGATGACGTCCTCGGCGGTCAGCGCGCGCTCGATGTCCGCCGTGACCTCGACGCGGTCGGGCACCCGGATCCCCGGGAGATAGCGGCGGTTCTCGCGCTGCGCGGCGATCTCTCGCGCCTGCTCGGCGTCGCGCGTCCAGAGGATGACATCGCGTTGGCCGTCACGCGCAAGGATCGTCGCGAGCGTCGTTCCCCACGAACCCGCTTGAAGCACCGCTACCGTCATGAGCGCGCGCCGATGCGGGGCTCCGCACCTCGGAGGATCCGCTGGATATTCGCGAGGTGTCGTACGTACACGATGCTGCCGCCCACCAGGATGAACGCGAGCGTCGCCCAGCTGAAGGACAGCCAGCCGGTCCAGGTGAAAAGGAGGTACCCCAAGAGCGCACCGACGACCGAAGCGAGGGACCCGACCGAGACCATCCGCGTGAGCGCGAGGCCGATCGCGAAGAACGCGACGGCGCTCGCCCACGCCGGCGTCGCCACGAACAGCAGCGCGCCGAAACCGGTCGCAACGCCGCGGCCGCCGCGACCCTGCAGGAGAGGCGGCCAGCAGTGACCGGCGACCGCACCGACCGCGGCGAGCGCCTCGGCGATGTGACGCGCGTCGCCATCGATCGAGAACAGGAGCTGGGCGAAAAGCACGGCGAGCGCGCCCTTGAGGATGTCGAACACCGCGACGAGGAGACCTGCTCCACGCCCGAGCGTGCGGAAGGTGTTCGTCGCGCCGGTCGAGCCCGATCCGACGGTCCGCAGATCGACGTTGCGATAGATCTTGCCAACGAGGTAACCGCTCGAGATCGAGCCGATCCCGTATCCGACGAGGGCGACGATGACGAGCCCGAGGAGCGTCGCCGGGTCGTTCATTCGAACGAGGCTTTGAACTCGAGCTTGATCGGCGTGCCCGGAAACCCGAACCGCTCGCGGATGCGGTTCTCGAGATACCGCGCGTACGTGAAGTGCACCCCCTCGGGTGGATCGACGAAGAAGACGAAGGTCGGCGCCTTGCCACGCGCCTGAGTCACGTGGCGGAAGCGGACCTCTTTACCGCGGTGCGGTGAGGGCGGATGCGCGGCGATCGCCTCGGTCAGCAGCTTGTGGAGCTCGGATGTCGGAATGCGTTTCTTCCGCTCGTCGACCACCTTGAGCGCGTCCTCGAGCGTCGCCTCCACATTGCGGCCGGTCTTCGCGGAAACGAAATGGTGCCGCATCCACGGCGTGAAGTGGAATTCACGGGCGACTTCGGCTTCGACCTGCGCGGTCATCTCCTCGCCACGGTCTACCACGTCCCACTTGTTCACGGCCAGCACCAGGCCGACGGCGGCTTCGAGCGCGTACCCCGCGATGTGCGTGTCCTGCGCGGTGACGCCCTCGGTGGCGTCGGTCAGGAGGATTGCGACGTCCGCGCGCTCGAGCGCGTGCGCTGTGCGCAGCAACGCGTAGTGCTCGATGCCCTGCTCGACGCGGCCGCGCCGCCGAATGCCAGCGGTATCGACGAGGACAAGACGTCGCCCGCGGAATTCCATCGCGGTGTCGAGGCTGTCTCTGGTCGTGCCGGGGACCTCGCTCACCACGGCGCGCTCACTCCCGACCAGCGTGTTCAGGAAGCTCGACTTGCCCACGTTGGGCCGTCCCACGATCGCGATGTGCGCATCGGTCGACAGCTCCTCCTCCATCTCCGCTGGAAGGCGATCGACGACCGCATCGAGCAGATCGCCCGTTCCATGCCCTTGGATCGCGGAGACCGGATAGGGATCGCCGAGGCCGAGCTCGTAGAACTCCGCGGCCTGCGCCTCACCGCGCCAGGAGTCCGCCTTGTTCGCAACAAGGATGACCGGCTTGCGGCTCCGGCGAAGCTGATCCGCGACGTCGTGCTCGACGGGGAGGATGCCGGACTGCGCGTCGACGATGAAGAGGACCACGTCGGCTTCAGCGATCGCGGCCTCGGCCTGACGCCGTACGGCCGCTTCCATCTCACCTGCTCGCGGATCGTCGAGGCCGCCGGTGTCGATCAGCGAGAACTCGCGCCCGCGCCACTCGGCGGTCGCGTAGATCCGGTCGCGTGTGGTGCCGGGAAGATCCTCGACGATCGCGACGCGCTCGCCGACGATGCGGTTGAAGAGCGTCGACTTCCCAACGTTGGGCCTGCCGACAACGGCAACGACGGCGCGGGACACGCTGACTTAGGCCGGGACCGCTTCCGCGAGCTCCTCGGCGCGCTCCTTGACCTCGAGAAGCGTGTCCATCGGGGTCGAGCAGCCACCGATGAGACCAACGCGTTCCTGATCGCGCAGCCACTCCGGCAGCAGCTCGTTCGCGTTCTCGATGTGATACGCGATGCGGCCCTGCATCCTCGCGAGGTTCACGAGCTCTCGCGTGTTCGCTGAATTCTTCCCGCCGACGACGATGATCGTCTTCACTTGTTCCGCGAGCTCGCTCGCCGCCACCTGGCGCTTCACCGTGACCGGGCAAACGGTGTTGTAGACCTTCGTTTCCTGCGCGATCTCCGAGACATGCGCCACGAGCTCCCTGAAAGCCCAGGGCGGCTGTGTTGACTGGGAGACGACGCCGGCGCGCTTCATCTTCGGGAGCTTCGACCACTCCTCCTTCGTCTCGACGACGACGTAGTTATCTCCGGCGAATCCCTTCAGTCCGATGACCTCGGGATGATCGGGAGTGCCGAGAATGATGACCCGGTAGCCCTCGTCCGCGAGCTGCTTCGTGAACCGCTGCGCGCGAAGCACGAGCGAGCAGGTCGCGTCGATGCACTCAAGACCGCGGTCCTCGATCTGCTTCCGGACGTCCGGCGGCACGCCGTGCGCACGGATGACGACGATGCCGTCCGACGCGTCCGCGGGATCTCTGATGACCTTGACCCC
>WNGA01009037.1_pt1 | contig 17353 bp, 18 predicted proteins | sample 5400061 | NCBI WGS metagenome assembly WNGA01 (sample SAMN13153366, study PRJNA577476) | soil metagenome | isolation source: 100 cm soil or saprolite under grassland replicate 2 | place: USA:California | collected 2016-06-15 | reverse complement strand
CTCTTCCGTCTCGTTCGACAAGCGCATGCTAGCAAAGGCCCCGCGGCACCGGAGTAAGCAATTGTCACAAATTGTGACATGCGCAACGGGGCCGGTTCGTAAATGAACGCACGAAGCGCAGAACGGACTACAGGATCTTCATTCGGCGCGGATTCCGGCCGCGCGCGCGACCCTCGCCCACTTGTCGATCTCCGACTTGATGAAAGCGGCGAATTCCTCGGGACTGCTGCCGACGGGCTCCGCGCCATCCGCTGCCAGTCGTTGCATCACCTCGGGTGTGCGCAGGGCGCGCACGATCTCGTCGTGCAGGCGCGCGACGACCTGGCGCGAGGTTCCCGCCGGCGCTAGAACGCCGTACCATTGGGTCGAATCGTAACCCTGGAGCCCGGATTCGGCGATCGTCGGAACGTCCGGCAAACCTTCGCTTCTTTTCGCGCTCGTCACCGCGAGCGCGCGCAGCTTGCCGGCCTTGATGTGCGGCAGCGCGGTGAGCAGGTTCGGCGCCATGACGGACACCTGTCCCGCGAGGAGATCCACCACGCCGGGACTGGTCCCCTTGTAGGGGATATGAACCATATCGATTCCCGCCATGCTCTTCAAGAGCTCGACCGACATCTGCGGCGAGGTGCCGATGCCGGCCGATGCGAAATTGAGCTGGCCCGGACGCTGTTTGGCGTACGCAATCAATTCCGCGAGCGATTTGACCGGCAGCGAAGGATGCACCACCAGCACGTTGGGCAGCGACGCCGCCTGCGTGATCGTCGCGAAGTCCCGCAGCGCATCGTAAGGCACCTTCTTGTACATGACCGGATTGATCGCGAGGGTGCTCGCGGCCATCAGGATCGTGTGCCCGTCGGCGGCCGACCGGGCGGCGAGCTCGATGCCGATCATCTGGCCGGCGCCCGGGCGATTGTCCACGACGAACTGCGCTCCGAGCGACTCGGAGAGCTTCTGCGCGAGGGCGCGCGCGATGATGTCGGTGCCGCCGCCGGCCGCGGAAGGAACGATGAAGCGCACGGGCTTCAACGGATAGGGCGCCTGCGCCTGCGCCGCCGCTCCCGTGCAGGCCAGGGTCAGCAGGAGAAACGCGGCGAACAGAAGCGGATTTGCTCTGTTCACGGCAGCTCGATCTTTCTCGTTTCGACGACCCGTTTCCATTTTTCGATCTCGGCTCGGACGAGGCGGCTCATTTCTTCCGGGCTGCTCGCGCTCGGCGCGCCGCCCCACTCCGCGAAGCGTTGCGCGATTTCGGGGAGTGCAACGACGCGCCTCACCTCACGGTTGATCCGCTCGACGATCGCGCCCCGCATTCCAGACGGGCCGGCGATGCCGAGAAAGGAGCTCGCCTCGTAGCCCGGGACGCTCTGCGCGACGGTCGGCACGTTGGGAAGCGAAACCGAGCGCGCAAGCGACGTGACCGCGAGCGGCCGAAACTTGCCGCCCTGGATGTGGGGGTAGGAATTGGTGAGCGCGTCGATCAGCAGCTCCATGCGCCCGGAGAGCACTTCGGTTAGGGGCTCGGAGCCGCCGCGGAACGGCACGTGCTGCATGTGGATTCCCGCCATGGAAACGAACATCTCTCCGGCGAGGTGGTAGAGCGTCCCCATTCCCGGGGAGGGATAGGTCACCTTTCCGGGATTGCTCCGCACGTAGTCGATAAACTCGTCCAGGGTCTTGAAGCGCGAATCGGAGCGCACCGACAGCACCAGCGGGTAGGTCACCACCGTGGAGATCCAGGAGAAATCCCGGATCGGGTCGTAAGGAAGCTTCTTCATCGTCGCCGCCTGCGTGACGAAGGCGCCGCTCACGACGAGCAAGGTGTAGCCGTCCGCGGCGGATTTGGCGACGTGCTCATTGGCGATGATGGAGCCGGCGCCGGTCCGGTTCTCCGGAAGGACCTGCTGGCCGAACCCCTCGCTCATTTTCTGCGCCACGATCCGGCCCACGACGTCGACGTTGCCGCCGGGGGGAAAGCCGATGAGAAGCCTGACCGGCTTCGCGGGGTAATCCTGAGCGAGCGCGGCCGCACATAACGGTGCAACCACTGCTGCAAGAGCGACTGCACAGACCCGCTTCATCGCTCAGTCGGCGCGAATGTTGTTCTCGCGCACGACCTTGCCCCAGCGCTGCATCTCCTCCGCGAGCCACTTCTGTAGTCCTTCGGGCGGGCCGACGACGAGGTCGATGCCGAGTGTTTCCTTGAGAAGCTTGCGCACATCGGGCAGGTTGAACGCCTTGACAAGTTCGGCGTGGAACTTGTCCATGATCGGCTTGGGCACGCCGGCAGGAGCGAAGACCGCCCACCACGCGAGCGCGGAAAAACCCGGGAGGCCCTGCTCGGCGAGCGCGGGCACATCGGGTAGGGCGCGCGAGCGCGTGTCGCCGGTGACCGCGATCGCGCGCAGCTTGCCGCCCTTCACGTGTGGGGTGATCACCGCCACCGAGCCGATGGCGAGATCGATCTGGCCGCCGACGGCGTCGGCCGTCATGGGCCCGCCGCCTTTATAAGGGATGTGAATGAGCCTGATGTCGGAGGCCTGCTGCACTAGGACCATGGTCAAGTGCCCGAGGCTTCCGTTGCCCACCGAGCCGATGCTCACCGCGCCGGGTTTCGCCTTGGCCGCGGCGACCACATCGACGAAGCTCTTGTAGGGCTTCGCGGCGGCAGTCGCGATCGCCATCGGCGCGGTGCCGATCAGCGTCACCGGCGCGAGATCTTTCACCGTATCGAACGGCAGGTTCGGGATCAGGAAAGGATTGACCGCGTGATAATCGAAAACGAAAACAAACGTGTAGCCGTCCGGCGGCGACTTGGCGACGAAGGCGGTACCGATCGTTCCGGACGCGCCGGACCTGTTCTCGACGACGAACGGCTGGCCCAGGGAATCTGAAAGCTTCACGGCGATCAGGCGTGCCATCGGGTCAGTCGATCCGCCCGGCGGGTACGGCACGATGAATTTCACCGGCTTGGCCGGCCACGCGACTTGCGCGCCGACCGGACACGATGCAATCGCTGCGAATGCCATTGCGCCCGCAAGCGCGGCGCGACGAAGGTCGATCATGCGCTCTCCTCCCCCGGAGTCGAGACAGGGGCAGGTTACCATTGCTCGCCGGTATAATCCACGGGCGACAAGATCCGCCGACGCGCGCGAAAACATCCATGAAAATCGCAATGATGGGCTCCGGCGGCGTCGGGGGCCTCTTCGGCGGGCGGCTCGCGCACGCCGGCTACGACGTGAGCTTCATCGCGCGCGGCGCGCACCTTGCCGCGATGCGCGAGCGCGGCCTCGTCATCGAAAGCGAAGTGCACGGCGACATCCGTATCCCCACGGTCCGCGCCACCGACGATCCCGCGTCGCTAGGGACCGTCGATCTGATCATCCTGTCGGTGAAGCTGTGGGATACGGAGGCTGCGATCCGGCAGATGAAGCCGCTCCTCAAGCCCGGCACCGGGGTGCTCTCGCTGCAGAACGGCGTGATCAAGGACGACACGCTGCGCCGCGAGCTGGGCGATGCGCCCGTGATGGGCGGTGTGTGCTACGTCGGCACGACCCTTTTGCGCCCAGGCGTGATCCTACAGACGGGGGCGATGCAGCGCGTGGTGCTCGGCGAATACGACGGCAGGCCCTCCGAGCGCGCCCGCTTTCTGCACGAAGCGCTGCTCAAGTCGGGCGTGAGCTCGGAGCTCTCCGGCGACGTGCGCCGCGCGATCTGGGAGAAGTACGTGTTCCTCGTGGGCTTGTCGGCGACCACCGCCGCGATGCGCGCGACCATAGGACCGATACGGAAGAATCCGCGCACCCGCGCCTTTCTGCTCGAGATCATGCGCGAAGTGGTCGCGGTCGGGCGCGCGCAGGGCATCGCCCTTCCCGTCGACTACTCCGACGCCTGCCTCGCCCGCGCCGATGGGCTCCCCGACGACATGGCCGCTTCCATGGCGCACGACCTTCAGCGCGGCAATCGGCTGGAAGTCGCGTGGCTCTCCGGCGGCGTGGTGCAGCTCGGCGCCGTGGCCGGCGTTCCGACTCCCGCCAACCGCGCGGTGTGGGACATCCTCGCGCTGTACGCCGAGGGCAGAAAGCCCGCGTGAGCCCTAGGCCGCGGGGACGTCGGCGGGAGTCTCCGAGGCCACACCCGGCTCGGCGCGCGCGGCGCGCCGGCGGCCGTGGTCGGTGAGATAGCGCTTGCGGATGCGAATCGACAGCGGCGTGATCTCGATAAATTCGTCGTCGTCGATGAACTCCACCGCGAGCTCGAGCGTCAGCTTGATCGGCGGAGTGAGCAGGATCGCTTCGTCCTTGCCGGCCGCACGTATATTGGTGAGATGCTTCTCGCGAATAGGATTGACGACGAGGTCGTTGTCGCGGCTGTGCAGGCCGATCACCATGCCCTCATACACTTTGTCGCCGGGGCTGACCATCATGCGTCCGCGCTCCTGCAGTTTCCACAGCGCGTAGGCGACCGCCTCGCCCTGCTCGCCCGAAATGAGCACGCCGTTGCGTCGCGAGGGAATCTCCGGCTTCATCGGGGCATATTCGTCGAACACGTGGCTCCCGATGCCGTTGCCGCGGGTGAGATTGAGGAATTCATTCTGGAAGCCGATCAGCCCGCGAGCCGGGATGCGGTAATCGAGCCGCACCCGGCCGCGGCCGTCAGGGATCATGTCGACAAGATCGCCGCGGCGCGCGCCCAGCGCCTCCATCACCGCACCCTGGTGCTGCTCCTCGACGTCCACGGTCAGGATTTCAAACGGCTCGCACTTCACCCCGTCGATTTCCTTGATCACCACGCGCGGCCGCGACACGGCCAGCTCGTAGCCTTCGCGGCGCATGTTCTCGAGCAGAATGGTGAGGTGGAGCTCGCCGCGTCCCGAGACCAGAAACACGTCGGCATCCGCCGTTTCCTCGACGCGCAGCGCGACGTTCGCTTGCAGTTCGCGGTCCAGGCGCTCGCGCAGCTGGCGGCTGGTGACGAACTTGCCTTCGCGCCCGGCGAGCGGCGAGGTGTTGACCTGCAGGTTCACGGTGAGCGTGGGTTCGTCCACTTTCAGCAAGGGCAGGGCCTCGGGCTGCTCGAGGTCGGCGAGCGTTACGCCGATGCCGACCTCCTCCACGCCGGTCACGAGGACAATGTCCCCCGCGACCGCTTCTTCCATCTGAGTACGCTCCAAGCCGTGAAACCCCATGACCTGATTGACCTTCGCTTTCATGGGTGGTTTGTCGCCGTTCAGAACGAGCACCTCCTGCGCGGACTTGAGCCGGCCTCGCGCAATGCGGCCAATGCCGATGCGCCCCACGTAGCTCGAATGGTCGAGATTGCTGATTTGCAGCTGCAGCGCTCCGTCCGGGTCGCCCTTGGGCGCGGGAACGCGCGTCAGGATGGTCTGGAACAGGGCGCGCATGTTTGCGCCGGGCTGCGCCAGGTCGAGCGTTGCCGTACCCAGCAGCGCCGAGGTATACACCACCGGAAAATCGAGCTGGTCTTCGGAAGCCCCCAGTTTGTCCATCATGTCGAAGGTAGCATTCACCACCCAGTCGGGCCGCGCGCCGGGACGGTCGATCTTGTTCACCACCAGGATCGGCTTCAGGCCGAGGGCGAGCGCCTTGCGCGTGACGAAGCGCGTCTGCGGCATCGGACCTTCGACCGCGTCCACGAGGAGCAGCACGCCGTCCACCATCGAGAGCGAGCGCTCGACTTCGCCGCCGAAATCGGCGTGGCCGGGCGTGTCGACGATATTGATGTGCACGCCCTCGTAGTCGACGGCAGTGTTCTTGGCGAGGATGGTGATGCCGCGCTCGCGCTCGAGCACGTTGGAGTCCATGACCCGCTCGGCGATGTGCTGGTGCGCGGCGAAGGTGCCGGATTGGTGCAGGAGCTTGTCGACCAGCGTCGTCTTGCCGTGATCGACGTGGGCGATGATCGCGAGGTTGCGGATGGAACGGGACATCAGGCGCAATGCGAAAAAGAGTCGCGCATTGTATCAGTTTGCGCGGTGCAGCAGCGGAAACGCGTTACGCCGATAGGGCCCGGTCGAGCGCCGCCACCAGTGGCCCGAGCTTGGGCGGCTTCGCCTCCAGGGCGATTTCCACGCCGTGCTCCCGCAGCGCGGCGCTGCACACCGGACCGATGGAGGCGACGAGCGTCCGGTTCAGGTTGGCGGCAAGCGGGCCCTGCTTGCCGAGTTTTTGGGCGAGCGCGAACAGGTTGTGCGCCTGCGACGCGCTGGTGAACACCGTCGCATCGACCTCGGCGCGCTCGAGCGCGGCGATCAGCTCCACGAGCGGCCCGGTGTTTTCCGGGAGCGCCCAGCGGTAGGTGGGTATTTCAACGACTTCCGCGCCCTTCCCCTGGAGGGCTTTTTCCAGCTCCACGTTGGTCTCGCCGTAGCGCTGCACGAGAACGCGCTCGCCCCGGAATGAAAGATCGTGCAGAGATTCCAGCACCTCGACGGTGGTATAGGGCTCGCTCGCGCTGCGATCGATACGCACCTGCCGAGAGCGAAGCACCGCCGTGGGCTTGGGTCCGCGCGCAGTCACGACGGATTTCGCGAGCAGACCGAGAAGTCTCGGTGTGATTCCGAGCGAATCCGTCGCGGCGAACAGCGCACGCGTGCCCACTCCGGTCTGAAAAATCGCCGCTTTGGGCGGATGCGCCCCGAATTCCTCGACCAGGCGGCCCACCGTGGCGTTGTCGACGTCCGGCACTTCCGCAAGCGCGGGCGCCAGCATTGGTCGACCCCCGTGTTTCCCGACGAGGTCCGCAAGCTCGGCGCCGAGCCGGCTCTCCAGTATCGCGACGGTCTTGGACTTCACGGAATGCGCCGATACCGGGGCGAACGCCCCGGCGGAACCCTCAGAAAATCAGTACTCCTCGCTTCAGTAGTAGCGCACCAGCATGATGATTGCGCAGATCACCGCCGCTGCCGAAGTGCAGGCGATGATCCAGCCGGCGGGCTTGGGATGAGCCTCGACCAGTGTGTCCAGGTTCATGTGCATGTCGTCCCAGCTCCGGGTCACGCGGCGGGGCGACACCCACCGGTTTGCGAACCTTTCGAGCACGCTCTCCGCGTTCGGGTAGAACAACAGCATCGCGCCGACCACGACCCCGAACGCGCTACCCGCGATCAGAACCCACTTTGCGCTTTCCACGGCGATGGCGACGACGGGCGCGAAACGCTTTGCAGAAAACGCCGCGCTGACGGCGGTCGCGTCGAGTCCTGCCAACAGGCCGAAAACCGAGACGAGACCTCCGAGGAAAAAGGCTCCGGCAACCCAGCGATAATGCCGGTGCGTGGCCCGTTCCGTATCGAAGGGCACCTCGACCGGTTTGAGGATGTGGCGGGTGGACACCCAGCGGTTCAGCACGTGGAAGTACCCCACCATCTTCGGGCTCGAAGCGATCAGCCCGACCCCTACGGCAAGGCCCGAGACGGCCACGACGAGAAACAACACGATCAAGAATTGGACGAGCAGCTGCCACATCAAATTGCTGGTTGCACCCATGTGTCCTCCGATTCTGAACCGGTTGGCCGCCCCGATCGAGCCGTCCCCCGGAAACTACGCCAAAGTAGCCGAGCTTGCCGGACCGCGTCAACTCCGCGCGAACCGGCGATCCGGCACCGATCGGCCGTCGGAGTTGCGCCGAGCGCTAGAGGTGCTCCGGAATCCCGGGCATGCCGAGTCCCAGGCGGATTTTCAGGCCCTTGATCGTCTCCTTGACCGTGCCGGCGAGCGGCAGGCTCAAGCGCGCCCGATCCGCCTCCTCCAGGACGATGCTCATGTCCTTCTCCGCCCACGGCATGCCGCTGCGCTCGGCCCGGGTGTCCATCGCCCAGTTTTGCGCGCTGCCGTGACGCAGCGCTTCGCACAGCCGCTCCGGGTCCACACCGAGCGCCCGGCCGAGCTGTAGGCCTTCGTCGTTCACCGCGATGCACGCCCAGAGGATGAGGTTGTTGACCATCTTCGCGACCTGTCCGGCGCCCGCCGGCCCCAAATGGAAAATGTCCGAGGCAAACGCGCCGAAAGCGGGTCTGCAGAGCTCGAAGGCACCGGAGTCGCCCGCGCCGTAGATGAGGAGCTTGCCCGCCGTCGCAGCCGCTTCCCCGCGCGCGAGCGGGATGTCGAGAAGAACGAGGTTCCGCCGCGCAAGGCGCGCGGCGAGCCGCGTCGAATAGCGCGGCGCAACCGTCGAGGCGAGCGCGACGATGAGGCCCGGCTTCGCGCCTTCGAGCACGCCGTCCTTGCCGAAGATGACTTCTTCGACCTCGCTGTCGAACCCGACCACGACGATGACGAGCTCGCTCGCCTGCGCGAGCTCGCGTGCCGAAGCCGCGCCGCGCGCTCCCCGTGCCGCCGCCTGCTCACGCGCGCTAGCGACCGGGTCGTAGCCGATCACCTTGAAGCCCCGGGCGACGAGATGCCCTGCGATCGGTCCTCCCATCTTGCCAAGGCCCAGGATTCCCACCGTTTCGATTGCCTTCATCTAGTCCGCCTTGATTTTCGCGTCGCGGATCACCTTGCCCCATTTCTCGAAATCCTCCTTCACCAGCTTGGCGAACTGCTCGGGCGTGCCGGTGTTCGGCACCAGGCCCTGCCTCGCAAGCTGCTCCCGCATCTCGGACTCGGCCACGATGGCCCGGATATCCGTGTTGTACTTCGCGAGCATGTCTGCCGGCAGTCCCGGCGGCGCCCACACGCCGATCCACAGGTCCACGTCGTAGCCGGTCACGCCCTGCTCGTGCAGCGAGGGAATGTCGGGAAACAAGGGATGGCGCTCCTTCAGGCTCTCGCCGAGCACCTTGATCTGGCCCGCCTTGATCTTCGGAAGCGCAACGTGGACCGGCAGGAACATGGTGGGAATGACGCCCGCGATCAAGTCGTTCTCCGCCGGCGCCGAACCCTTGTAGGGCACGTGCACGATGTCCAGTCCCGCCTGCAGTTTCAGGAGTTCCATGCAGAAGTGGTGGTGCGTGCCGTTTCCCGGAGAACCGTAGTTGAGCTTGCCGGGTTGCGACTTCACCCATGCGATGAACTCCGGCACCGTGCTGACGGGCGCCGATCTGTGCACCACGAGCGCGAGGCTGGTCGAGCCGACGTTGGTGATCGCGGTGAGATCCCTCACCACGTCGTAGGAGATCTTCGGATAAAGATGCGGCGCGGTGACGATCGACGCGGGGCCGACCATGATCGTATGGCCGTCGGGCGGCGACTTCACCACGATCTCGGTGCCGATCGTTCCCGAAGCACCGGGCTTGTTCTCGACGAAGAAGGGCTGGTCCCGGCGCGCTTGCAGCCTGGGCGCGAGCAGCCGCGCCACGATGTCCGGCCCGGCTGCGGGCGTGAACGGAACGACGACCCGCACCGGACGCTTGGAGAGCCCCTGGGCGAGCGCGCCGAACGGCGCAACGGCCCCTGCCGCGGCAAGCGCGGCGAGCACGCGGCGGCGGGATGGGTCAGGACTTCGGCTCATGGGAATTTTTCTCCTCGATCGGGGATGCGAACGGCGACCTCTCTTCTTCGAACCGCGCTTATTCTATATCGCCCCGCGCTCGGCAACGCCGTACAGACGGTTGGAACGTCGCTAGTGGAGCGTCCTCGCGAAGGTACGCCCGCGCAACAGCTCCAAGGCCTCGGGCCGTTCGGACACGATGTCCGCGACGGCGTCGGTGATCAGCCTGTAGGCCTCGTCATACTCCATCTCGCTGACCGGAATGGAGAAGCCGAGTTCCGTGACGAAAAGCTCCTCCCGCAGGCTGGAGGCATCGATGTAGTCGGGCAAGCCGGTCCGGTCCTGGAGCGAAAAACCGCAGAGATCGGGGAAGCGGCCGAACACCGCCCAGATACGGGCCGAGAGTTCCGCTTCGACGCGGCTGAGCTGCGGATTCAGATTCACGATCTGTGGCATTTTCGTTGGTCTCGCCTGACTGTTTCTGTTCCGTTCGATCGCTAGGCTAGCGTCGCCTCGCCACCGGGCCAATCGGGCAAAACCCGGTAAGGGCTTCCAAAAGCCCGAGCCCCTACCTTGTTCTAACGCAAATTCCGGGCCGGGGATGACCGCCAAAGAGCGTGACAAATTCACGGTCTCGGCTGAGCGAAGCCGAGACCGCTCGGCCCGGGCCCGAACTACAATAGGCGCCCACGACGGAGGATTTCAGGGTGTCCGGGATTTCAGTGCGCTTGCTCGCGTTCGTCACCGCCGCGCTTGCCGCAATGCCTTTTCTCGCGCCGGCGCAAAACTTCCCGGCCCGCCCGGTGAAGATCGTGGTGCCGACTTCGCCCGGCGGCGCGACCGACGCCTTTTCGCGCGCCCTGGCGCCGCGCTTTTCCGAAATCTGGGGGCAGCCGGTGCTGGTCGAGAACCGCCCGGGCGCGAACCAGATCGTCGGCGCCGAGTATGTTTCGAGGTCGGCGCCCGACGGCGCCACGCTGCTCGTCTCCGACGCTTCCTCGTTCGTGATCAACCCGCACCTCTACAAGAAACTCCCCTACAACGGCCTGAGAAGTTTCACGCCGATCACGGTGCTGGTGCGCTTTCCCTGGGTCATCGCGGTCCACGCTTCGGTGCCGGGGAATACCTTTCAGGAGCTCGTCGCGTACGCCAAAGCGAATCCCGGCAAGCTCTCCTATGGTTCCTTCGGCCTGGGCTCCTCGGCGCACATCAGCGTGGACTACCTCAGGAACCTGCTCGGCATCGACATCGTGCACGTGCCCTACAAGGGCGCGGGACCCGCGGTCACCGATCTTCTTTCCGGCCAGATACAGATGATGATGGTGACCCCGCTCCTGGTCGAGTCGCACGCACGTGCGGGCAGGCTGAAACTCCTCGCCGCCGCGACCGCGCGCCGGATTGCGGCGCTGCCTTATCTTCCCACGGTCGCCGAATCAGGCGTCCCCGGCTACGAGGCGGGAACGTGGTTCGCGCTGGTGGGACCCGCGGGCATGCGGCGCGAGACTGTCGCCAGGATCTACGACGACACGGCGAAGATCCTCCTCGATCGGGCCTTCCGCGAGCAATATGTGACCAAGCAGTGGTTCGAGGTCGTCGGCAACACGCCCGAGGAGTTCGCCGAATACCTGAAATCCGAGTACGCGCGCTGGGACCGGCTGATCAAGCTTTCGGGCGTGACGGTCGAATAGCCGCTTTAGGGGCCGCCCCACACCTCGCGCGCCACCTCTACGACGAGCGCGAGCTTTCTCCATTGTTCGTCTTCGGTCAGCAGATTGCCGTGATGGCTGCTGGCGAAGCCGCACTGCGGGCTCACGCACAGGTTCTCGAGCGGAACGTACCTGGCCGCCTGATCGATCCGCCGCTTCAGCTCGTCTTTTTTCTCGACCGGGGATTCACCGCGCATTCGCGGCTCGATGTCAGCGATACTAGGAGCCCCGGCGCGAACCGGGGTCTTTTCGGGATTCGACCAGTGCCCGATAGCGCTCCTCGAGCTCGCGCGCCTGCTGCTCTGCTTTCAGACGCTCGGTGACGTCGCTGATCACGGCCAGCCGGGCCGGCCGGCCGTCGAATGCAAAGTTGAAGGAGACAATTTCGACGTCGATCTGCTCGCCGTTCTTCTTGCGGTGCCGCGCCACCCGTTGCATATAGGAACGGCTCGGGTCCTGAAAGTCCTTGAGCAGCTGGGCGATGTCCTCCGGTGGGCGGAGCTGCTCCGCGGTCATCGCCAGAAACTCTTCCCTTGAATAGCCGTAATGGTCGACGGCCGCCTGGTTTACCGCGAGGAAACGCAAGGTCTTGTTTTCCACGACCCACATCGGACGGGGATGGATGTCGAACAGCATCCGGTAGCGCTGTTCGCTGTCTTCCAGGTCCTTCTGCGCGCGCGCCTTGTCCGTGATGTCCCGGCCGATGCCGTGGTACCCGGTGAATTTGCCCTGCGCGTCGAAAATCGGCTCGCCGGTCACGCTCAGATAGCGCATTTCGCCGGCATTGTCCGGAGTCATGTATACGAAATCGCTGAACGGCTCGTGACGCTCGAGTTTCTCGCGGTGCTGCCGCCAGGCTTTTTCCGGAAGCGACCCGGGACCCTGAAGCTCCCAACGCGCCTTGCCGATGAAAGCTTCCGGGTCGATGCCCCGCTTTTCCACTCCGGGCAGCTCGACGAACCGGAAATTTTCATCCTGCACCCAATACCAGTCCGAGCTCAGCTCCACCATGCGGCGGAACCGGGATTCGCTCGTCTTGAGCGCATCCTGGGCCAACTTGAGTTCGGTGATGTCGTGAACCAGAGTGACGAAGCATTGCGGCGAACCCGAGCCGTCGCGCACCGACGTTCCCGCGATCTGGACCCACAGGGCCGAACCGTCTTTGCGCAAATAGCGTCTTTCGTGGACGCGCGCGCCGGGCCCGGCCAGGAGCTCCAGTTGGAGCTCCTGAGTGGACTCCAGATCGTCGGCGTGGGTGATGTCCCGCACGGTTTTCTGCAGCAGCTCCTGCTCAGCGTAGCCGAGCATGCGGCACAGCGCTTCGTTTACGCGCAGAAACGGGCCTTCCGGCGATATCACGGCGATCCCGACCGCGGTCTGCGCGAAGAGCGAGCCGAGCAAGGCATCACCGTTTGGAACGGCGGGCTCTCCCTGCGGACGCTTATCCGATTTCATGAAACCTCGGGCCTCCCCGATGCCGAGGGCTGTAGTTTGACATCGATCGGAATTTTGCGCGTATGAACTGTCTTGCGAAACCGCACCTGCCGCGGCGCCGCCAGGGGCTTCTCATCCGCCGGGGTCCGCGGGCATCACCGGCCCAGCGTTTCATTCAGCACCCTTGCAAGCCGCACGCCGGCCTTCCTGATCTGGATCTCGATCACGGGCGCCGCCCTCGAGTAGTACGCCTCCCCGATCGCGACCACGTCCACGATCTTGCTCGAGCAGGAAGCCGCCACCGGAAGGAGCGGATAGACGCTGTCTCGCGCGATCCGGTGGCTCTCGGCGATCCAGTCGGCGACCGAGCCCTCCTCCCAGGCGGCCCTGTCGCGTCCGCTTGGGGACACCGACACGAGGGCGCGCTCGCCTCCGCGCTCGGCTAGCAGCCTGCGCACGATGTGCACGTCCCACACGGCGTGCAGGTTGAGGCTGCCGTAGGGCGGGTTGTCGCGCTGCCCGAAGAACGACACCTGAACGGTGTTGCCGCCGCGGTCGCGGCGATTCGCGGCGTGAAGAGGCTGATGGATGTCGCCCACCAGATGCACGACCCACTTGAGAGCCCGGTTCCTCTGCGCAAGCCTTGCGCCCGGGTCTCCGAGAATCCTGAGCTGCCGGTCGATCTGCGCCGATGCGCACTGCCCGTTCCTGCAATCTCGTCTTCGGGTCGAGATGCCCGCTCGCGATGTCGCCGATCATGCGGTGGCCTTCCGGGCCCCACGCGAAAGCCTGCGCCGGCAGCGCCCAGACGAGCAGCGCCGCGAGGATTCCGGGAATCAACAAGGAGCGCGCGTCACTGCGGCTGAAAGCCGATGTCGCGGACGAGCTTTCCGTACTTGGCGTAGTCGCTCCTGATCATGTCGCCGAAGAACTCCGGCGTCTCGGTCACGATGATGAGACCCGCAGCCACCATCTTCTCCGAGACGTCCGGCAGTTTCATCGCCCGGTTGATCTCGTCGTTCAGCCTTGCGACGATCTCGCGCGGCGTCGCGGCCGGCGCGACATAGCCGAACCAGCCGCGGGAATCGTATCCCGGGACGGCCTCGGCGAAGATCGGAAGCTCGGGCTTGTTCGGCACGCGCACCGGGTTGGTCACCGCGATCAGCCGCACCCGGCCCGAGAGCACGTGCGGGGAGAGGCTGGTGTAGGCGCCGATTCCCAACTGCACTTGTCCTCCCATGACGTCGGTGATGATCTGCGCCGCGCCCTTGTAGGGAATGTGCTGGAACTTGAAGCCGCCCATCACGGCCAGATGCTCGAACGCGAGGTGCGGGAATCCGCCTTCGCCGTTCGTGGCCAGCGTCAGCCTTCCGGGGTTCGCCCTGGCCCAGGCGACCATTTCGGCCGCCGATTTGAACGGCACGCCGGGATTCGCGACGACGGCAAGGTAATTCGTCGCGAGGATCGCGATTGCCGTGAAATCCTTGAGCGGATCGTACGGGAGCTTCTTGTAGGTGTGCGGCGCGACCACCAGATTGCCGCCCTGGCCGACGCCGATGGTATAGCCGTCGGCGGCGGCGTTCTTGAGAACCTCCAGGCCGATCTGGCCGCTCGCGCCGGCGCGGTTTTCGACGACGACCGGCTGGCCCATGCGCTCGGACATCTTCGGGCCGATGAGACGCGACAGGATGTCGGCCGCATCCCCCGGCGGGAAGGGAACGATCACCTTCACCGGCCTGGACGGGTAAGACTGCGCGAGCACGGCGGGGGCAACTGCAAGGGCAAACGCTGCAAGCACGAACACGCGGAGCCGTCTCATCCTCGCTCTCCTCATCCGATCCCGGCGATTCGTCATTCTACGAGCGGCGATCGCCGCTGTCATTCCCGCGCAAGCGGAAATCCATGGACCTGAAATCCCCAACCAAGGCAGGACCGGGTACTTCCGCGAGCTGGCCGTACCACTCGCGTGATGATGCTCCTCGTATTCTTGTGCGCACTTGGGGCGGCAACCGGCCGAGGCTGTGTAAAAACTCCATGCCATACGACATTCCGCTGGACCGTTTGAGCGGCCGTCGTAATACGCCGGAGGCGCGGCCGACCGGTGATTTTGATGATCGCCAAACGAGCAGTTTCGGGACTGAGGGGCCGCAATCGCCTCTATTTGGGCACAGAAGAGAGCCTTGGCCCCTCACACCCCCATCGCTTCAATCGTTGCACCGATTCCCAGAAGCTTCATCACCCGCTTTAGGTTGTATGCAAGCACGTGAAGACTCATCTCGGTTCGCACGCGCTCGATCGTCCTCGTCACGAAGTGCGTCGAACCCATCCAGTTCTTGATCGTACCGAACGGGTGCTCGACGGTCTGGCGTCGCACACGCATCTTCTCGGGATCGCGATCCAACCGCTCCTGCATGGCGTCGAGCACGGCCTCGTGCTCCCAGCGCCTAACGCGTCGCTCCTTACCGGTCGTGCACTGGGCTTTGATCGGACAGGATTGACACACCGAGCACCAGTAGATGTTCAGCGTCATCCCGGCTTCAATCGTCGTGAAGTGCCTGACCAATCGCTGCCCCGCCGGGCACCGGTATTCGTCGTCGCTGGCGACGTAGATGAAGTCCGGTTTGCCGAAGCGGCCCTCCGCCTTGCTGTTTGAGGTCAGCGGCTTGGGAACGAACGCCGTGATGCCCGCTTGGTCGCATGTGAGGATTTCTTCGCCACTGAAGTAGCCTCGGTCTGCAACGACAGTGAGCTCCTCGATGCCCGTCGCGGCGCGTGCCTGTTCGGCCATCGTGACCAGATGACCCCGATCCGTCCCGACATTGGTCACCTCGTGCGCAACGATCAAATGGTGTTGGGCATCCACCGCGCTCTGCACGTTGTAACCCACGATCCCGCTTCCTCGGCTGTTCATCGAACGCGCATCGGGATCGGTCAGCGATAGCTGTTGGTCGGGCGCTGCGAGCATCCGGACTTCGAGTTGCTTGAGCTGCTGCATTTGCTCCTTCAGCGCCGCGATCTTGTCTTGCAGTCGGGCCGTCTTGACCTGGGCAACGTCGGGCTCCGCTCGGTCGGCGGTGTCCATCGCAGCAAGGTAGCGCTCGATGCTCTCCTCAATCTGCTTCATGCGTCGCTCGATCTTTGCGCTCGTGAAGTTCCTGTCACGATTGTTCACGGCTTTGAACTTGCTGCCGTCGATCGCCACGATCGCTTGCGAGAACAGATCGAGCTTGCGGCACAGCACGACGAATTGGCGGCACACGTTGCGAATCGCAAGCCCGTTGTCTTTGCGGAAGTTGGCGATGGTCTTGAAGTCAGGCCTCAGTCGACCGGCCAGCCACATCAGCTCGATATTGCGCTGGGTCTCGCGCTCCAGCCGACGGCTCGATTGGACGCGGTTGAGGTAGCCGTAGATGTAAATCTTCAGCAGTACCGACGGGTGGTATGACGGCCTGCCTGTCGCCAACGGGTCGACACCGTCAAAGCCCAGGTTGCCCAGATCAAGCTCTTCGACGAAGGCCTCGATCACGCGAACCGGATTGTCGGCGTCAACGTAGTCGTCAAGGCATTCGGGCATTAACAAGACCTGGGTTCGGTCCTCACCTTCGATGAATCGCTTCATGCCGTTGCCCCCTCACACGGATGATTTTAGTATAGGCAACGATCACGTTTTTACACAGCCTCGGCCATTAGCTGCCGCTTGGTCGATCATCAAAGGTAATACTAGACTCGCACCGATTCGCCCTGTTGAAGGGCGCGCGGGCGTAGCCAAGTTGCCATAGGACAAATGTGCGCGTTCGGCGCGGGTTCAAGCGCCAGCTTGCAGCGCGCCGGCGAATCCTTTAACTTCGCACCCGGATTGATTCGCCTATCCCTCAAGCGCTCGATCTCCTGCCGCTGCTCGGTTCTTCAGCGGCTTGCCCGCAGTCAACCCACTACTTGCCCGAGCGCGCCTCCTGGATCCACCTGCCCAGCATCGTCGCATTGCGCCCCAGCTCCTGCGCCACCTGCGCTCTCGAGCTCCCCGGCTGGGTGGCCAGCCTTACCGCCTCACGCTTGAACTCCGCATTGAACCGACTTCTCTCCATCTGACACCTCCAATATCATCCTCGCACCTATCGAAGGTGTCCGGAATACCGGGGAAGCCCAAAGTTCATGTAACGCATTACCCCGTACGCGTAATGCCATGAGCATTTGGGTAATTCATCTTTTAGCCAAAATCTACCATTTTGTTAGATTTGACTTCACACGCGTTCGGTCTATAAATACTATACGCAGATAAGAAGGCAGCGTAGTTCCTGTCTCTACGCATTGCCCAGTTTCAGGGGAGGAAATGGCGCAACTGCTTAGGCCGCTACTTGGCGCAAGCGCTTCAACGTTCGCTTGCGCCTCTTCCCCCTCATGTCCAGTTGACAGGCGGCGCTTCCTTCCTGCTTGGAGGAATAGACAATGGGCTCAATAAGCATTTGGCATTGGCTTGTCGTCCTGCTGCTGGTGTTGCTCATTTTCGGCTCAAAGAGACTGCGCGGTCTGGGAGCGGATCTCGGTGGTGTCATCCGAGGATTCAGGGACACCGTGAAAGGCACCAAGGAGGCGGCTTCGGAAACTCGTGCCGAGTTCGAACCGCTTCCGAAATCCATAGAGCAAGCATCCGAAAAGAAAGAAAAGGCGACTATTTAGACTCCAGAGTCCGGGAGTCGCCTTGATGTCGGCGTTGCTACGTAATCTTTTTATTGGTCCATGAAACGGCGCACGTTTCTAAAGACCCT
>WNGA01027347.1_pt1 | contig 17368 bp, 16 predicted proteins | sample 5400061 | NCBI WGS metagenome assembly WNGA01 (sample SAMN13153366, study PRJNA577476) | soil metagenome | isolation source: 100 cm soil or saprolite under grassland replicate 2 | place: USA:California | collected 2016-06-15 | reverse complement strand
TCCGTCGTTCGCCTGCAAAACTGCAGCGGCGGGCACCACCAGCACATCGTGGGCCCGCGGCGTCATCTTCACCCAGCCGACGGTGCCGGCCGCAAGCATGCCGCCGTTCGTGGCTACGATGCGAAAACGGACGTGCGACGTCGACCGATCCCACGGCGTGGCCGGGACGGGAGCTCGGCCGACGCCGATGCTCGTTTGGGGCGCGGCTGCCGGAGTGAACGAACCGGTCTGGTCGGGTGCCAGCGCCGCGAGCTCGTCGTTGTAAATCAACGCGGTGACGACTTCCCGTTCCACCCAGGCGTGCGCACGCACCTCGCCCGAGATGGCGAGCCGCTTCGCCGAGCCGACGCAAGCTTGGAGTGAGCGTTCGAGTTCCGGCGCGACGCGGAAGGAGCCGCCGTTTTCGAGTGCGGAACTTTCCGTCGTGATCGGCACGAGTGCCATCCGGCAAATGGGACATGTGCTCGGCTGGGTCGTCATCACCTGCGGATGCATGGGGCACAGGTAACGCGCTCCCGCGTCGGCGGCGGTGCGATCGGCACGCCTCGACAGAACGAACGCCAGCGCTACTGCGCTGCCTGCGAGCAGGAGCAGCAGCAAACGCCCGACGACGATGAGAAACTGCGGCCTGAGAATGTCGATATCCTATCGGCGCTTGCCTGAAAAATCACGCGCACCCGATTGACGGCCGGCCTCGACTCGCGCACCGATAGTTCATGGGGCTCATCCGTGGACTGCTCGCTCCTTTTCGTGGCGCAGCTTTCATCGCTCGCCACGGGCTCTGGGGCTACCTGCTGCTGCCGCTCTTGCTGAACGCCGGTCTCGCCGGCCTCTCCGTATGGCTCGGTCTGCGAGTGGTCCGCCAGAAGCTCGGTTCCGAATTTCTGGCCTCCTCGCCGTTCGTGGCGGACGTGATCGTCATCGTGCTGGCGGCTCTCGCTGGGCTCCTGTTTTTCGTTGTGCTCCAGCCGGTCGTGGGGGCGCCGTTCGTCGACTTGCTGAGCGAGAAGACCGAGCGTGTGCTCCGAGGCAACGTGCCAAGCGTCGGGTTCGTTCACTCTGCTGCGCTGGCCCTGCGTCACGGTCTGCTCAAAGCCGTGCTGTACGCTTTTGCGCTGGCGATGGTGCTCTTGCTCGGAGCTGTCTCCGGCGTGGGAGGCGGTTTCGGTGTCGTGCTCTATGCCATCTTCCTGGCCTTCGACGGGTTCGATTACCCACTCTCGCGCCGTGGCATCTCCTTCGGCGGCAAGTGGCGCTACCTCGCGCGGCATCCGGGACAGACGCTCGGCTATTGCGCCGGCGCGAGCGTGCTCTACCTCCTGCCGCTCGCGGCCATCGTTGCGCCTTCGTTAGCGGCCGTTGGAGCCACGCTCGTCTATCTCGATGGAGAACCGCGCGAGTGAACTCAGGGCAAGTCGAACACCAGCACCTCGGCGTCGTCGACGCCCTCGACACGAAGAAGCGCTTCGTCGGAGATCGCAGCACCGTCGCCGGTCTTGAGCTCGCTGCCGTTCACCCGCGCCCGCCCGCGCGCGACGTGCACCCAAGCGTGACGGCCGGGCGCCAGCGGGAGCTCCACTGTCTCGCTGTTCTGGAAGAGCCCCGCGTAGACGACCGCATCCGTATGCACGCCGAGGCTTCCATCGCGCGCGTCGGGGGAGACGACGACGCGTAGACGGGCCCGTCGCTCGTCGGGAGCGAACGTCTTTTGTTCGTAGCTCGGTTGGATGCCTCGTTGCCCAGGCAACAGCCAGATCTGGAGGAAATGCACCGGTTCGTTCTTCGATGGATTGAACTCGCTGTGCAGCACCCCCGTGCCGGCGCTCATGCGCTGAACGTCGCCCGGCTTGATGACGGAGCCGGTGCCCATCGAGTCGCGATGCTCGAGGCTGCCCTCGAGCACGTACGAAATGATCTCCATGTCGCGATGCGGATGGGTGCCGAATCCCTGCCCCGGCGAAACCCGGTCATCGTTGATGACCCGCAGCGATCGGAACCCCATCTGCTCGGCGTCGTAATAGTCGGCAAACGAAAAGGTGTGGTAACTGTCGAGCCAGCCGTGGTTGGCGTGGCCGCGCTCCTCTGCCGCTCGGATGGTCATCATGGTTTGCCTCGATGGCGTGCATCATGGGCCTCGACGGCCATCCCGTAAATCGGCAATCGGTTGACGATGATCATCGGCCGGTGAGATGGTCGATGGCCATGTTCGATCCCATCACCCTCGACCAACTTCGGGCTTTGGTGGCGGTCGTGGACGAGGGGAGCTTTTCCGCGGCAGCCCGCAAGCTGAGGCGCGTGCAGTCCGCCATCAGCACCGCCATGGCGAACCTCGAGACTCAGCTCGGCGTTCCGATCTGGGACCGAACGACGAAAATTGCGAAATTGACCGATCAAGGCAAATCCGTTCTCGTGGCCGCCCGGCGCGTGCTGCTCGACGTGGACGATCTCAAGCGTCTGACCGGAGGGATGGCCCTTGGGCTCGAGGCCTCGGTCTCGCTCTGCGTCGATGCGCTGTTTCCGGTGAGCGCGCTCGTCGATCTTTGCGCGAGGTTCGCCAAGGAATTTCCCGCCGTCCACCTACGGGTCGACACCGAGGTCATGTCGGCGGTGTCGGCACGGGTGCTGGCAGGCAGCGCGACGATCGGGGTCGTGAGCCAACCGGGCGTCGCCGAAGGGCTCGAACGCAAAGCGCTGTCCGGCGTGCGCATGTTGCCGGTCGTCGGTCCACGCCATCCGCTCGCGTCGGTGAAGGGACCCGTTCCCGTCGCCCGCCTGGCCGAAGCCGTCCAGATCGTCCTCTCCGAGCGAAACGAAGCCGGCGTTTCCGATCAAGGCGTGCTTTCGCCGCGCACGTGGCGCGTCGCCGATCTCCATACCAAACACGCGCTCTTACGCGCGAACCTCGGATGGGGCAACCTCCCCGAGCACCTCGCCGGCGCCGACCTCCGCCGCAAAAGGCTCGTAAGGATCCAACCTGAGGGGTGGATCGAGCAAGACGCCACCGTCCTCCTTTTGGCGATCCATCGCCGGGACACGACGTTCGGCCCCGCACACCGATGGCTCATGGGCCATCTCGCGAAAGTGTGCGTTCGAGACATCGGATCCCGAAGGCCAGCCCATCGCTCGAAGAGATGATAACCATCGATATTTCATCGATTCCGCGAATGGTCGAACGGGCTTACGTTTCGAGGTCAGGAGGTTTGCAATGGCAACCCACACCATCGACGTCGCCCACTCGGAAATTAGCTTTACCGTACGCCACATGATGTTCGCCAAGGTACGCGGGCAGTTCAAGAAATGGAACGCCACCGTCGCCTACGACGGGGTGGATCCCACTCGATCCAAGGTCGAGGTCGTGATCGATGCCGCGAGCATCGACACGCGCGAAGACAAACGAGATGCCCACCTGCGTTCTGCCGATTTCTTCGACGCCGAGGCATTCCCCAAGATCACGTTCAAGAGCAAGCGCATCGAGTCGGTCGGCAGCGACCAATACAAGGTGGTCGGCGATCTCACGATGCACGGGGTCACCCGCGAGGTCACCTTCGACGTCGAGGCGACCGGCGCCGGACGAGATCCCTGGGGCAACAATCGGCTCGGCTTCAGCGCGAAAGGCGCCATCAACCGCGGTGATTGGGGCCTCAAGTGGAACCAAGCGCTCGAGGCAGGCGCGGTCCTGGTCAGCGACAAGGTCGAGCTCGAAGCCGAGGTTCAAGTCATCGCTGCCGCAGCGAGCGCGACGGCGAGCTGAGCGGGATCCACGACGAACGCGAGCGAGCGGGTGGTTTGGCGCGATCCTGTCGGATGATCTATCTTGGTTGGCATGTGCCGCAACATCCGCCCGCTCTTCAATTTCGAACCTCCCACCACCGACGAAGAGATTCACGCGGCGGCGCTCCAGTACGTCCGCAAGGTGAGCGGCATGCAGAAGCCGAGCGAAAGGAACGCCGCCGCGTTCGACCGCGCGATCGAAGACATCGCCAGGCTGACGCGGCGGCTCGTCGACTCGTTGGAAACGACGGCCGAGCCCAGAAATCGCGAGCTCGAGGCAGCCAAGGCACGCGCGCGTGCCGCGGAACGCTTCGGGTGACCGCAGGCGGGCCGAAGGCCGCGCCGAGTCACACGACCGCAGGCGGGCCGAAGGCCGCGCCGAGTCACACGACCGCAGGCGGGCCGAAGGCCGCGCCGAGTCACACGAGACTCAGGGGCAGTCGAGGCACATCCAGTCCACGATCCCGTCGCCGGTACCGAATCGCTGCATCGTGTACTTCTCGATGTCGATCAAGAAGCCCGTCTCTCGGCTGTTCTCGGTGCAACATCCGCTGCAGTCGCTGTCGGAGCAATAGTCGTAAACGGTGACGTCGATCTGCTTGTCTCCTTGACGAAGACGCAGCGTCTTCAGCTTGTAGGTGTTGGCGTCTTTGGAGTGCACCGCGGCGATGTTGTGCTCCCTGACCCAACTTTCCGGCTGGGTGCCGGAAACGAATGCAAACTGGCCCGCCCACATGCATCCGTTGAACTCGATGCACTCTTCGCTGCCGGGGTCGGGATACGAGGTGAAGTTCGTCAGGTTGGCTCGGCGCCACGTACCGGTCGAACCGCCTGTGGTGGTCGTCGAGCTGCCGGTGGTCGTCGAGCTGGTGGTGGTCGTCGAGCTGGTGGTGGTCGTCGAGCTGGTGGTCCCGCCGACGAGCGTCGCCCGAAAGAGTTGCGCGTTGGTACCGTTGCAAGACCAAAGATGAATGTTGGTCCCGTCGGCGGTTCCGGCGCCGGCCACGTCGACGCATTTTCCGGAGTTGGTGTTGACGAAGCGGACGCTTCCTCCGCCAAGATCGTCGATCGAGAACGCTTGCGCGCCTGTTCCGTTGCAGGTCCAGAGTTGGATGTTCGTTCCGTCGGCCGTACCAGCGGCGGAGCGGCTGGTAGAGGTTTTCGGGACCTTCCGATTTGCCGGCGTGGTGACCGCAGTCTGCAAGGACGAAAGGCGCCGATAATAGCGCCACCTGTGCCCATCGCCGACCACACGTGATCGTCATCTGTCGCGCCATCTTCGCTCTCCTTTCGGTGCCTTCTTCGCAATCGACTTCGGCCGGAGCCGCCGTCGTGCGTGCAATGGCCGGCTTGGCGCTCGGTCATTGGTGCAACTTCATGTGCCGCGACGCACACCAGGCTCCCGTTGCCGCCCCGAGCGCAATCCATTCCGTTCATCGATGGTTTTCTATGGTCGACTCGAGCCCGCTCGGTGACGAATGATCCGAGTTTGCGCTCGTCACGACGAGGCGCGGGCGCTTGCCGTCTCGTCGTGCGCGAGGGCGATGATGCGAAGCCCTCCTTCGAAGCGCGCGAGCGTGGAGGCTGCGCAGAAGGTGTAGATCGGTGGTCGCCCACCGCCTTGGTCTCGATGCGTCCCGCGCGAGCCGACTCGTGGCTGCTGCCGTTCAAGCGGGACACCTGCGGCGGGTCGCCTCGCAGGGGGACGCCCGGCGCGTCGGCCTCGAGTTGACCGACGAGGGAACGCGGCTTGCCGCCGGGGCGCACGCGTTTCGAAGGAAAGTATTCGGTGAGGTCATGGCCGGCTGGTCACGACCCGAGCAGCGCCAGTTCGCGCGCCTCCTCACGCGATTCGTGCAGGGTCTTCTTCAATCGACTTCGCCGCCAGCTTGAGCGAAGACGGCCACTTGCATCGCCGATCGGCAGCCCCATATTCGCGAGGATGCTGCAGAATGGGTACCTGCCGATCGGCCGTTGGCGCGGCGTGCCGCTTCGGATGCACGTACTGACGCCGCTTGGCGCGCTATTGTTTACTGGGTTTCGCTTCGCGCCCGGAGCGTGGCTCGGTTTCGTTGTCCTCATCTTGCTTCACGAGATGGGGCACGCGCTCTTGGTCATGCGTTACGGCCTCGGCGTCTCCAGCATCGATCTGCACGCCTACGGCGGCGTTTGCCGCTGGTCGGGCCTGGCAACGGAGCGCCAGCGCAGCGTCATTGCGTGGGGTGGCGTTCTGGCGCAGCTGGTGCTCCTCGTCCTGACCGCCAGCATCGTCGCCGTCGTCGGGCTCCCGCGCAGCCTGTTCGTTCGCGAGCTCGTGCAGGTGTTCACGACGACGAACGTCTGGCTCATTCTGCTGAATCTTTTGCCCTTCGCTCCTCTCGACGGCGCGGAGGCCTGGAAGCTGGTGTCGGAGCTCAAACGGCGATGGGGTTCGTTTCGAGCCTTCGATGTCCGCCGCTTTCGTGTGACCCGCCCCCGTCACAAGGATCCGGAGCCCCCGAAAGTATCGCCGGAGGAAGCGCGGCGTATCGCCAAAGCGTTCGAGGACGCCGTCCGCAAGCGTTAGAGACTTCCACGCTTTCGCGGTCGCGCCGGGCGCAACCTTCATACTTCTCACGTCAGCCTTCTTCGTGTCGCTCGATTTCCGCTACGACATCATCTTTGCTGATGAAAAGACGCTGAACGCTCTGATCGTCAGCGCTGGCATCGGCCGCTGAGCCTCCGTCGTCCGGCAAGCGCGAAAAGGAGGGCCCAACCGGCGACGGTACTTTCGCCATCCGCTCGGCCTCTCGCCGCCCCCAGGCGGCACGAGCAACCGCGTCCCGACGCATCCAGGGCCGCCGGTGGAGCGGCGCCGTCGCGCTCGGGCGCCATGGCATCAGCGATGACGGGTGGCGTCGTCGTCGGGCACGCCTTGGCATCGACTTGGCAGCCGGCGTCGGGAACCAACGTCGACTGGAGCTCGGGCCAACCCGCCTGGCACTCGGTGCGACCGGGCGATGTGGCCGGGCAGCCTTCCGGCCCGATCAAGTTGGACCACATGAGCTTGGGTGTGAAGCTCTCCCCTCCGTTCAGCGAGGCTCCCAGGGCGAAACCGTCGGCGATTCCGGCGGCGCACATGTACAAGACTCCGTCGTGATAGCGCAGGCAGAGGGTGGTGTAGCCGCTGGCAACCTGCGCCCAACTTCGACCGCCATCGTTCGAACGGAAGATGCCATTTTGCGAACCGGCCTCCGGACTTCCTGCCCAGAGCTGGCGTCCGTCGGGGGCCAACGCGAATCCGGTCATCGGATTCATCGTCTCGATGAGGTACGTGAACGATCGGCCCGCATCGTCGCTGCGTAGCAGTCGCGTTCCACCGGTTGGAAGGTCGCCGCGCACGTAGACCACGTCCGGGTTCGTCGGATCGATGGCCGTGAGATACACGTACCCGCTCTCCTGAAAATCGCGGTTCACCTCCACGAAGCTGTCGCCCCCATCGTCGGAGCGAAACAGAGTCGGGAGCCTGTTCTGGCCCTCGGTATTGAGCGTGCCGCTGACGTAGACCCGCTCAGGGTGTCCGGCGGCAATGTCGATGTTGGTGATGAAGAAGTCCGCCAATGTCCATCCCATTCGCCAGGTAGCGCCGTTGTCGTCGGACATGGCGACGCCGGTGGCCCTCACCTCGGTGGTCACCGCCGCCACCAGCCGACCGCTGGCCGGATCGACGGCCAGATCGAGCGCGGACACGAAAGGAAGGTTCGACGGAGGAATGAAAGAGCAGGACCTCTTGGCCGCGATGGTAAGCCCCGTTGGCAACCCGACCACCAGCGCATTGGTCGATGTGATGGCGAGCGCGTTGTCCCAGCTCGTGCGGGGGTCGTAGCCAACGCCCTCTTCGCAGGTGAACTGCCAAGTCGCGCCACTGTCGCTGCTCGACACGATTCCAAACGTGGTGGCCACCGCGAAGGTGGACGAACGCTCGCCAGGTCCGATCGTCAGAAATTGCGCCACCGGAAATCGCCCGTTGGCAGCTGCGCCGCCGGCGTGCATCAGAACTGCGACGAGACCGAGAGCGGCGAGCCAAGGTCGGGCCGTTCCATTTCCGGTCGGGATCACGGCTAGAACGCTAGCACCCCATCCGAATCTTGGCAGCCGCGCGGCGGCTCACGCTCACCTGCCGAGTGAGAGCGACCTCGCAATCGATACGCCGGCCGCGTTCAGATGTCGCATCGTTTCATCCTCCTGGTCGCGCCCACATTGCGAACAGCAGAGAACATAATGATGATAAGCCACGCTGTCGTCGCCTTCACCGATGAAGCACGTTCGGGCTGCCGGCCGCGGAGCGCCTCCGCAGAAGGCGCACGACGGAACCGGAAGTCTCAACGTCGCTCCTGATCTGCCGGACTGCCCAATGCCTTCTTCGTCGGCAGATTCCACCACGACCTTTGCCGCACGATGGATGCCTCGGGCGCCAGCCCCGAGCTTGCCGCAGCCGCCTGGCCGTCGGCCGACGTCGAGAACCGCGAGGTCCAGATCCATCCGAGCGGAGCCTTCGACGGGTTCGCCAGGATACCCCTCCTCTTGAGGTCCTCCAGTCTGTCGCGCAAGAGGTCGATTTCGATCTGGAGAAGTCGTCCAATCTCGATGTCGGTGCGAGCCGGCTCCAGCGACAGGTAATCGAACAGCTGACGAATCGTCGCATTCACGTGGGGATCCGACCTTTCCGAACCATCCAGCAAAGGGAGCGTAGCTGCCGCCATCGGTGCCAACCAATCGATGGTTGGCATGCTAAAGATGCGCGCGGCGCATGCGCGCGCCAATGATCGGCAATAACCAAAACGTTCACGAGAAGATTGCTGAGCCGAAAGAATGGTGGCCCCTCTCGCTCGCGGGGGTCACGATGATGGCGTGTCTTGCTCGCTCTCGCCTACAAGCGAGCAGGCAAGCCACCGGACGACCTATGGGAAACGAACAAGCCATTCATACGACAGCGTCAAAGCGAACCGGCCTCCAAGCCTGGATGCCCCAATACCGCAAACTCGGCTATTCTCGCGAAGAGGCCGAAGATCTCGTTCGAATCGCAGAAACACTGTGGAAACGCTACACGGCGGCCGGGCTGACGATCGATTCGTCGGAGCCCGAACCCCGGGCGCTCGAGCCGTTCGAAGTGCTCGTGCAGGCCGTCTGCCATTTCGGGCTGCGAGGGTTGTTCGATGATGCGTTCCCGATTACCAATCGGCGAAATCGCTGAGTGCGCAGCCTACGTCGCCCCCACTGGTCTCCACCGGGCGACGGGCGGCTGCGGGTTGCGTAAGCGCACCCCGCGTGTAAGAATCGGTTCCTCACAGCGTTTCTGGTCCTCGGCTCGCTCCCCTCTCGTTTCATGAGATCGTAGAAGGTCGTTTCGTCCGGCGACGGCTACGTTTTCGCAACGAAGTGAGGTCGGTGCGACGTTCGGTCGATGCCAGCGGGCTCGTCGGCTGACGCCTGAATGTGAGCCGCGAGGATCGAAATGAAAAACAAGCTGTACGTCGGCAATCTCGCGTTTGCGACGACCGAGGATTCGCTCAAGAACGTGTTCGAAGGGTCGGGAGAAGTGACCGAGGTCAAGCTCATTCTGGACCGCGAAACCGGCCGGTCACGAGGGTTTGCCTTCGTCACCATGTCGACGGCGGAGCAGGCGCGGCAGGCAGTCGAGCGCATGAATGGCGCGGTCGTGGACGGCCGTTCCCTCCGCGTCAACGAAGCGGAAGAGCGCAATCGCGGTTTCACGCCGCGCGACAGCGGTGGTTCGGGTTCGTCCGAACGAGGAAACCGCTGGTAGTTGCCACATGAACGACATGCACGTTCCCGAGCCCGTCCGCACGATCCGCGCGGAACACTGGGGTTCACCCGTACTCGTGTATCGACTCTATGGTCACTATTCCTTCAACGCTCGCGACGGTGGCGAGCCTGTGAGCGTCGTTCTTTGCGACGGATATTCGGTTGGCGAGTGGTTCAATGGTGGGCGGTTGATCATTGGACCTCGAGTTGCCGTGTCCGTCGAACAAGCAATTCACCACGGCTTCGTCCGGATTGTCCGTTCAGAGGATCATGATGGTCAAAGAGGATAAGAGTCCAGCTGTACGCATCACCAACCAGTTCCACGACCGGCTCGCCACGATTTACGAGCTCAAGTGCGACAGCGTCAGACTGAGCATTGCGATTACCGGTAAGAGCGGCGATCCAGAATGCCGCGCCCAGGCGACGGCCAAAGCGCTCCCCGAGCCGCTCGTCGCCACCGGCGTGGGCCCCACTCGAGGCGACGCGTTCCTCGCCCTGCGAGAAGCTTGGTCCACGCAACCCGACAACTCCTTCCCATGGGTCGACTGGGAAGCGATCCGAGTGGCTCTCGCAGCGGTCCGAGCGATTTAAGCTGCGACAATCACGGTTGCCCTCCTGCGACGAAAGATCGAAGCGCGGACGAACGGAACCGTGCTATTTACCCCCCCGCATTCTTGCAGGAGGACACGAGGATGGGGAGGACGATTGCTTCGGCCGAAGGCGCCACGAGACCGGTCGTGTACTGGTTCGACCGAGTCGGCATCGTGCTGATTCACGTCGGGACCGTGCTCGCTCTGCTCCGGCCGGTCGACGGCGGTCTGATCCTGATGGCCGTGCTCTTCTATCTCGCGCGGATGTTCGGAATCACGGCCGGATATCATCGGTACTTCGCGCATCGCGCGTTCAGGACGTCTCGATTCTTCCAGTTCGTGCTCGCGCTCCTTGGCACTGCCGCGACGCAGAAGGGGCCGCTCTGGTGGGCTGCTGCCCATCGGAGACACCATCGCTACTCCGACACGCCGGAAGATCTCCACAGCCCCCTGCAGCGGGGCTTCTGGTACTCGCACCTCGGCTGGTGGTTCGGAAAGGCCAACGATCAAGCCGACCTCAAGTGGATCGGCGACTTCGCGAAATATCCAGAGCTTAGGTTTCTCGATCGCTGGTATCACGTCGGCGTCTTTGCATCGATGGCGCTCGCGGCGGCGTTGCGCGGTTGGGATGGATTCTTGTGGGGCTACGTCGTCTCGACCTTCGCGGTCGCTCACGCGACGTTTGCCATCAATTCCCTGGCCCACGTTTACGGTTCTCGCCGCTACGAGACGTCCGACACCAGCCGGAACAACTGGTGGCTCGCGGTGATCACGTTGGGCGAAGGGTGGCACAACAATCACCACCACTACATGAGCAGCGCAAACCAGGGTTTTTTCTGGTGGGAAATCGATGTGACGTTCTATGTGCTGAAGGTGTTGTCCTGGGACAATGGCGGGCTCGGCCACGTCGGGGTGACCCGAACGGAAGGGAGGATCGGGATCGTACTCGATTCCGAGCTGGATCTCCTTGGCGACGGTCTCACTCGACAGCTCGGCGGCGAGGCGCAAGCCGAAGTCGATTCCTGCGGTGACACCGCCCCCCGTGACGCGGTTGCGATCGACCACCACCCGACGTCGCACCGGCCGCGCGCCGAAGAGCGGCAGCAAATCCATGAATGCCCAGTGCGTCGCCGCCTCGTAGCCGGCGAGTAGGCCGGCTGCACCGAGCAGAAGCGCGCCGGTGCATACCGAGGTGATGTAGCGTGCCGTCTGCCCCTGGGACCGCAAGAAATCGATGACCTCAGGATCGTTCATGAGGGCGACCTGTCCGACCCCTCCTGGAACGAAAAGCACATCGAGTTGCGGACACGCTGACAGGGTCGTGTTCGGCAGGAGGGCGAGCTTCGAATCGGCGACCACCGGTTCGAGCGTTTTCCAGGCCAGATGCACCTCCGCGTTGGGAACCGCGCAGAGCACCTCGAAGGGGCCAGTCAAATCGAGCTGCGTGAGCTGCGGGTAGAGCAGCATTCCGATGTGGATCGTCATGGGCCGTTCTCCTCTCGAACGAGGTTAGCTCGAACAGGGCTGGCAGAAATGCCAATTGTCATGCATTTTACGCCATCGGTAGGTGTTAAGTGCCAATCGCCTTTGGCATCCAGTCATGGATCGTTTCCCGAGCACGGGTTGAAGCTCCCGTCCAACTAGGAGGAGCCCGGGTGTTAGGTCCGCAGGAGTAGAACGGAGCTGCGGAAGGCTGACAGTGCGTCGTCGAAAGGACTGGACGTGGCCGCCGTGAAGTCGTCCGGGACCGGTGCGGCCATCACAACCAAGCCAAGGGAGGCGTCATCGGCGGCACGAGCGAGCAGCGAAATGTCGTCCATCTCGGCAAAACAGGGCACGAGAACCACGCCCGTCTGCGCTCCAAGATCGGCCATCCGTTCGGTGATGCGGGAAGGCCACAGCTCGGGATCGTCGACAAAGAGAATCACGTCGACCTTGCTGGGCAGCGAACCAAGGATGTTACGCGCTGCCGACAGGAGCTCGGGGATCACTTCCACCTCGTCCTCGAGAGCTATGAGGGTCACGCCGGTGCCGGAACCCTCACCTATCACGAAGACCGAGCAGGACGAGGTCCGAGCGAGATCGCGGGTGACCGTTCCGGCATGGTCCGGTTCGGATCGATCTTCCATGACCACGATCAAGTCGGCGCCCACGCGCGAAGCTTGCTCGGAGAGGACCAAGGCGACGTCACCCCGGTCGACGACGACCTCGAATTGATCGGGGCTGCGCCCGGTGACCTCGGCTGCCTGCAGAGAGACGGCCTCGGCGATTCCTTCTTCCAAGCTGGCGGCGGAGACTACGTCCTCCTGGTGACGCTGCGGGAAGAGCGGGTGGCTGCCCACGTGACCCGGGGCGACGTGGCAGACGACGAGCTTGGCCCCGTTCGCCGTGGCGAGCTGATGTCCGCGGTCAATGGCCTGATTGGCCCGCTCGGTGAGATCGGTACCAACGAGGAGAGTTCGTACGCGCATGGTGCTCTTTACACCCATCCTCGCGGTCCTGCGAGCCTAGGTAGTCGACCTTTCGCCGCTCTCCCCGACGTTCTGGATCAGTTAAGGCCCGATCGGGTAGCCTCGCCATAACCAGATCAGCGCTTCGGCAACGGTCTGACGCACCACCCCGCCGTCGACATGGCCGGCGCCGATCGCGTGATCGTAGTGGTAGTGATAGCCCCGCAGTTTGAAAGACGCGGCCATCCGCTGGTTGGCAAGATCGAAATTTCGATACGTCGACGGAGGGTCGGTGGCGCCCAAATCGTTCGTTCCCGATTCATGCCAAATGCGGATCGGTCGATTCACCGTCGTATTCCACATGCACCCGGTGACTGCCTGGCAGGCGGTCGTCGAAAGCGGCGTATCGCATGGTCCGGGCGCGCTCGCGCCCTCGAAGCCGGCAGCGCTCTGGCAATGGTGGACGATGAGGCCGTTCGGCGCCGCTGCGTTGTACGGATCGATGTCGTGGTAGACCCAGCAACCGTGCGGGAACGGCGAGCTGGCAGGCACCTGATTGACGTACGTCCCGGAGAAGGCCAAGACGCGAGTGAATAGGTCCGGATGCCACCACGCCATCGAGAAGGAAGCCGCGCCTCCCGAGCTTCCACCGATCGCGCCGCGCCCTTGTGGGTCACGTGTGAATGTCACGGCCTGCTTCGGCAGCTGCACCTTCGTGGCCGCCGCGGCCGCGGGCAGAAGCTCCTTGTCGGCCCACTCTGCATACAGTCCCGATACGGTGTCGTATTCGAGGCCTCGCTCGCTACCCACAGCGTCACCGCCTCCGTTGCTCGGCAATACGAGGACAATCGGGGGCACTTTTTTGGCGTTGATCAGATTGTCGAGCACCGTCGACAGGAGCGGTATCCAGCCGAAGAACTGCGTGCCGTCCTGCACGACCATGAAAGGCGCGGGCGTGCCGGCCACGTACTGCGATGGAACGTAAACCAATACCTGGCGTGTGGGGGCCCTCGGAAAGATGTTCCCGGTCGGAAGCATGAAGCTAATGACGGCCCCCTTGGGCACGCCGGCGTGGGTCATCGTCTCGGGGGCCGCGGTGAAGCCCGGTCCGATCGTGCGGTCGCCGTCGCCTTCCGGTCCAGGATCCGTGATGCCCGAATCGTCGTTCGAGCGGCCATCGGATGCAGAGGAACCATCGGTCGTGAGACCACCGGTATCGGAGCCGGAATCCGCCATCGTGGAGGCATCCAGCCCGGCGCCACTCGAACTGTCGGGCAAGCCGCCGGAGCCATCGCTTGGGGCGGGTCCGGAATCCGGCGTTCGGCCCCGAACGGGCGCCTCACTCGACATGTCGGCGCATCCAACGAAAAGAGCGCTTGCCCCGAGCGCACCGAACACGAACCAACGAGCCATGAAACGCTCCCGTGCACCGATCACGCTCGCGACCTTTGCTTGCGCGGTCACGTGAAAACCGAAACCTGCCACCGGGCGTCTCGAACTCCACGAATAACGAACCGCATCGACGCTGGTCGCCCTTTATCCATTCGGGAAATACTTTCGGAATGCCCGAGCGGACGTCCATCGGAGGCGCCGCGCAGGATTCTCGTGCATCTACGGAATTGCCGCGAACCGGAGCCTTTGGTCATGAAAGCGCAGCCGGCCCGATTTTCTGACGACAGAACGATTGCCGTGGGCCTCGAAGCAGGGGACCAGCTCGATGTCGCCACCTCGCCGAATGGCGACCACAATTCGGGCATTGTCGTCGAGCGAACCCATGATGGTCGAGAGTGTCCGCACGACGCTCAATCCATGTCGGAATCGACGAGGCGTTTAGAAAAGACGCGTTTTCTCCGATGTTTCGTGAGCGCCATGGTCGCCTATGCATGCAGCTCGTCCAACCAGTCCCCGGACATCCCAGCGACGACGACCGCCGGCACCAGCGGCGGCGGCAGCTCGTCGTCCGGGGCTTCTGGTTCGAGCGGTTGGGGCCGGGATGCGAGCGGGAACACGGGAGGCGAGGGCGGAGGGATCGACGCGAGTGCCGCCGATCGCGACGTGAGCCAGGACGGCGGTGCCGCGAAGACCGATGGCGGCACCATCATTCTTTCGGATGCGGGAAGCGCGGGCGACGGCAATTTCATGATCTCGCGGCCGTTCACGGCGGCTCCCGAGATGTCCGATCAGGCCGGCGTTGCCAAGGGTCGGATCGTGCGATTCACGATGGCAAACTCGAAGACGTTCGGCGACGGCACCCGCGCGGTCGCCGTGTACCTTCCCGCGGGCTACGTCTCCGGGACCGAGGTCCCTTTCATGGTCGCGCAGGACGGCGTCGCACCGCAAAACGGTGGCAGCTTCGGCCTCGATGACCTCCGTCCCTTGATGGACAACATGATCGCGGACGGCAGGCTTCCGGCGATGGCCGGCGTGTTCGTCGATCCCGCCGGCCAGCGCAGCGTCGAATACGACACCGTGTCCGACAGGTACTACCACTTCGTCGAAGACGAGCTTCTTCCCGAAGTCGTGACGCAGGTCATGATGCAGGCGAACCGGGCCCTCAACTTGACGAAGGATCCGGAAGGTCGCGGTGCTTTCGGCGGCAGCTCGGGCGGTTCATGTGCCTTCACGATGGGATGGTTTCATCCCGAATCCTACCGCCGGATCCTCACGCTCTCGGGCAGCTTCGTCAACCTGCAACGATCGATGATGTACCCCGACGGCGCGGCCGACTATTACATGCATCTCATTCCGGAGTCGGACGCCAAACCGTTGCGCGTGTTCCTGGAAGCCGGCACGAACGACATCCCCGGATGGAAAAACGCCAACGATGCCATGTCGAGGGTCCTCGCGGCCAAGATGTATCACTACCGCTACATCGTCGCGAACGGCGCCACTCATGAAGACAACGCCGCCCGCCGCCAGTACCTACCCGACGCGATGCTTTGGTTGTGGCGCGGCTATCCAATCAAGAATCGTTAGACCTGGTGGAAACGGCCGGCGGCTAGTGCCCCTGTCCTCCCCGCGAGGGAACGCAATGCCCTTGGCGTGAACCGCGGTCATCGAGACCGGTCGGGTTTCGTGCGGCTTGTTTGTGTGGCGAGGGCGCACATAGATATCGCGTGCGAGGGCGATGCGCATCGTGAGCTCGGCGGTTGCACTTCGAGTGCAAGAGCGATGCGCGAGTTCGCGTGGGTCGTCTGTCGTCGCGTTCCGATTTAGAAAGAAAGCGCCCGTATTCGCAAGCGTCTGGCTCGAGTGAGATAATGGAACGGCGATTGCTCCACTCTTGACATTCGAGCGACTAGAGGCAAGGCCGCGGTAGGGACTCGCGCAGCAGCCCGGTTGCAGGAGAGGAATCGATGAAGAGGTTCGGCGCGCTTGGTGGCGTGGTGGTCGTCGGTCTCATCGCAGCCTGCGGGTCGCCGGACGTCCTGACGACGGAATCTCTGGCCTCGGTATCGCAGGCGCTCACCTGCGCGACGGCCTACAACCAGGCGAGCTGCAACACCTACGTGCAGGGGACGGTGGTCTCGTACAACAGCCACAACTGGCAATGTTCGAACGGCAACTGCGCCAACTGCTCCGTATATTCGAGCTGCGCGCCGGGCGCGAGCGGCTGCCCGTGGGGCACCGTGTGGACCGACCAGGGCGTGTGCGGAACCACCTGCACGCCGAACTGCTCGGGCAGGAACTGCGGCAGCGACGGCTGCGGCGGAAGCTGCGGGACCTGCCAGAGCGGCTACACCTGCAGCGGGAGCGGCGTGTGCACGGCCAGCAGCAGCAACGCCACCGGCTGGAAGGACTGCAACCTCAGCGGTGCCTGGAGCGCCTCGCTGCCTCCGGGGAGCTACACGCTGTCACAGCTGCAGGCGCGCGGCGTCGTCAACGACGACATGTCCTCGATCCAGGTCCCGTCGGGCTACGAAGCGGCGCTCTTCGAGCACGACAACTTTTCCGGGACGTGCGTCACCGCGGGCAGCGGATCGACGTGTGCCAACTGCATGGTCAACTGCGGGACGAACATGAACGACAAGGTCTCGTCGCTGAAGATCCAGGCGGCGGGGACGGGATGCCCGTCAGGCGGCGGCCTGTCGAGCAACATCAGCTCGACGCAGTTCTACACGATCTTCCCGGGCGCGGGCTCCTGCTCGTACTGGGACGGCGAGACCAACGCGCAGAGGACCGACGGAAACTTCTCGAACATACCGGGCTTTTCCGGCACCTGCCACGCTCCGCGCAAGGCGGTCTACACGTACACGGGCTTCACCGGAGTCGCCTCGACCTACGCCGCCTTCGGCTCGAACTCGAACGTGACGCTCGCGAAGCGCGAGATCGCAGCCTTCCTGGCCAATGTCAGCCACGAGTCCGACTGGCTGCACGCCAACCGCGAGTACAACCAGGCCAACCGCTGCTCCTATTGTGACCCGAACTGGTCGTTCGGCTGCCCAGCCGGCACGTGCGAATACTACGGCCGCGGGCCCATCCAACTGTCCTGGAACAACAATTACAAGAGCTGCGGCGATGCGATCGGCGTCGACCTCCTCAACAACCCGAACCTAGCTGCCGACGACTCCACCATCGCGATGAAGACGGGCGTCTGGTACTGGATGAACGGCTTCGGGCCGGGCGGCTACGGCGCCAACAGTCACGAGGCCATTCTCGCCAGCGACGGCGCCGGCGGCTTCGGCGCGACCATCTACCACATCAACGGCGGCATCGAGTGCAACCACGGATGCGTCGCCGGCAGCCAGTGCG
>WNGA01015885.1_pt1 | contig 17373 bp, 10 predicted proteins | sample 5400061 | NCBI WGS metagenome assembly WNGA01 (sample SAMN13153366, study PRJNA577476) | soil metagenome | isolation source: 100 cm soil or saprolite under grassland replicate 2 | place: USA:California | collected 2016-06-15 | reverse complement strand
CGGCCTCGACGTAGGGGCGTGGTCGCTGCTCGAGCACCGCGGCGCGTATCAAGCGGGCGTCGTAAGGGGCGGTCAGCACCATGAGGAGGAGCACTGCGATCCAGTAGCCGCCTCCGAGGACGCCGACGACGACAATCGCGACCAGGAGGCTCGGGAGCGAATACATGAGGTCCGCCCAGCGCATGATGGCGAAATCGAGCGCCCCTCCTCGATAGCCGGCAAGCGTTCCGAGCGCATTACCGACGACCATCGCGCCGATCGCGATGACGAGCGGACCGACGACCGCGGTACGGGCGCCGACGATCGTGCGCGAGAACACATCTTGTCCGAGCGCGTCCGTGCCGAAGAGGTGGCTGCCGCTCGGTCCCTTGAGTGTGTTCAGCAGATCCTGACTTGCGGCGTCGTGCGGAGAGATCAGCGCCCCGAAGAGAGCGCAGACGGCGATCGCGACAATGAAGAGAAAGCACAGGGCAATCAAAACTGGAAGCCGACGGCTCCCGCGTCTCCCGCGCATCGACCGCTCGGCCGCGTCGAGTACGAGCTCGCTCATGCCGCCCCCTTTTCGAACCGAATGCGGGGGTCGAGAAAAAGGTAGAGAAGGTCGGTTGCGAGGTTTGCGAGCATCACGGTCGTCGCAACCACAAGCGCCAATCCCTGCACCATCGTCACGTCCTTGAAGTTCACTGCATCGACGAGTAACGAACCCAGACCGGGGAGTGCGAAGGTGACCTCGATGAGGACGGCGCCCGTCAGGAGGAACGCGAGAATCATCGCCGACGCCGTGACGACGGGGATGAGCGCGTTGCGGAACGCGTATGTCGTCACGACGCGTCGAAGGGGTAGGCCACGCGCTCGTGCGAACGCGACGTAGTCCTGGTCGAGAGCTTCAATCATCGACGCGCGTGTCAGCTTGAGGACGAGTGCGGTTTGCGTCAGCGCGAGCGCTATCGCGGGCAGCGTCAGGTGAACGAGGCGGTCGGTGAACCCCGAGCCGGGTCCGTAGGCCGGAAACCAGGACACTCGTACGGCAAGGAGATAGAGTAGGACGATGCCGGTGACGAATGCCGGCATGCTCACGGCGACCACCGATCCGCCGACAATCGCACGGTCGACGACGCTGCGCTTTCTCAAGGCGGACGCTACGCCAAGGGAGACACCGACTACGGCTGTGATCGCGAACGCGAAGAGCCCGAGGAAGAGCGTCACCGGGTATCGCTGCAGGATCGACGTCGTCACCGGCAGCCCCGTTGACGTCGAGCGTCCGAGATCGAGGTGGACCGCCGCCTTCAGCCAGATCCAATACTGCGTGAGGAACGGTTGGTCCAAGTGATACTGACTTCGAAGCTGCTTGACGAGCTCGGGCGAGGACTGGCGAGCGCCCAGCAGGGACTGAACTATGTCGCCGGGTGCGATGTAGAGCAGCGAGAAGATTCCGAACGAAAGGAGGACCAGTAGCAGCGCGAGTGCGAGTAGCCGCCGTGCGAGGAAGAAGGCGAGCGGGCGCAGGGTCATCGCGTGCCCGATTCGGGGCTCGTGCCGCGACTCGCCGCGACGGAAGACTCGCTGTCGGCTCGCATCGCCGCAAAAAGGAATATCACTTTTCCTTTCGGCGACGAAGCGGGCAAGAGCCTCGAATGCACGGCCCAACGGCCGACGCTTGCATCGACAGCAGCTTCAGTGTAAAAGAGTACCTCTTTTCCATTTGAACCACCGCGCAGACACGACAGGAGGGAATCGATGGATGCTGCTGCGGAACCACACCCCGCGGACGTCGAGAGCCAGGGGCTGCTCAGCGGCGAGCTGACCCGCCGCGATCTCCTGATTGGAGCCGGCTCATTCGCCGCCGCGGTGTCATTCGCCGTCCCCGGGCTCGCGCAGGCCCGGCAGTTCCGGTCGTTCCTGGAAGACGCGGCGATCGCCAACCTGCGCTGGGCGCTTGCGGCGGCACCCTCCTCCTTCGACGTCGCGGCGAACTTCAGTGGCGACACCATGATTGCCATGTATCCCACGCAGGACACGCTGGTTAGCTATTCGAAGTCGCTCGACCTCGTCCCCGTGCTGGCTTCGAATGTCGCGAACCCGAGCCCGACGAAGTACGTATACACCCTCCGCAAGGGCATCAAGTTCAGCAACGGGGCTGCGGTGACCGCGGACGATGTCGTCTACTCGATTCAACGGAACGTGGACGCGAGCCTCGGCTCGCAGGTCAACTCCTACTTCACAAGCGTGCAATCGGTCAAGAAGACGGGGCCAAACGAGGTGACCGTTCTGCTCAAGCAGGCCGATCCCCTCTACAAGTACGCGCTCGTCTACGCACCGGTCGTCCCGCGAGCCTTCGCACAAGCTAAGGGCAAGGGCCTCGGGGCGCAGGGGAAGCGAACCTGGGTCTCGACCGGTCCTTACATGCTCGATCAGTTCACCGGCGACAAGATCGTCCTCGTTCGCAATCCCTACTACTGGGGCAAGAAGCCCGGACCGCAACAGATCACGTTCACGTTCATCAGCGACGCGCAGACGCTGCAACTCGCGATGCGCTCTGGACAGATCGACGGCACGTTCAGCGTTGCTGTCGCCGACACCGCTCAGTGGCAGGCGATTCCGCGCATCAAGCTCCAGTTCGCCCCGGCCCTCCGCTCCTGGTGGCTGTCATTCGATCTCGAAGCTGCTCCCTGGAGTGACCTTCACGTCCGGCGGGCGATGGCATACGCCCTCAACAAGAAGGGCATCATCAACTCCGTTCTGCACGGGCACGCGACTGCTTCGAACGGGATGGTGCCGCCCGGACAGTGGGGCGGAGTCCTCGGGCCCGTGCAGCGAAAGAAGCTGTACGCACAAATCCCGAGTTTCGCGTACGACCTGGCGAAGGCGAAAGCGGAGCTCGATCAGTCCAGCGTCGCGAAGGGTTTCTCGACCAGCATCAACATCCCGTCTTCACGCGGCTCCATCGTCAACGCGATGCTGGCCTACGCGGCAGACCTGAAGAAGCTGGGGATCAACCTGGACGTCAAGTCCGTGCCCGGGTCGCAGTGGCTGGCTGCGATCTACGCACACAAGGATCTCGGCGTCCAATTCATGGGCTTCGGCCCCGACTATCCGGATCCGGCGAACTACCTCGTTCTCGCCTACCCGAGCGCCAACGCGGTCGCAAACAACTTCAACACCGCGAACTACAAGAACAAGACGATCGACATCCTGCTCGACAAGCAACGCACCGCGCGAACAAAAGAGGAGCGGGCGAAGTACCTCGGGCAGATCATGAAGATCTCTCAGCGCGATCTGCCGTATCTGTTCCTCTGGTGGGACGACTTCGGGATGGCATTGAACAAGTCACGCTCGCTGAGCGGCCTCAACGCCTTCTCATTCGAGTTCGGCCAGTGGGTCCACAACGTCTCTTGAACTCGGCCTAGACCCCAAGGGGACCGAGCATGCGGCGGGGTGCATCTGTCGTTCGACAGGTGCACCCGGCCAGCCTTCCGCTTCCGCGTGCCGGACACGCATCCGTGTGGAAGTAGTACTTCGGTTTGCGCCCGAGAAGCCGTTGCGAGACGGCGGTGACGATGCGGCCACGGCTCACCGCGGCTGCAAGCCCAGCTCGTGCATTAGGAACCCCATCCATTCGGCGTGCTGCGCAGGATCGCGGGAGACGGTCAAGTGCCCACCCGCCTCGACCACGCGCAGCAGAATCGGCTGGTCGGAGTTGTTGGCCGCCTGCAGCCGTGCTGCGAGCTTCCGCGACTGCCATGCAGGGCAGCGCATGTCGTTCGCGCCACAGTAGATGAGCGTTGCCGGATACGACGTTCCCTCGACGACATTGTGGTAGGGCGAGTACGCCGCCATCGTTTCGGCGTCGGAGGGGTTAGCCGGGTCGCCGTATTCGAGGGTACAGCTGGCGGTATACGAGTCTCGATCGAACAAGAGCATGTCGTAGAGCCCGACGAGCGTGCAGACAGCCGTCCAAAGATCAGGCCGCTGCGTCACGGCGACTCCGGTCAGCAGGCCGCCGTTTGACCCGCCGACGACAGCCAGCTGACTTGCTGTCGTGACACCGTCTGCGATGAGAGCCTCGGCGGTCGCATACAGGTCGTTGAACCCGTTCTGCTTCTTGTCGAGACGCCCGTCTCGCCAGAAGCTCGAGCCGTACTCGCCCCCGCCGCGCAGGTGGCTGAGGACGAGCACGCCGCCGGCCTCGATGAACGGCATGTAGGTCGCGAGATATCCCGGAATGAAGGAGATGTTCCAGCCGCCGTACGCATAGATCAGCGTCGGTTGCGGCTGCGAGGTATCGAGATTGGAGCGGTGGAGGACGCGGTATCTCACCGGCGAACCGTCCGGAGCCGTCGCAGTCTCGTGACGAACGGAGATGTCTAGGTGTTCAATCTCCGGCGGCGTCAGCTCTTCGAGCGCCCACTCTTCCAGGTCGTAACGGTAGAGCGCCGGTGAGCGGGTGAGCGTCGAGAACACGAATGTGAACTCGTTCGCGCCAGCGGACACGTTCTGCCCCATCCACGGCGAAGGCGTCTGATATGGCCCCGACCCGAGCTGCAACACCGTGCCGCGACCGGGAAGCTCGACCTCTCGTTCGAGAACGTCTTCCAGGTCGAGTACTTTCAGGGTCGCGAAGGCATCGGCGAGGGAGCACACCACCAGGTGGTTGCCGATCCGCTCGACCGAGGTGATGACCTCCTCGCTCTCGGGGAGAAGCGTCGTCCACGTCGACTCGTCGTCCGCCGTCGCGATCGGGATCCTGTCCAGCCGGCCGCGAGGGCAACCCGCGGTGGTGATCGCGACGTACGAGTCGCCGACGAACACGCCATACCCACGCCCGGGACGATCGAGAAGGAACGGTTTCCAGTCACCGTCCGGGAGCGCCTTGATGAAGTCGGCGCGGGGGTCGATCTCGCTCGTCACAGCCAGGAGGTAGCGGCCGTCGGGGGAGATCTGCGGGACCAGGCAGTAGGCCTCGCGGACCGTCAGCGGCTCGGGAGCAGATCGAGCCTCGTCGCCGAGACCGTGGAAGTAGATGTGCTTGTCCGCATCCTCCCAGTCGGGGGCGTGACCCCCGTTGTAGTAGAAGCCGCCCTCGTCGGGGAGCCAGCAAACCGTCGCGATGGATGTAAATGGAATCCTGTCAGGCAACACCTCGCCGGATGCTGTCTCGACGATGTGAAGCACGCTCTGCTCGTCGCCGCTGAAGGAAGCGCCGAACGCAACGTAGCGACCGGTCGGCGACGGATAAAACCAATCGAGTGCGGCCGGCTGGCCTGCTTTCGCAAGAGCTGCCGGATCAGCGACGACCCTACCTTCGCCGGTTGGCGAGTCGGAAACTTCGACGACGAGACCGAGGTCGCCCGCCGCCATTCTGAACCAGCGATCGCCGAAGCGTGCCGGCGCATAGTTGAAACGTCTTGAACCACATTCTTCGATTTGCGCCCGCAGAGCGTCCAGCCAGGGCAACTGCGCCAGGTAGGCGGCGGCGCGCTCGTTCTGGCGCTCCTGCCAGGCGACAACGTCTGCAGAGGAGTCGTCCTCCAACCATGCGAACGGATCCTCGAACGTGATACCGCCCACCGTGCGGATTGGTGATGGGTGCGCCTCTGCCTCAGTGACCATTTCAGAATCCTTTCGGGCCGACTGTTTTCCCCTCAAAGAGATAAAGAGTTTCTCTTTATGCATGCGTCGCGTCAACTTTCCCTGTGCGCGTCACAAGGACAGGATGAGGGTGCCGGGTGGGTCGGTCATTCGAGGCTGACGAATGCAGGCTTCCTCTATCAGGCCACGTGGAGGCCACGTCACTGCGTATCGAATACCGCGGTCAGCATCGGAGGTTTTCGAAAGAACAGGCCGCGCGGAGGAACACTGCGCGCGGCGTTGATCCGGACGCGCGGAAATCGATCGAGAAGCGCGCCCACGGCGATTCGAGCCTCGAATCGCGCCAGGTGCATCCCGAGACAAACGTGCGGCCCGGCGGCGAACGCGATGTTGTGCTTCGCGTTGTGTCGCGCGATGTCGAATCGATCCGGATCTGGATAGAAGGCCGGATCGCGGTTAGCCGCGCCCGCCAACAACGTCACGGCATCACCAGCCTCGATTCGCACTCCTGCAAGCTCGACGCCTCGTGTCGCAAATCGCTCAAAGCTCGCCACCGCGGCCTCCATACGAAGTGCCTCTTCCACGGCGTTGTCGAGGAGACCGCGCTCGCGGAGCAGTCGTTGGAGCTGATCCTCGTGCGTGAGCAGCAGCCAGACCGCGTTGAGGATCAACGACTCGGTCGTCTCGATTCCACCGAACATGATGACTGCGGCGTTTGACACGAGTTCCTCCGGATTCAGCTCGCTTTCGCGGCCGCGTACCACCTGGAGAAGCAAAGACGGCGCTCCGGGAGCCGATGTCGCCAGATGGCCCTGAACCACCTGGCGGAACGCGTCGAACGCCTGCACCGACTCGGGAGGTACTACACCGGTCGTGGTGAGGGTCGTCATCCCGTTCGCGAATGCGTCATACCATTCGAGCACCGCCGCGATATCGGCAGCAGGCAAGCCAAGGGCACGGGCAACGGTTCGTACGGCGAGCGGACCGGCCATTCCCGACCGCAACTCGGCCGACCCACTTCGACTGCAGTCGTCGAGAAGCGCATCTACCGTTTGAGTGAGGTATGCCTCGAATTCCCTCCGGATCGTTGCCAGCCGGAAGGGCCCGGCAAACGGCCGGCGATGCCGTCGATGCTCATCCCCGTCGACCGTCAGCATGTTCGTCCCAAGAATCCCGCGCACGGACATCCGACTGTGATCCACGGTGAAGGTTTCTGGGTCTCGGGCGACCGCGAGCGCCAGCTCGCGAGTCGTCACAAGCCACGAGTTCAGCGTGTCACACCACGTCACTGGTTCCGATGACCGCAGTTTCTCGAACAGCGGGTACGGGTCGCTCTCTAACTCCTCGAGCGCAACGGAAGCGCCTAGAGGAAATGCCCGCCGCCGACGCTCACGGATCACATCGTTACGGAACTGCATCAGAGTTCACGCGCTTGTAACCCTAATCGTCGGAGGCGATGCGGAGTCGCGGCAGGGTACTATGCATAGCCGACGCCCTCTCGGTGCGCTGGAATGTCGCTGCTTCTGCGCCGGCCGGCGACTCTACGGGTAGGGCTCGTAGGTGGTGGTCGGGGTGGTTGTGGTGGGCGGCACCACCGGGCTTGTCTGCGTGAGAGCCTTCGCGAGCGTGCCGGCTGGGGTGATCGCGAACCACTTTCCCGCGACGCCTTGGCCGTTCACGGCGCCGACCCGCTTGTCTCCCGAGTAGCGGTAGAGCGGAAATCCGGCATACATGACCTGGGTGGTCCCGTCCGGACGCTTGACCGTGCGCAGCTTCGCTGCGTTGATCCCGGGGCCGGCCTTTGGCTTCGCTCCGGCCTTGACGAGAAGCGGCGGCCAGAACTTCGCACACGTCCCAGTGCACGCGATCGCGCCCTGTTTGTCGGGCGTGTAGTGGTAGAGGGTCATTCCGCCCGCAGTGGCGAGCAGACGGCCGAATTTCGCGTTGTGCACAACCTTCACGGTTCCACCACCCGACATCGTCGCGGCCATCGCCGCCCCGACACCGGCGAGCGCGAGAAGGACGAGCGGCACCGCGCGTCGTGTGGGTCGGATGTACACGAGCGAGAACCCCCTATTGCTGGACGATGGCTCCGTGCTGAAGTACGGCTGGAGGAACCGGTCGGTTTGGTTCAAGACCGCGTGCACTGGTTCGATTCCGGTCGGGGGCACTGCCTTTGCGAAACCGCCGCACAGCCTGGCCTTCCGCTCGGCCGGGCTTTCACGGTGGTCTAACCGTCAGCCAGACTGTCGTTGTGACCATCGGCGTGCTCCACCCGGGCGAGATGGGAGCGGCGGTTGGAGCGGCGCTGCGCGCGGCAGGGCAGACCGTGGTCTGGGCTTCGCCAGGACGGAGCGCGGCCACGGCTAAACGCGCCGAGGAGGCGGATCTCGAGGCCGCCGGCGGTTTGGAAGAGCTCGCCCGTCGCAGCGATGTGGTCTTCGCCCTGTGCGGAACGTCACGCCTCTATCTGTCCGGTGCCGACGCGCCGTTCGTTGCCGACCTCTTTGCCGGCACCATCGTCGACGCGCGCGTCGTGTCCGAGAACCTCGGTGCGGCGTCGGCTCTCAAGATGGCGTTTGCCGCATGGACGAAAGGCACGTCGGCCCTCCTACTCGCCGTCCGCGCCGTCGCCCGCGCAGAGGGTGTGGAAGAGACCCTCCTCGAAGAGTGGCAGCTGTCGTTGCCCCATCTGCCGGAGCAGTCGATCGCGGCCGCCCGCTCCGCGCTCGGCAAGGGCTGGCGTTGGGTTGGCGAAATGGACGAGATCGCGGGGACATTTAGCGCGGCAGGCCTGCCGGACGGCTTCCATCGAGCGGCAGCAGAGATTTACCGACGATCGCCGCGCGGCGACTACGCCGCCGAGGACGAGGCTCTCGAGCGCATGCTCGCAGCGTTGGCAAGACCGGCCTCATCCCGCGACGCAGGTCCCACCGGTGATGACCGGGAATCACCGCGGTGACCGGCCACCGCTTTGACGAGTCGCCGCCTTCCGGCCTCGGGGCTGACGCCAGAGACCTGGCTGTAGCCTCTCGGTCAGGAGCTCGCTTCGGTTGCGGCGATCTGCCGCTCGAGCCGGTCGGCCAGACCCGGGACCCATGGGTGGCCGTCCCAGCGTTCGCCGAAGGCCACCAGATCCCTGATAGTGCCGCGGGCCTCTTCGAGCCTGCCGAGCGAACACAGCATGCGCACCCTGCTCGCCGCATACGGCAGCGCCATTCCCGGAACGAGAGGTAGCAAGGCGTCGAAGCGCGAGGCGGCCTGCGCGAACACGTCGGCATCGCCGACCGCCGCCGCGGCTTCGGACAGCGGGAGCAACGTCTCGGCCAGGCGAAGGCTGTGCTGTCCGTCCTCGTAGTGCCGGCACGCCGAGGCGAGCGCGCTCAGCGCCTCGTCGTGACGCTCCTCCGCGAGGTAGAGGCGGCCGCCCACGGCGACGAACTCGTTGCCGAGGAGCGGGAGGTTGAGGCGGCGGGCGACCTGCTGGCAGTCGACCAGGATCGCCTCCGCGTCGCCGAGCTGCCCCGCTTCGACGAGGAACCGGGTGAGCAGCGCACCCACTCGCGCACGGCGTGGCTCGTCGCCCCAGTGGAACATCAGCTCGTACGTTTGGCGAAGCGCTTCCAGGTACGGCTCGCTCCACCGCTCGTCGAGCGTCCACGTGCGCGCCAACGTGCAGATCGTGTCGGCGCGCACCGTAGGGGTGAACTCCTCGCGCGATGCCTCGAGTGCCGCCCAACCGGCAGCGTCGGCGTGCGGGGCCTCGCCACACAGCGCGAGAGCGAACGCTCGCAGCGCGAGGGACTCGGCATCGAGCAACGGCCTCCCCCTCAGTGACCCCGACAGCACAGTCAGCGCCGCGAGCCCGCCGTCGAACACACCGGCACTCAGCTCGTCGTCCACATGACAGGCCTCGACCAGCGTCGCGGCGATCATGCACAGGTGCTTCGGCAGCGCCGGATCGTCGTGCAGATTGGCCTTCAGGTGATACGGCATCGCCCGCGTCAGCAGCCGGAACGCCGCATCGCTCGAGCCGGCGGCCTCGGCGATCGAGGCCAGCACCACGGCTGCGCGAACCGGGCTTAGCGATTCCCCCCAGGCACGGCGCACGTCTGAAGGCAGCGTCGCGCTTCGCATCCCCGGGAACTCCATCTCGGAATTCCACTCCGGCGCGAGGAGCGGACCGCTCTCACCAAGTGCCCTCGCGGCCGCGATCAGACAGTCGGGAAGCGTGCCGTCGACGATGCGCGCCTGCGCTCCGGCAGAGCCGACCAGCTCGGCCAGCGCCGCCGTCGGCGTGTCGCCTTCCCGGTTGACCACCGTGAAGGACGGCGAGCCGGCCGCGCCCTCACGCAGGCTGAGGTACTGCGGGTCGTAGGTGAGGTCGGCGCCGGAGAAGCCCACGACGAGTACCGCATGCTCGCGAAAGAGCCGCGCAAGCGCAGCCTCGAGCGCGCTGGGACGGCCGAGAACGCGCTGGCGCAACGTGTCGACCATCGTCGAGACGCGGTCGACCGAGCCGTGAACCTTGATCACGGGAATCGCGCGCGGCGCCGATCCGCTCTCGAGCTCCTTCGGTGACCGCTCGAAATCCTCGGGCGCGCAGTAGACCCTCGCGTTCACGCCGGCAGCGTCGAGGACGAGCTCGATCAACCGGTCGAAGTTGGTCGTGACGACGGCACGGAGGAACCCTGTGGCCGCGAGCACCGCGACGGCCGCATGGCCGTCGTTCCACGTCTCGATGTCGAGCGGCTCGAAGAGCGCGAAGTAGTGCTCGCCGAGCGACTCTTCGGCGAGCTGCGCCTGGAGGTCGGGCTGCGCCGCAGCAGCCGTCTCGCGCCGGTCGCGCACGAGCTCGAGCACGTCGTAGCCGACGTCACCGTCGGTGTGAAGAGCCAGGCACATGGCCAGGTTCTCGAGGAAGGCGTCGTTGATCGTAGTCCAGCCCGGGAGCGACGACGGCGGGCCCATCGACAGACCGGCGCCCGCAACGAGGACGAGGCCGTGTATCCGGACGTCTCGCGCGACCGCGGCGGAATCGAACGAGGGGCGCTCGGCGTCGGCCATCGAGTCTGGATCACGAACCTTGACAGGTGTTGCCGGAGACCGTTGGATGCTCGCAATGGCCGCCGCTCCAGAGAACGCGCCGCAGGACGATGAGCCGCGTTATGTCCTGATCACGGAGTGCCTACAGAACGATTTCGTGCTCAACTCGGAATGCCGGCTGTCGCTTCCGGAGGCGATGGTACGGGCGGTGTTGCTCGGCCGCCGCCGGTTCGAGCTGGGCACGGGTGACAGCGTTCGTCGACTTCCCGCCAAGGCGATCTCCGCCGGGCCTCTCGGGCTGTTCCTCGAGCAGACGATCGGCCGCCGGCGCCGCGCTCAGGACGGCCGGGGTGTCCTGCACGTGATCAACATCCGGGACTGGCACGTCCCCGACGACAACTACGACTTCGAACGCCGCAGATATGGCGCCCACTGCGAGGCCGGCACCTGGGGGGCCGGCTACGTCGACGGCCTCGAAGGCTGGCTCGACCCGGCCGGGCCGTTGCCGTCGGAAGAGGCGCGCTACTTCGAGGAGGGAAGCGTCCGCGTCCACCACGTCCACGCCGACTCCATCTACGACTTCAGGCCGCGGCGCGCTCACATCGGTACGGAGGAGCGCAAGTTCCGTGCATCCCCGCTCGAGGTCCTGCTCGATGTGCTCGTGCAGGGGTCCGAGGCCGACCAGGAGCGTGCCCGCGGGCTTTTGCGCGCCGATCCGCGCGTGCAGGCGCTCTGGCCGCTCGCGGAGGAGATCGACGATGACGAGACGGTGCGCTCCTCGGCGCGCCTCTACGTCGCGGTGATCGGGTTCTACACCGACATCAAGGTGAAGATGCTTCTCACCGGGCTGCGCACGCGGTACGAGCTCCCGAACCTCGCGGTCTCCGACACGTTCACGGCCAGCTCGAGTCTCGAGCGGCATCTAGGCGGGCTCGACTTCGCCGCAAAGCTTCTGACTGTCGAGGTCGTGCACGGAATCAACGACCTCGTCCGCTTCCTCGGCGGCACGGGCGACGTCGAGAACGAGGCGGAGATCGTCGCCGCCGACAGCTTCTCCCGTTACCAGTCCTACTTCCAGGACCGGCAGAACGTGCTCGCGCACGAGAGCGAGAAGCTGCTCGAGTACGAGCTCCTGACCCAGCGTCGCTCGGTCGAGGTCTACGACACGATCCGTCGGGCGAACACCTTCCTGATCGCCTGGGGCATGGTGTTCCTGACGGCGACGCTCGTGCTCTCGATCCTCAGCGCGTTCGGCGTCGTCCGCTGGGAGCTCGCGGCGGTCACGGGCGGGCTCAGCCTGGCTCAGTTCGTCGGCGCCTTCTTCGCGCAGCCGAGCGCCGACCTCCAGCGCAACCTGACCAACCTCGCCGTCTTCAAGATGATCCTCGAGAGCCACAGCCTCAAGGCGGCAGTCGCGCGCTTTCACCTGACCACCCCGCAGGCGCTGCGCGAGCTGCAGACGAAACCGGAGGCCGACGCGGCCGCACGCCAGATCGATGCGCTGCGGAAGGAGCTGGACGCGATCGTGGAGCTCGACCGCACGGACTTCGACGCGCTGCACCAGCTCGGCTTTGGCACCGAGCTGCCGCCCGCCGGCGTCGTTGCGACGGAGCCGGAGAGCGCGGCGGTTACCGATCCGGCGGCGACCGCAGCCGTTCCGCCGCCGCAGCCCTGAGCTGGGCGGGGAGCAGGCAAGGCTCGCAGGCGTAGAGGCTGACGCCGTTGGCGCTGACGGTCACGAGCCTTCCGTCCGCGACGAGCATCGCATCGACGACAGGCGAAGCGCTCGGCCTGACGAGTGCCACGATGCCGTCCGTTGCTGCCTGCCAGACACGGGCGGTGCCGTCGAGCCCGGCGGTGACGATCAGATCGTCGCCCGGCCCGAAATGGGCGCCGGAGACAGTGTTCGTATGCCCCCGGAGGAGGCCGGTCTCCACGGCCCCGTCGGTGCGAAGGATGCGCGCGGTGGCGTCGCCGCCACCCGTCAGGAGCTGCGTGCCGTCGTGGCTGAAGGAGATGCTGCCGATGTTCACCAGCGTGCGGATCGGCTGTCCGCCGCTGCTGCGCCAGATGCGGGCGCCGGCCGCCTCGTCGAGCGTCGCGACGAACCGACCGTCGCTGCTGAAGGAAGCCTGCAGGACCGGCGTGGCCGTGACCTTTCGGGCACGTAGCACGGCCGCCTGTCGTCCGCTGCCCACCGACCAGATGCGGGCGACGCCGTCGCCGCCGGACGTGAGCAAGGAGTGGCCGTCCGAGCTGAACGAGACGGAGTTGACGGTCGCGTCGCCGGTGTGGAGAACGTGGACGAGCGCACCGGTTGCCACCCGCCAGATGCGTGCGGTCCCGTCCTCGCTCGCGCTCGCGACCAGCTTCCCGTCCCGGCTGAGCGCAACCCCGCCGACGCGGCCCTTGTGTCCTCCGAAGGTGTGAACGATGTGGCCGTCCGCGACGCGCCAGACCCGGACCGCGCGATCGAAGCTTCCCGCGGCGAGAAGGTCGCGTCGAGCGTCGAAGGCGAGCGAGGAGACGAAGTCGGTGCTGCCGCGGAGGCTCGAGACCCGCCGCCCGTCGCTCGTGTCCCGAACCTCGACCTGGTTGCCGCGGCCCGCAGTCGCGACGAGCGCTCCGTCGGAGCTGACGGCGACCGGCAACAGCAGCGGTTCGCCGTCCGCCTGCGAGGTCGTGCGCAGAACCGCGAGGCGACGCGTGCCGAACGGCTGCCAGAGCTTCGCTCCACCTGGCGACCGGCCCCACGTCGCAACCAGGTCGCCGGCGGATGAGAAGCTTGCGGCGCGGTGGAGCTCGAAGGCCGGGCCGGGGCCCGAACCCCCGGATACGCTTGTCGGAGGCGGCGGCGGGCCAGCGGAGCCGTACCCCTGGCTCGGATACGGATCGGGTAAGACGACCGTGTGGTGGAACCGGGGCGGCCGCGGCGGCAGCTCGGCCTGAAGGGCGCCGCTCCGCGAGTCCGAGATGCGCGCGGTCGTGCTCGCGGAGACCAGGAGCGTGCCGTCGCGGCTGAACGCGCCGCCGCCGCGGGTCCGAGCGAGGACGGCCTCGGGTCGACGCTGGGCCACGTTCCAGATCACGGTGTCGCTGCCCTCGGCCGCGAGCCGCCGGCCGTCCGGGCTGAACACCGCGCCGCCGGCAGTGGGCAGCGTCGCCACCAGCTTGTGGTTCGCGGTTCTGAACACACGCATCGCTTCGAACCTCGGAATGACGGCGAAGAGACGGCCGTCGGGGCTCGAAGCGAAGCGAAACGGCGCGTCCTCGCTGACGCGGGCCGCCCAGGCAGCGGTGCGTGCGTCGACCACTCGGGCCGTCCCGTCGGGATCGATCCAGCCCGCGACGCCCTCAGCCCTCGGCCCGATCCTCCCGTCCCGGAAGCGCCAGACCCGGTTGGGCCAGCCGGGATGGCCGCCCGCGACGAGATACCCGTCGTCGGCGCTGAACGCCGCCCGGGCGAGGAGACCCGGAAGGATGCGCGCCCGGCTGGGCAGCTCCCGCCAGCCGCGGACCAGCCAGAGGCGGATCGCGCCGTCGACGTCGGCGGTGACGAGGAAATGGCCGTCGGAGCTGAAGCGCGCCGAGTAGACGAGCTTGTGCGCGACGAGGGTCGCCACGAGCTTCCCCGTCGTCGAGCGAACGAAGGCGCCGCCTTGCCCGGCCGTGGCGACGAGCGGGGCGTCCGGGCTGAAGTCGACGCCGTAGGTCGTTCGCTTGGGCGCAACGAGCACCGCCGGCTTCGGCCAGGCGACGAGCGCCCTCCGCAGTGCTTCCTCGGCCTGCGGTGTCGCGCTCGTCGCTTCCGCGCGCGCTGCGAGCGCCAGACTCTGGCGCGGGGCGAGGGCCTGCACCCGGAGGGAGCGAGCGGCGAGTGCCTGCGACTTGGCGACATTCGCGCGCCGCGTCGCGATCGAACGCTCGTGGAGTGCCCAGGCGGCGAAGGCCGCGAACGCAACGACGAGGCAGAGGAGCCCGGCCGCGATCAGCACCAGCCTTCGTCGGACGGCGCGCTGGCGCTGCGTCTCGGCGTCCTGCTCCCGGCGGTCCTCGTACTGCTTCCGCCAGGCGAGGATCGGCTCGGCGAGGATGTCGTGAAAGAGCTCGTAGCTCGTGCTTCCCTCGTCGTGCCCGGCGGCGACGGCGCGGAGGATGCGGCCGCTCTCCCCGGTGCACAGCTTGTCGAGCACGGCGGTCACCTGCGGCTCGGGTCGTTGTGTCCACTCGGCGAGGTCAGAGGCGGGGTGGGCGATCTTCGTCTTGCTACGGCTGACGAGGAAGCGGAAGCAGCCGGAGGCGATGTCCTGGTCGGCAGGCGTGAGCCGGCCGAGCGCATCGAGGAGGTGGTTCTCGACGATCCGGGCCGCGCCGCCGAGAGCTTCGAGCCGGGCGAGGGTGAGCGTGTGCTCCCCGGCTGCGAGGGTGTCGCGCCAGAGTCGCTCGAGCACGAGCTGCAGGAAGGGCGCCTCGACCCGGTCGCCCGACGCTTCCGCGGCGGAGGTCTCGCCGCCCGACTGGAACGTCAGCTGTCCGCCTGCGGTGGCGGCGAGCACGGCGTCGACGAGCGCGGGCTCGATCTCGAACGGCTCCTCGTCCTCGGGCAAGGAGCGGTTCCAGGCCTCGATCGGCCCCTCGATCGCGTCGCGTGCGCCGTCGAGATCGAGATGGTCGACCCGGACGTAATTCGCAAACAGCGCGGGAACGTGCCCCTCGAAGCGGTCGAGCTTGGCCCAGGCGTCCTCGCGGATCGAGAGCAGGACGTGAACGGGCAGGCTCGGGTCGTTGACGATCCGCGCGAGCTCGGCCGCGAATCCGGTCAGGCGCTCGTCGTTTCCCTCGTCCGGGTGGTACTGGAAGTACTCCTCGAACTGGTCGAGCACGATGAGCAGCGTCCGGTTGCTTCCGGTCCACATGCGCAGCGTCTCCGCGAGCGTTGCAGCCGGCGCGGCGGGCGACTCGGTGCCGGCCGACTCCTGTAATGCAGCCCGGGCGGCCTCGAGCAGATGGTGAGCCGGATCGTCACGCCACGATCGGAACACGCAGACGGCGAACGGGCTCTCGCCGGCTGCGGTCGCAGCCTGCTCGCGCAGGGCGTGAACAACACCCGCCATCAGCAGCGAGGTCTTGCCGACCCCGCTCGGCCCATACAGGATCGTCAGCGGGGAAGCGCGCAGGTTCGCGGCGACGATCGCTACCTCGACCGAGCGCCCGAAGAAGAACGCCGAGTCGCCCTCGTCGTAGGGGACGAGCCCGATGTACGGGCTCCGCGGACGCGAGACGCCGCGTACCGCTTCCGCGCCGGGCGCGAGGCTCATCAGCCCCGCGTCGCCGGGACGGCGCCCGGGAGCCTCGCCTCGAGCTCGTGCACGTACTCGCTCAGCTCGCAGTAGACAAGCTCGACATTGGCGCGCTCGGGGGTCTCCCAGAGGGCTTCCTCGATCTTGCTCTGGTTCGGGTCGGCCGGCTCCCGCTGCACGGCCCACGACTTCGACTGGAGCTTGCTCGCCCCCCAGATCCGGTTGAGGACCACGCGGAGGTTCCAGTCGCTCAACGAGTAGCCGAGGAAGAGCAGGCTGTTGCTCGTCATCCGCTGCGAGAGGGCGATCGGGATCGCCGCGCCCACGTCACCGACCGAGAGATAGTCGATGTAGCTGTCCTCGGTTATGACGTAACTGTCATCACCCGCGCTCGCCCGATCCAGACAACCGTGCAGCTTCAGAACAGCAGGACGCTCGAGCACGATGGGCAGGCGGGTGTACTTGTTCGGGCGGGCGATCACGGTCGGCTTCCGGCCCGGCGCCCGATGCACGAAGCGGCCGCGCGCCTCCGCATTCTGCTTGGCCTCGTACCAGATGACATCGCATTCGAGGCCTTCCTCCGCAAGCGCCCGCTCGACGAGGTCGTCGTAGTTCGTCGTCACCACGAGCAGGTGCGGCAGGCCCGCCTCTCCCAGCGCCCTCGCGGCCCGCGCGAGCAGCCGATGCAACGACGTCGGCGGAAACTCCGGATCGAAAACCTCGCGAAGATAGAGGTAGAGCTCGTCCTCGCCGCGCGCGGCGTCGACGTACTGCGACACGCGCAACAGGTCGAGCGCCTCGTGCATCGGGTATCGCCCGCGCGCTGCGAGGTGCTCCGCCAACTCGGCCCCACTCGGCAGGAACGAACCACCCTGCTCCCACACCTGGTCGCCGCGGTCGCAGAGATTCGCTCCCGCACCCAGAAATGGGACCATCCGACCCTCCGCGAGCTTCTCGGCGATCGTGAGGTAATGCTCCTCGTCTGCCCTCTCCACGCGACCACCCAGCCCTCGTGTCGCTCGCAGCGGCACGGCCGAGCCGCGGCAAGCTCATGGCCAGATTAGCGAGTTCGGTGGTGGAGGCCAAGCCCTGCGCAGACGCCGACTACGATCGTCCGCATGTCGAACAGCCGCCTCGTGTACTCAACAGACGACGGCGACCATAGGAGCCGGAACAGGGAACCGCGCAAGTCGGAGCAGCGGCATCACCGCACGGACGGTGTCGTGCGAGTGTCGCGTGAAAAGGGTGGCCGGCGCGGCAAGATCGTCACCCTCGTACGCGGGCTTCCCCAACGCGAGGCGGAAGCCGTAGCGGGCGACCTGAAGCGGCTCTGCGGCGCGGGCGGGTCGATCAAGGAAGGCGTCGTCGAAATCCAGGGCGACCACCGCGACAAGATTGCGGCGCACCTACGGGCAACCGGCTATGACGTGAAGCTCGC
>WNGA01006036.1_pt1 | contig 17378 bp, 14 predicted proteins | sample 5400061 | NCBI WGS metagenome assembly WNGA01 (sample SAMN13153366, study PRJNA577476) | soil metagenome | isolation source: 100 cm soil or saprolite under grassland replicate 2 | place: USA:California | collected 2016-06-15 | reverse complement strand
GCCTGGCGAAATTGCTCGACCAGGATTACACGCTGCGCCTCGTGGCCGCCGACGATCTCAAGCAGGCGCTCGGTGCGGACACCGCTGTGCTGATGTTGACGCAGGTGAATTTTCGTACCGGGGCGATTCACGACATGGCCGCACTGACCGCAGCAGCGCACGCGGCGGGTGCGCTGACGATCTGGGATCTGTCCCATTCGGCAGGCGCGGTGCCGGTGGATCTCAACGGAGCGCGGGCGGATTTCGCAATCGGCTGCGGCTACAAGTATCTCAATGGTGGGCCGGGGGCGCCTGCCTTCGTCTACGCCGCAGCACGTCACCAAGGGCAGGCGCCGCAGCCCCTCTATGGCTGGCTCGGTCACGCCGCGCCATTCGAGTTCGCTGCCGACTACGTTCCCGCGGACGGGATCCGGCAATACGTCGTCAGTACCCCATCGATACTGGCGCTGGCCGCTCTGGAGGAGGGTGTCGATCTCCTGTTGCAGGCGGACTTGGCGCAGCTGCGGGTGAAGTCGCAGGCGCTCACGGAGGCGTTCATCACGCTGCTCGAAGCGCGTTGTGCCGGGCTGGGTTTGTCGCTGGCCACGCCGCGCGATCCCGCGCGCCGCGGCAGCCAGGTTTCATTTGCGCACGAGCAAGGCTACGCGGTGATGCAGGCGCTGATCGCGCGCGGGGTCGTTGGGGATTTTCGCGCGCCCGACCTGCTTCGCTTTGGCTTCAGCCCGCTCTATATCCGGCATGTCGATGTTTGGGACGCGGCCGAAACCCTTCGCGACGTCCTCGTGACCGGTGCTTGGCGGCGACCCGAGTTCCAGCACTGGGCGGCGGTGACCTGAAACCAAGCGGGCATGACTCCTGATCCGGAAAAGGTCCGCGTCTGGGAGGCACGCGCCCCCGCTTACGACCGCCTCTGCCACCACTGGGAGATCTTCTCTCTGCTCTCCAATCGGCTGATCGACCTGCTCCCTACAAACCTGCAGGGTCCGGTGCTGGACATCGGGGCAGGCTCAGGATTGACCTCGGAGCTTCTGCTCGCCCGTCACCCGCGCTGCGAAGCCATTCTCATCGAGCCGTCCGAGGCGATGCTGAACATCGCTCGCGTAAATCTGGCCGGTCGCCCAGCACGATTTTTTGCAATGGGTCTCGATGAGGCGGCATGCGATCTTCATGCGGTCGCCGCGATCGCCTCCGCGTCCATGCAGTTCATCGATCTCGAGCCGGCTTTCGCCACATTGGCCCGTGTCATCGCGCCGGGCGGACACGTCGCCTTCAATCTCTGGTGGCACCACTGGGAAGAGACGGCGACCGGAGAGAGGATGTCGGGATGGCTCCCCATCGCCTGCGCCGCATGCCTGGACGCGCAGCTTCTGCCACCCGAGACGCCTGCTTCCGCTCCGCCCAAGGCCAAGACGCGAACCGGCCTGATGAGCGCTTCCCGCCGGCACGGCTTCCAGCCTCTCGCCGAGCATTGCGACGAATACCTCACGCCGGTCGGCTTCGGTGTGGATTACCAGGCCATGGACCCGGAGTGGCCGTTGAAAGGATGCGCGCCGGAGAATCGGCGGGCCCTGTTAAACAAAATGCACGAGCTGGCGCAGGGAAAATTCGAAGCGTTGGTCTCCACTCGCTTCTTGTTCCAAAAGACCGCGGAAGATCGCTGACCATGAAAACCAAGTCGATGAAGCAGCCGGGACCCGATCATCCGATCACGATCGAGCCGAATCCTGCGCGCGTCACGGTCTCGGTAACAGGCCGCATCGTCGCCGACACGCGGCGGGCGATGACGCTGCGAGAAGCGTCCTATCCGCCGGTTCAGTACATCCCGCGCAAGGATGTCGACATGACGCTGCTGGAGCCTTCCGACCATCAGACCTACTGCCCCTGCAAGGGCGATTGCACTTACTACAGCATTCCCCTCGGCGGACAGCGCTCCCTGAATGCCGTGTGGATCTACGAAGCGCCCTACGATGCTCCTGCAGGCGGACCGGGTCATCGAATGAGCTGTCCCGGCTGCAAATTTAGCTAAGACCGCAACCGCTTTCCCGCGCCCCGTCGTAGGGACGCGATCATCGAAGATGTGCTTGCAGGAAGTCGGCGGCCGCAACCTCGGCTCGTTCGACTTGTTCCGGTGTAGCCCCGGCAAATCCGTGTCCGATTTTCTTCAGCGAAAGAAATTCGTGCTCGACGCCAACTTCGGCGAAACGCGTCGCGAGGTTCTCTGACTCCTCGTGCGGTACATCGGTGTCCGAGGTGCCGTGAATCAGAATCGTCGGCGGGTAATTCGCGCTGATGTTGTGGAGTGGGCAGTAGGGCTGGAACCACTCGGCATCTTCGCGCGGCTCGTGCCCGGTCACTTCGATGGGCCATCGCCCCAGTTGCCTGCAGTACAGATAGAAGTACGCTCTGTCGACGTCGGCGGGTGGCTCTGAAACCGCGACGGTCCCCACCACCCGATCGGCCTCCTCCCGGCTTACGCGCGCCATTTCGCGATAGAACGCGCTCGGCTCTGTTTCCCAAGGCGCGGTAATGTCGCCATACCCCCAGAATGACGCGAGCACTCGCGGCCCGGGACGCATCGAATAGCCGCTCATCAGACTCAGATACGCCCCGGCCGATCCACCCGCCATGGCGACCCCTGCCGGATCGATGCCGAACAGGCTCAGTCCGCGGTCGCGAATCCAGCGCCATGCGTCTCTCACGTCTTCCACGATGTCGGGGAGCTTGGTCTCTGGAGCGAGACGGTGGTCGATCGACACCACGACGAAATTTCTCTGCAGTAATGTCTTGAGGAATGTCGGCCGTGGAGAGTTCGTCCGTGATCCGAATATCAAACCGCCCCCGTGAATCCAGATCACGCAGGGCTTGCTCGCGCCCGGATTGGCGCCTATGACATCCGCCTTGATGTCGCAGCCTTCGACCGTCTTGTAGACGTAGGTTTCGCGAGCAGGAGGCGTATTCGACGAAATCGGCACCGGATCAGACACGGCTAGCGCGTACGACCTCGCATCGACGCTGGCTGACCGGGCAGCGCCAACGATTTTCCGGTGTTTACGATTTGATCGCCCTCGACGCGCAGAATGGAGATGTCGCGGTCCAGGTAGTTGCCGACATAAATGTACCGCCCATCGTTGCTGAATACCGCGCCCTCCGGCAGACCGCGCACCTCGACTTCGTTGCTGCGCGTCACTTTCTTGCCGTCGATCTTGAGGGCGACGACTTTGCCGTTCCGGTTGTAGAACCAGGCGTTTTTGGCTGCATCGTTGCCGTTCAGCAGCAGCGCTACCGCAAGTTTGCCGGTCGGGCTGATCGCGAAGCCTTCCGGTGCATCGCCAATCACGACCTTGTCGATCACGCGAGGCGGGTTCGCCTCGAGATCGATCACGGTCACCGTGTCGGCGTTGCCGTCCGATCTGCCGGCCGCTCCGTTGTCGGCGGACAGCGCGAGCTTGCCGTCACGCGCGATATCGAAGTTGTATGGCCACAACCCGACGGGTATGTCCTGCTTGGTATAGGCGACCTTCTCGCCGTTCACCTCGAGCAGCGCGAGCTTGTGTCCCGGAAATTTCCCCGCGATTGCGCGCTTGCCGTCCGGCGTGAACACCACGTGTGCGACCTGCTCCCCGATTGCGACGGTATCGATGAGGGTAACTTTCTTGCCCGCGATGCGCAGCACGCTGATCGAGTTGTCCGTGCGGTTGGCGATCAAGGCGAGATTGCCCGCGCGATTGATGGACATGCCGGAGGGCTGCTTGCCGACCGCGACGGTCTCGAGCAGGGCCGGCGGATTCGTGGTGAGGTCGATCACATAGAGCTTGTTGTCCGGGACCATCTTCCAGCCTGCACCGTCCTTTTCCGCGTCCATCGAGTTCGCGACCAGCGCGAGGCTTTCGTCGGGCGTGATCGCGAGATTCACCGGCGGCCCGAAAATAGAGTTCATCAGCGGCAGGTTGACGAGGATCCTGGGCGCCAGCGGATCGGTGCCGATGTCGATGATCGACACGGTGTCCTTGCCCGGCCCGCTGAAGACGAACGTGCCGGCATCGCTGAAGCCGACTTTCTCATCGTTGCCGACCACCATCAGTTCGCGCTTGCCGGGCGCCGGATTCATCGCGGCACAGCCGGCGAGCGAAATCAGGCACGCGATAACGATGACGAGCTTGAGAGGTTGAAATGAGGCAGCCATGGTTCCTCCTGGGTTGAGCGCGCCAGTACGGCGCGGGCGGGGGAGCGCCGGTTTGTGATGGTGTTCTCGGATCGGAGGGCAGCTTCCCGCGTCGACGATATCACAGCATGCGGCGGGGCGCGCTCTGCGGGCGGAAAAACCGTGAAAGACGAGTTGCGGTAGTCGTTGCCTCGGGCAGCTCGTTGACAACCTGCGGCCCGTACGGGATATTGCCGCACGCCTGCCGGTATAAACGAGCAGGCCAAACGAGGAGGAGGATACGGTCATGTTCAGCAAGGTGCGTTCGGCGCAGTTGCGCGCCATGATCACGACGTGGCTCGTTGCTACCATCGCGAGTCTCGCGCCGCTCTCGCCTGCCGTCGCCGCCGACGGCATTACGCCCGAAATCCTCGCCGCGGCGAAGAACGAGGGCCAAGTCACTTACTACACGTCGGCCGACCTGGTGCTGGCTAACAAGCTAAAGGCGGCCTTCGAGGCCAAGTACGGCATCAAGGTCAACGTCCTCCGCCAGAGCTCGAGCACGATCTTCAATCGGGTGAATCAGGAATTCGATCTCGGCACCAACGCGGCCGACACCGTCGAGACGTCCGTGATGAGCCACTTCGTCGACATGAAAGCGAAGAAGATGCTCATGCCGTTCACTCCGGGGACCGCCAGCCTGATTCGCAGTCCGAAGCTCTACGACCCGGAGCACTACTGGCACGCGGTGAAGCTCGAATTGACGTCGATGAATTACAACACGGACAAGCTGAAAGGCAACGACGTGCCCAAGACGTGGAAGGATCTGCTCGATGCCAAGTACAAGGGCAAGGTGGTCCAGGGGCACATCAAGTCGAGTGGAGATACTGCGTTGATCGCCTTCAACCTGGTCAAGATGTACGGCTGGGAATATTTCGAGGCGCTGCGCAAGAACGATGTGCTGACCCTGCAGGCGTGCACGCAGGTCGAGCTGGTCGCTCGCGGCGAACGGCTCATCATGATGTGCGACTATTCGCAGCTCTTTACGGCGCGCGCGCAGAATATCCCCGTGATCGGCGCGGTGCTTCCGCAAGACGGCGTCTTCATGCTCGCGGGACCGGAGGCGATCCTGGCCAAGGCGCCGCATCCGAACGCCGCGAAAGTCCTCGTGAACTGGCTGTTCTCGCCCGAGGGCCAGATGATCTACGTGGACGGCGGGGACGCGGCTTCTGTCGACAGTCCCGACATCAAGCTTCCGCCCGACTTTCCGGACCTCAAGAAGTACAAGCTGATCGACACGGACATCGACGAGTTCAGGAAATGGCTGCCCGGAGGCGTCGAGAAGTTCACGGAACTCTTCGGCGGCTAGACTTCGCAACCTGCGTCTCGAGATGAAGCTCTGGCTCTGAACGCGGGCCTGAATCGCTTGGTCGGATCGCGGCACGCGCAGGTCCGGCCGCAGGACGCTGCGTGGATCGCTGCCGCGCTGGTTCTGGCCGCGTTGGTGCTGCTGCCTGTCTACCACCTCATCGTCGCGAGCTTCACGACGAAGGATGGTCTATCGCTCGCCAACTACGCGCAACTCTTTCGGGTGCGCCGCTTCCAGGAGGCGATGCTCAACTCGCTGCTGCTCGGCATCGCTTCTTCCGTTTTCGGGATGTTGATCGGGACGCTGCTCGCGTGGCTGGTTGCCCGAACGAACATGCCATTCCGCCGGCTCGTGCGGGTTTGCGTACTGGGGAGCTTCGCGGTGCCCGCGTTCGTCAACGCGCTGTCGTGGGTGCTGCTCGCCGGCCCGAACGCAGGCTCGCTCAATCAGCTCTGGATGGCGTTGACCGGCTCGCACGAAGGTTTCATCAACATCTTCTCGATGCAGGGGTTGATCGTCGTCTCGGTGGCGACCGTCTATCCACTGGCGTTCATCTTCATGCATAACGCCTTCGAGACGATGGACACCGAGATGGAGCACGCAGCGAGGCTGCTGGGAGCCAATGGTGTCCGCGCATTCTTCTCGATCGCCCTGCCGCTGGCGCGCCCCGCGATCATCGCCGGATTCATCATGACGTTCCTCGAGGCGCTCGCGCTCTATGGAGCGCCCGCGGCGATCGGCGTGCCCGCGCGCGTCTATGTCGTCACGACGCAGGTATGGTCGCTTTTCGAGTACCCGCCTCAGGTCGGGATGGCCGCGGCGCTGTCGTTGCCGCTGGCTCTGGTCACGATTGCCCTGCTGTGGATCCAGCGCATGCTCATCGGCCGGAGAGGCTTCGGGACCATTCGGGGGAAAGCCGGTCGGTGGCAACGCGCCGATCTCGGTCTATGGAAATGGATCGCGGCGAGCGTCGCCGGCCTGATCGTCTTCGTCACTTTCGTTCTTCCTAACGCGGTCCTCGTCTTCCGCTCACTCTACCAGGAGAGCTACAGGGCGTTGTCATTGACCAATTTCACCTTGGCTCATTACAAGTACGTTCTGTTCGACTACATCGATGGCCTGCCGTCGATCCGTCACAGTCTCGTGACCGCATTGGCCGCCGCGACTCTGGCTGCGTTCCTTGCGCTCATCGCCGCGTTCATGTCGAGGCGCAAGACGACGGCGTTCAGCGGGGTCCTGGCGTTCCTTTGCATGCTGCCTCTGGCGATTCCGGCGATGGTATTCGCGGTCGGCCTGGTCGCGACCTACAGCAGCGGCTGGATCGTTCTTTACGGGACGCTCTGGATCCTGATGCTGGCGTATCTCACCAAGAACCTTCCCTACGCGTTCATGAGCTGCAACACCGCCCTTGCCTCGGTTCATGTCGATCTCGAGCGCGCCGCGAGGGTCCTCGGCGCATCGACGTTGCGGACGCTGCGGGACATCACCGCACCGTTGATCCGGAATGGGCTCTTGAGCGGCTGGATCGTCGTCTTCGCAAATTCGCTGCGCGATCTGAGCGCGTCGGTTCTCCTCTACACCTCGGCCACGACCGTGATCTCGACCGCGATCATGGACGTGTACTACGCGTCGGCGTGGGGAGCGGTCGCGGCGCTGTCGGTGATCCTTCTCGGCATCAACGCCGTCGCGATAACCGCCGGCTACCGGATTCTCGGCAGGAACGTTCTCAGTCCCAATGCATAGCCGAGAGCGCCGGAAATCGCCAGCATGCTGAAGCTCGAGCTCGTCAACGTGGTGAAGCGCTTTGTCAATGAGGGCGACGCCGTCATCCGCGGGCTGAGCACGACCGTCGCCGAGGGCCAGATGCTCGTCCTGCTCGGCCCCAGCGGCTGCGGCAAGACGACCACGTTGCAGTTGGTGGCAGGGTTGCTCCATCCCGACGACGGTTCGATCATCATCGACGGCAAGGCGGTGGCGGGTCCGGGCTGGGGCTTGCCTCCCGAGCGTCGCAACCTCGGCATGGTGTTCCAGAGTTATGCGGTATGGCCGCACAAGACCGTGTTCGAGAACGTAGCATACGGTCTGGAATTGCGGTCCATGCCTCGGGAGGAGATTCGACTCAAGGTGCAAAAGACACTCGATCTCGTTCACTTGAGCGAGCTGGGTACGCGCTATCCTTCCGAGATTTCCGGCGGACAGCAGCAGCGCGTGGCGCTCGCTCGAGCGATCGTGGTCGAACCTTCGCTGCTTCTGCTGGACGAGCCGCTCAGCAACCTCGATGCCACCTTGCGGGAGCAGATGCGCATCGAGTTGAAGGTTCTGCAACGGAAGCTGGGACTCGCGTCGATCTATGTCACTCACGATCAAGCCGAAGCGATGGTGCTGGCCGATCACCTGGTCGTGATGAGGAACGGGATCATCGAGCAGCAGGGTCCGGCCGAAGCGGTGTTCCGCCGTCCCCGGTCCGGATTCATTGCCCGCTTTCTCGGCGTCACGAATCTCCTGAAGGGACGGGTAATCGAGATGGCCCCGAATCGCGCTCGGATCGAGATCGGCGCGTTAGGGACGCTTTCGGCTTTCCTCGCAGATGATGTTCGAGCGCACCTGGCGCTCGGCGATGCTGCCTGCGTTTCGATCCGCCCTCTCGAGCTGACGCTATCGGCTGCCCGACCGACGTCTGCGACCAATGCTTTCGAGGGACAGATCACGGAGAGAATCTTCCTGGGCGACCTGACGGAGTATCTTGTTCAGTCCGGAGAAATCCGCTGGCGAGTCCACGCCGCCTCTGCGACTCGCTTCGTTCCCGCAGACACCGTATGGATCAGTTTTGCACCTGAGGCCGGCACCGTCGTATTGGACTCATAGTCTGGAACCATGGAGCAAGGAGGACGCCGTGACGTGGAAATCTGAAGAGGAAAAGCTCGGCTGGATTCGCGAGAAGCTCTACACGCCCGTAGTCTCCGACACATTGGACGGCCTCGGCTTTCGGCACCAGGCGATGCGTCACGACATCCGGCCGCTGCATCCGGATTTCATCGTGGTGGGCCGAGCGCGAACGCTACTCTGGATGGCGACTTACGAGCCCGTGAAGCCGAACCCGTACGTGAACGAGATCAGAGCGATCGATTCGTTGCGGCCCGGCGATGTCGCGGTCCACAGCACCGACCATTCCTGGACGGTGGCCCCGTGGGGTGAGCTACTCTCGACCGCGGCGCAAATGCGCGGTTCGACCGGGACAATCGTCGACGCGGTGGTCCGCGACGTCAAGCGGATCATCGCCATGGGCTTTCCCACGTTTGCGCGGGGCATCATGCCGCTGGATTCGTGGGGGCGCGGCTTCGTGGCCGATGTCGATGTGACCATCCAATGCGGTGGCGTGGAGGTCCGGTCCGGCGACCTCGTGTTCGGAGACTACGACGGCGTGGTCGTCATACCGAAAGCGGTCGAGGACGAAGTGCTCGAGCGTGCGTTTCGCAAGGCGACAAGCGAGAACCACACGCGCGCCGAGCTGTTGCAGGGGCATCTCCTCGCCGACGTTTACGAAAAGTATGGCGTGCTCTGAGGGGATCAACGGCAACCGATCGAGCCTGCGGACAACAGCCCATGAAATATCTCAAGTATGACGAGAAGCTTTCGCAATGCTTTTCCAGCGTGATCATGGATACGCTGGACAGCCTGGGTAGCCGCGTCCAGTGCATTCACCCGGACATCCGGCCCCTCGTTCCCTCGATGCGGGCTTGGGGTGAGGCCGTAACCGCGCGCTTCGCGGCCGTGCGGGAAGCGCCGAAGAGCCCTTACGGCCTTGAAATCCAGGTTGTCGATGGCCTGCGGGAAGGCCAAGTGCTCGTGACCCAGTGCGACACACAGGAATTGTCGGCCGCCTGGGGCGGGTTGCTTACGACCGCCGCGCGGAGCCGCAAAGCAAGAGGCGTCGTGACCGATGGCGGTGCCCGAGACTACGCAGAAATCGTCGAGCTCGGCTTTCCGACCTTCTGCAGAGGATTGACGCCGTACGATTCCCTCGGACGGATGGATGTCGTGGAGACGAGCGTCGCGATCCGTTGCGGCGGCATAGCGGTGCGCCCCGGAGATCTCGTTTTCGCGGATGTGGACGGAATCGTCGTCGTTCCCCAAGATCTGGCGGACGAGGTGATATCGAGAGCCTGGGAGAAAGTCAACGGCGAGAGCAAAGTTCGCGATGCTCTGCGTGCCGGAGCGAGCGTTGCGGAGACATTCGCGAAGTACCGAATTCTTTGACCGCATGCACTCGAGCCCCCAGCCGTCGGCAGACATCGTCGCCGAGAACCTGCACGCGGTGCAGGTCATCTATTTTGCGTATCAGTTGGAACAGATGCGTGCGTTCCAGGTGGTCGAGCGCATCGTGGAGCTCTTTCAGCAGGGACTCCTGCCACTGGGCGCCGGTCGGGCAGGACAATCCTTGCAGCGCTACTGGAAAGCAGGCGATCGGCTGACGGAGCTGGAGCGCGCGGACCTCTATGCAGGCGCGTTCGGTGCGCCAGGCGGCCAAGCCAGTGACGCCGAAACAAATGACGACTTCCTTTCGCTTTGGCTGCGCTTCATATCGAGCGTTGCGATGTATTCGAGGCAGCGGACGGTGGAGGGGTTGCTCGTACCGCCCACTCCCGCCAACGCGCGCGTGCGGGAAGCCGCACGGGCGCTGGTCGCCAATGCGTCTGCGCACGGCGCGGGATTGACGTCGGCGGCGCGGCGAATCTCGGCCGATGTGTCGGCGCTGCTCGCATTGCTGCGCGAGCCGGAGGTCGCGCAGGCCTTCGGCGCGCGGGACATGTGGCAGGTGATCGACCAGGTGAACACGAGCGAGCTCGGCGGCGCGGTCGACGTGATGCGGTATCGCACGCGGGCGCAGGCGGGGAGCGTGATCCTGCAATGGCTGGCTGCGCATGCGGATACGCTGCGCAGCCCGGATGTCGTTACAACAAACGCCTCCCCCGGCGATGCAGATCTTGTGCAGGCCGTGTCGCAATGGCTCGCCGTCAGCGGGATACAGGACGCCGCGGTCGATCAGTTCGGGCATCCGAACGCATCCGAATCCGCTGCAACGCCGCCGAAGGATCTGCCGGCCATTGCGCAGGACCTGCTGCAGGCGGCAGGGCTGTCGGCGAGCAACGATCCCACGGCGGGCTCGCCCAAGGGCGCGGTGCTGTTTCGCGGCCCGGTCGGTAGCGGAAAGACGCTGGCCGCGTATGTCTTAGCGGAAGCGTCGTCGCTCCCGATGGTGCGCGTCGACCTGTCGCGGGTCGTCAACAAGTACGCCGGCGAGACCGAAAAGAACCTGGCCGCTGTTTTTGCCGACGCCGAGAGGTCCGGCTCGATCCTGTTTTTCGACGAGGCCGACGCGCTATTCGCCAAGCGCAGCGAGGTAAAGGACTCGCACGACCGCTACGCGAACCTCGATATCGCGCATCTGCAGCAGCGGATCGAATCGCACGACGGCTTCGTGATCCTGGCGAGCAACCAACCGGCGCAGTCCGACGACGCTTTCGCGGACGAACGCTGGCGAAGGCTGTTGCGCCGGACCGTTCGCTTTCCTCTGCCGCGGCGCTGACACATTCAGGTCAGCGCCCTACTCCTGCTCTCCGACGGGTTCCTGCCCGGTGGTGACCGCCGCTACGTGGCTGTCCGTATCGACGTAGAGACTGAGCGGCTTCTCGTACCTGAGAATGCCAATTACGTCGCCGAACTGGCTCAGGGGGTAATAGATGTACGGCGCCCCGCTATAGGTCGTATTGGCCGGGATCGTCTTGCCCTCCTTGATAAAGCAGATCCTGGCGACGAACGCGTTGGACTTGAAGCAGTTGATCTCGCAGGCGTTGACGTTACCGGTGAATCCGCTATCGGTGACGTACCCGCACTGGTATGAATCGAAATCCTTCCAGACAAAAGACATTTCGCACCTCCTGCGAGCGCTGCCCGGGCGCTGGGATCACCCGCGGCTCGCACTATCTTACTCTTGGGATCGGCTCGCCTGCTCGACACCCTGGCTCAGAGAACGAACGCTTTCCTCGAACGCAGCTCCGATGGCGGTTGCGGCGCCCGTGCACACGTCCATCCAGTCCGTGAAAAAATCGGCGTGGTCGCGCCGCGGAACCGAGAGCTTGTCCGTCGCTAGTTTCGAGGATGACTTGGTCTTCGGATTACCCAGCCCGGATTTCTCGATTGAATCGCGCGCCGCGAGGTGAAATGGCAAGCGCGTATTCAAAGTATGCGCTGCCCAAGGCACGAACATCGCGACCTGCGGCAAAGTCGAGTTCATCAGTCCGAAGTTGTCCAGGATGCCCATGAACTGGCGTGCGGCCGCGAGCGATGCGGGCAATTGCACGAGCGCGCTCAGTGTGGCCACCCTGAGACGCGGGCAGAGTGCCTCCACTTGTTCCTGCGTCAAATTGTCGAGCGCGGTCGCTATGGAGAGGTTGCCCTTGCTGTGCCCGACCATGATGGCGACCGAAGATTCCGGCAGCGACAACAGCCGGTTCAGGCAGTCCGTCTCAGGCAAGCCCCGCACGTAGGCGACGAGCCGGCGCGGATCGCCGTTGGGTTGCGTGTCGGCGCTGATCTTCCGCAGTACGGGTGTCAGCGGCGCGAACCATGTATCGATGACCTGGCGCAAGAGGTTCGTCGGTCGCAAAACGAACCATCCGACCAGGCCCTCGGCCACCGCATCTGCGAGGCCGTACCCCGAGACGATCCCGACCACGGGCCGATCCAATGCATCGGCAACGTTCGCCGCGAGCGCCGCCGTGCCGAGCGCGGAGCTGCCGACGCCGGCAATCGCCACGACTTCCAGCCTCTTTGCGTCCGGCGACGCGAGAAAGTCTTCGACGTGCTCGAAGTGCGCGACCTCGCGTTCGTGACCGTCTCCGGGATGCACGACCAGGATCGACCCGTCGGGATCCGACCAGCGCAGCAAGTCGCGTCGCTTCGCGGCCGGGATCGTGTGCACGTCGTAGAACAGAAGATCGAGCACGTTGTTGCCGGCGCGCAGAAGGCGCACAGGCGCACGCAGGAACAGGCGTTCGAACACGGCGAAGCCTGAAAAATCGAAGCCCAAGCGCGGTTCGGAGCGCGCATCGTCCATGGGGATAGCGCTTGCGAGGCTCGCGGCGCGGCGGGCGATACTGGGTTGCATCCTGCGTATCAGCAACCGCGCGCTCGACAAGCGCTTCGATCGCCGCGAAGCGGGTTTGTGCTTCGTCGACACCTTGTTATGCCGGAGCTTTGCCATGACATGCCCTTCTGATCGAACCGGTCGTGAAACGAGGAGAGATGTGGCCGCGAAACTACCCGGCGTCGCCGCGCTGCGCAACGTGAATATTCGCGCGGCGGTTGTCACCGGTTGGCCATCGTGTCGGCGTTGGGCTTGCGCCGCTCGGTTGGATCATGCCCAAGGGAGTGCGGCCCATCCCGGCCAGCGCCGTGACGTCCGCGGTGCTGGCACGGCCATTCTCGACGCGAAGCCCGGAGTCCGCGTCCTGAAATCGGGAGCGATGCAAGACAAATGACTCTAAAACTCTAGGCGGTACAACCGCACCCACAGGTCCGGTTCCGATCTTCCTTCCTTCTTGACGTTGAAACGGTCACCGCCATCGGACGTTGTCAGCTCCGTTGTACGCCATAGAGACGGTCTTTCCACGAGCACCTGTCGGAATTCCTCCGTAGCCCAGATTTGTCCGGGCAGCACATGAGGCTCTACTCTGCTCGCGCACAGAATCGCGCTTCCTCCCAAGATGCTTGGTGGCTCACCGCCGGTACTCGGTTGCAGCTGCACCTCTCCGTAGTGCAGAGCTATGCGCAGGCGAGGTTGGCCGGTGGCCTGGTACACATCGTCCATGATGTGCCGTGCGGCCTGCGCGAGAAACGCCGGGTCTTCGTGAATGATCAAAACGGAATCCCCGGCCCCTGTTTCCGCGACGACGGCTCTGCGGGCCCAGTGCCTGACGGCTTCCTCCAGTGCTTGCCGTACTGGGACCTCGGCTCCGGCGTGCATCAGGCCACCAAACCCATGCACGTCGCCTTTGAGCACGCAGAAGGTATGCGAGCTTGTCGCGCTGTTGACACTTGCGACCTCGCGCCAGGGGCGGTCGTAGCCCACGATGTTGACGCGGTCTACGCGCTGTAGATAGGCGGGGTTCACCCGCCCGATCACGTCCGTCAAAACGGGGTGGACCAGGTAGTGCGTGGCCTGCGGGAGCGTTCCAATAGGCTCGAGAGTCGCCTCGCCTGGCCGCAGGAATCGCTGGCCCCACTCTCCGCGTATTCGGTCGTGATGGACGTAGCCGAGTAGACCCACTCTGTAGAGCGCGCAGAAGACGTGCTTCTCTTCGCCCCCCGTGGCGATGCTGTGCTCTAGAAAGAGCCTTTCCACCTCGTCGCGGGTAAGCACGTTGCCAGGAAGGATACGAAAGAGCCGTTCGACCTCCAGTTCGCCGATGAACGGAGCGATCTCGGCGAGGTACTCCTGGGCGATCTCGGTCGCGACCTGATGAACGACCTCCTTGAAGCGAAGCTCGCTTAGACGCTCATCGGGCCGGAGTGCAGACAGACGCTCGCCGATAGACATCAAATCGCGCGGCCGGAGGAGCGTGTGCCGGCAGATGTACTCGAAGACCTCTTCCTCCTCGCGCGTATACGTATCGCTAACAGCGGTCCGTCCCACGAAAGCCTCGAGGGGATCGGTGCGCAACCGATCGGGTCTCGCCATCGCGTCGCTCTTCATCAGGCGGACATTGTTGATGAAGATCTCGCGCAGGCTCCGGGGCGAGTACGCAATATCGACCGCGCTGCCGCGATACTGCTGGGCCATGACGGTTGTCTTGGTGAGGCGGGCATAGGCCTCCTTGCGCACTGCGGCGAATACCTTGACGTGATGGTTGATCCGGCGGAGTTGATACGCGACCTCCACCAAACCGAGCTGAGCAAAGTGCCACACGTTCGGCGATAGCTCGCCGGTGACGCTCGGATGGCTCGTGAGACCTTCGACATGCTTGTTGAAGTACTCGTCGACGCCATCGATGAAAATGGCCACCGGCGAGCTAACCGCGCGGAGGCGCGGCACCAGGTGGCCATCTGTGTCTGCGCCACAGCGTTGGAGCTCGCGTGGCGTGAAATCAAGGAGGCGGACGAAGTGGTCGATGACGCTCTGGAGCTGCTCGTCGGCGATCAGGCTCCTGAGTCCGGGGCCAACTCTGAGCTCGTCCAGCGCGCCGACGTGCTTGAGAGTCGCAAGCGAGATTGCCGAGAGCCAGATCTTCGACCACGGAAGGGGAGACACTACGAAGAAGGCCAGGAGCTCCCGGCTAAAGATCTTGTCGCCGATCGGTTTGTCGAGGAGCGCTCTTGTCGGCAGGCAGGCGGCCCGCCCTTCACGTTGGTAAAGGATGCGCTTGGCCTTGAGAAGGAGGGTCTTGCCGAAGCCCTTGGTGCCGATGACGATGAACTTGTCGTCCCGGTCCGAACTCAGGAAGCCATCGATTTCGGCAGTGCGATGGAGGAGGGACTCGTTGAAATCCTCTGCAACCCGGATGTCATCCGCGTCAACAGTCCATGCGCGCATACATTCTCCTGCGGTGCGCTGAAAGCATAGCCGAGGCCGTATGCACAGAGCAACTGGAACAACGCCAACGGTACTGAGGCGATGGAGGAGCGTGCCTCCGGTCTCAATTGACAACAAGAACTTGCTTGTAGACAATGCCCTCGTGAGCACGTTGCTTCGGCGGCGGCTCAGCCGGGTCATCCGCAGGCACCCGGTCTAAAAGGACGTTTCTGTCCCAAGCGCTGCTCCTATCCCGCAAGGGGGGAGGGTGTATGGGCAGTGGAAGCGTCTCAAATACCCCTGTCGCATCTTCGATCGGTCCCACGCGCGTCATGCCAGCGCGTACCCGGGTCTTATGCCTGCCGACATCCAAGGCTCGCTCAACTGATGCCGCAATATCGCGACGGGGCAAGGCGTTCACGCGCAACACCTGATGGCGGGCACAACGCCGATTATTGCGCTTGACCTCAGCGAACGTAAGGCTTTCCGATGATCAACCATGAGTGGAGGTAACTATGCCGGCAGTCGAGCAGAACACCCTCAAACGCCGGGGCGTTGGCCTAATCGCGTCCGACCAAGAGCGCGCCTTTCCGGGATTTACTCTATTTGCCCCTCTCTTCGTGCAAAGCAGAACGGTGTATTTGATCGACCTTCAGGGCAAGATAGCCCACGCCTGGAATATGCCTTATTCGCCGGGCCTGTCCGGCTATCTGACTGAACGCGGAACGCTGTACTACAACGGACGCTCCCCAGAGAACAACCCCCTCAGTCGCTTTCCGTTCAAAGGTGGTGTGGCCCTGGAAGCGGACTGGACCGGCAAGGTGCTCTGGGAAGTACGCCATCCGGACCATCATCACGACGGAATTCTGCTGCGTAATGGAAACGTGCTGCTGGATTGTATGGGCCAGGTACCCGACGAAATCGCGCAGCGTGTCAAAGGAGGGATGGAGGAGCCCGAGATGCGATCGGACCAATACCTTTCCCGACCGAAGGCTGAAGCCGGCAACATGTACTCTTCGTACTTGGCTGAGGTGACTCCTGCAGGCAAGACTGTTTGGGAGTGGCGCACTTGGGAGCATCTTGACCCCGTTGCAGATGGCATCGCCGAGGTCCAGGCGCCTCGGACGATGTGGCATCAGGGAAATAGTGTCAAGGAGTTGCCTGACGGCGATATCCTCGCCAGCTTCCGGCCGACCTCCACTGTTGTTCGCATCTCCCGCAAGACCGGAAAAATCGCGTGGAAGCTTGGCCCGCCGACGGTCTCTGGCCAGCATGCGCCAACTCCGCTGGCGAACGGCAACGTCCTGATATTCGATAACGGAGTTCATCGTCTCGATGACTCGATGCCGTATTCAAGGGTGCTCGAGGTCAATCCAGCCACAAACGAGATCGTATGGAAGTACCAGGATAGCCCGGCTTGGAACTTTTTCTCGCCGCGCATGGGCTGCGCTCAACGCCTGCCAAACGGCAATACGCTAACCACTGAGTCTTCCTTCGGCCGCTTCTTCGAAGTTACCAAAGAAGGAGAGATTGTCTGGGAATACGTCAATCCATTTTTTGGTAAGCCTCTTTTTGGCGGCCGGGAAGGCTCTGAGAGCAACCAAGTCTTCCGGGCGTACCGTTATAGCGAAGAGGAGATCGCGCGGGCTAGAGGCTAGGTTTTGAGCTGCTTGCAATTTAGGATCGGCCAGCGTCTTCCCACCGGGCGCGATCAAAAGCGCTCGACCCACGGACGCAGCTCGACCTCCCAGGTCCAAGCGCTGCGCGGTTGCATGAGGACGTGCAGGTAGGTTTGAGCGATCGCATCCGGATCGAGCATCGAATCATTTTGGTCGACTCGACCCCGCGGCCGTATCGCTCCATCGATCACGAAGTGCGCGACATGAATACCCTTCGGCGCGAGCTCGCGTGCCATGCTTTGGGCCAAGCCGCGCAACGCGAACTTCCCCATCGCAAACGGCGCCGACTCCGCATAGCCCTTGACGCTGGCGGAAGCACCGGTGAAAAGGATCGCCCCGGAGCCCTTGGCCAGCATTCTGGTCGCTGCGCGTTGCGCGACGAGGAAGGCGCCAAAAGCGCTCACCATCAGCGCACGGCGGACCTCGTCCGGTTCAAGTGTCGCAAAGGGGCCGCGGGCGCGAGCACTGGCGTTATAGATTACGACATCAGGTGGCCCGAACTGCTTGTCCAGAGATTCGAACAGGCGCGCCACCTGCGCTTCGTCTTGCGCATCACAGCCGAAGGCGGTTGATCCCGTCTCCTCGCACAACGACTTCAATTTGGCGGGATCGCGCGCG
>WNGA01006035.1_pt1 | contig 17378 bp, 18 predicted proteins | sample 5400061 | NCBI WGS metagenome assembly WNGA01 (sample SAMN13153366, study PRJNA577476) | soil metagenome | isolation source: 100 cm soil or saprolite under grassland replicate 2 | place: USA:California | collected 2016-06-15 | reverse complement strand
CTGCTCGACGGCCGTGACTAGACTCGAGCCGATGCTCGGGCACCTGCTGAATCTCGGCGAGACGCCCTATCTGGAGGCGTGGGAGCTGCAGCGCTCGATGGCGGCTCAAGTCCTGGAGGGGGCGCTCCCCGACACGGTCATCTTGCTCGAGCACTCGCCGGTGGTCACTCTGGGACGGCGCGCCGAGGCCGGCGAGCTGCACGTCCCCGACGGAGCGGAGGTCGAGATCGTCGAGACCGATCGCGGCGGCAAGTCCACCTACCACGGCCCCGGCCAGCTCGTCTGCTATCCGATCCTCGATCTCAACCGGCACGGCCGCGACGTCAAGAAGTACTGCCGCGACCTCGAGGAGGCAGTGATCGGGGCGGTCGCACCGTTCGGGCTCGAGGCGACGCGGATCGAAGGCCTCACCGGCGTGTGGCTCGAGCGGGCACCCAGCCCTTATGGCACGTCGCTGACAAGCGTCCCGAGCGGGGACAGTGCGCCTAGCACGGCCCCGCGAGGAGAGCGCCGTCAGCGACGCGAGCGCTCGGCGGAGCCGGGCTCCGCCCGGCTAGAGGCGAGCGCGGCCAGAAGCGCTGGGCCGCCGCGCAAGATCGCATCGATCGGAGTTCACATCTCGCGCTGGGTCACGACCCACGGCTACGCCCTCAACGTCGACCTCGACCCGGCCCCGTTCACGGACTGGATCACCGCCTGCGGCATCGAGGACGCGGCCTTCACGACGATCGCTCGCGAGGTCGGACGCTCGGTGACAGTCGACGAGGTCCGCCCGCATGCAGCCGCGGCTCTCGAAGAAGTCTTCGGACTACAGCTCCGGGAGCCAGTCCTCGCCGTAGGCGACGCGGCGCGTCGGTAGGCCGGCATAAGCCTCGGCCGGCTTCGTCGTCTCCTTCTCGACCGAAACGCCGTGCCGCGCGGCGGTCTCGGAAACCGGGTAGAGGAGGCCCTTGCGCCCGCGCCCACGCGCACCCACCGCGATGACGACCGAGGGCCCGTCGCCGGCGCCGACGATCATGTGCGGGGTTCCGGGTGGGCAATGGACGAAATCCCACGCGCGCAGCGGCCGCTCCTCGTCCTCGACGATCAGGATGCACTCGCCGCTGACCACGAGGAAGTCCTCTTGCGCGTTCTCCCGGTGATACCGCCCGAGGCTCTCGCCGGGCTCGAGCACGCTGACGTTGATTCCGAGCTGCGGAAAGCGCTTCTTCCCCTCGAAGTCGCAGTAGACGCCGAGCCGCTTCCACTCCCTCCAGCGCGCCTCGCGCGCGTTGACGACGAACCATCCGGGGCCGTCGTACACCAGCCCGTACTTCGTCTCGCGGAGCGACGCCTCCTCGGTCAAGGACCGTAGACTGACAGACATGGAGAGCTCGCTTCCGGTAGCCGAGCGCCCGCGGCGCCCCGAGTGGATGAAGGTGCGCGCACCGAGCGCGGACTCCCGCTATTTCGAGGTCAAGGAGCTGATCCACGGCCAGGGGCTGCACACGATCTGCGAGGAGGCGCGTTGCCCGAACATCTCCGAGTGCTGGGGGCGGGGAACGGCGACCTTCCAGATTCTCGGTGACACGTGCACGCGCGCGTGCCGCTACTGCTACGTCCACTCGGGCAAGCCGGACGGCCTGCCCGATCCGCTCGAGCCGCTGCGCCTTGCGACGACGGCGGCCAAGATGGGCCTTAAGCACGTGGTCGTCACCTCGGTCGATCGCGACGATCTCCCCGACAAGGGCGCGGCCCACTACGCCGCGACGGTGCGAGCTCTGAAGCACAAGCTTCCCCAGGCGACGATTGAGCTCCTCACCCCGGACTTCCTCGGCTACGAGGAGGACGCTTTGCGAGTCGTGCTCGCTGAGCGACCGGAGGTTTTCAACCACAACATCGAGACAGTGCGGAGGCTGCACCTGCGGATGCGTGGCGCCAAGGTTTCCTACGACAAGGCGCTCTGGTTGCTTGCGCGGGCGAAGGACGTGGCCGACTATCCGCTGTTGACGAAGTCGGGGATCATCGTCGGGCTGGGGGAGACGAACGAGGAGGTTGTGGAGACGATGCGCGACCTGCGCGACCACGGCGTCGACGTCGTCACGATCGGCCAGTACCTGCAGCCTTCAGCGAAACACGCCGAGATCGACCGCTGGGTGCACCCCGACGAGTTCCGCTGGTTCCGCGAACAAGGCGAGGAGTTCGGCTTCGGCTCGGTCTTCTCGGGCCCCCTTGTCCGTTCGTCCTATCGCGCCGACGAACAGCGCCACGCTGCTGCGACGGGTCGCGGCGCAGTAGCCTATTGAGTGACATGAGCTTACTCAGCAAGATTCGCGGCTGGTGGCGGAAGGACGACGTCGAGACGGCCAAGGAAGAGGCCCGGATGACGCAGGCCGAGCGCGACGTCGCCGAAGAGGACTACGAGGCGCGTAAGGACGACGTCGCCGCAGAACGCAGATGGGTCGGCGGGACCGCCGACTACGAGCGCGACTCGGAAACGCCGCAGCGCTCGGACCTCCCGGATTAGTCGTTCGGCCGCGCCATCGCGCGGTAGTCCAGCGCTTTGTCGAGGATCTCGTCGTCGACGCCGTGCTCGCGCGCGACCTCGCGCAGCGTGCGGCCTGACGAAGCCGCCTCCTTGACGATCTCCGTCGCCTTGTCGTAGCCGATGTACGGGTTGAGCGCCGTCGCGGCTGAGAGCGTCAGCTCGGCGTAGTGCTCGCACATCTCGCGGTTCGCCTCGAGTCCGTCGACGCACTTCTCTGCGAAGACGCGCGCGGCTGCGGCGAGTAGAGAGATCGACTGCAGCAGGTTGCGGGCGATCACGGGAACGAACACGTTCAGCTCGAGGTGGCCCTGCATCGCGCCGCCGGTGATAGCAGTGTCGTTCCCGATCACCTGCACGGCGACCTGCGTGACGACCTCGGGGATGACGGGATTGACCTTGCCCGGCATGATCGAGCTCCCCTTTTGCAGCTCGGGGATCCGCAGCTCGGCGAGCCCGGCGCGGGGCCCCGAGCCCATCAGGCGGATGTCGTTCGCGATCTTCGTGAGCGAAACGGCGATGACCTTGAGCGCGCCCGAGGCCTCGACGAGAGCGTCACGGGCGGCTTGAGCCTCGAAGGGATCGGCCGGGGGCAGAATCTCGAGGCCGGTCTCCTCCGAAAGGCGGCGTCGCACGCGGGCGGCGAACTCGGGATGGGTGTTGAGACCGGTTCCGACGGCGGTTCCCCCGAGCGGCACCTGGCCTACGCGCTCGAGCGTGGCCTGGACCCTCGCGATGCCTTGCCGCACCTGGGAGGCGTAGCCCGCGAACTCCTGCCCGAGCGTCACGGGCACGGCGTCCATCAGGTGGGTCCGGCCGGCCTTGACCACGTCGTCGAACTCGGCCGCCTTCTTCGAGAGCGACTCGCCCAAGGTCTCGAGCGCCGGCAGCAGCAGGTTCACGAGCTCGTCGAGCGCCGCGAGGTGGACCGCGGTCGGGAAGACGTCGTTCGAGGACTGCCCCATGTTGACGTCGTCGTTGGCGTGGACGTCGTCGCCGGCCAGCGCCGCAATGACCTCGTTCGCGTTCATGTTCGAGGAGGTTCCGGAGCCGGTCTGGAACACATCGAGCGGGAACTGGTCGTCGAGCTCGCCGGCGGCCACGCGGTCGCCTGCTGCTGCCATCCGTTCTGCCTTGTCCTCGTCGAGCAGGCCCAGCTCGGCATTCACGCGTGCGGCGGCGGCTTTGATCCGGCCGAGCCAGCGCGCCACGGGAGCGGGGATCGGCTCGCCGGAGACGGGAAAGTTCGCGATCGCCTTGCGGGTCTCGGCGCCCCAAAGCTCCCTCTGCGTCTCGCTCGCACTCACGTGGCGAGTGTATCGGCGTGCTTTGCCCCGAGCCCTTTGTTACACCTCGGCTCAGTGCGTGATCTCGACCTTCCCGTGAAGCGTGATCCCCGTGCGGCTTCCATCGCCGAGGCCCCAGATGACGCGGTGCCGCCCAGGGGCGGGTTCGTAGACAGCGAGGTCGTCCTGGATCTCGAAGACGGCACTTTGTCCCGATCGAAGGGGTCTCATGCGGTGGCAGTCAAAGGAGTCGCCATCTGTGCTGTCGAGGGTGCCCGGGTCATCTCCCCGCGACCAGTGTGACCGGAACGCGAACTGGAAGCTCGGACACGACCCCGCGGGAAACCGAAAGCGGCTAGTGCCTACGTTTGTCATTCGCACGGCATAGTTGAATTCCGGCTTTGTCCCGATCGTCCTCGGGAACTCGAGCGCGAACTTCACCGGCCAATGCTTCTCGCGATGGATCGGTTGAGACGGCGGGCTCCATGGACCGACGACGAGCGATGTGCCGGTCTTGCGACATGCCGAGACTCGGATCCGGGCACTCTCTCCATGGTGACCGAAGCTGACCCTGCTCGGCACCGTCGTCATCGGGAAGGGATGCGCTCCGCATTGGGCGCTTCCCCCACCAGCGATCATCGCCGAGCCAGGCTGGCCAGGACGAAGCCCGAAGTGGGCGCCGTGATGCGGAAAGCCGGGCGGCCAGAAGGGCATGACGGGCGCGTCCGCCGCACCGACGGCCTTCCGGACGGCGACAGGCGGTCCGGATCCGTGCGGGACGGCAATAGTCGGATGACCCTCGAGAAAGCACGTTCGCCGACTTCGGTTGCGGATGCTGACCGTGTAGATCGACTCGGCTGAGTTGACGCCCGACCAACCATCGAAGAAGGCGCGTCCGGCACAAGGGTGGGCGCCCCTCGGTACCGAGGGGACGTAGCGGGTCGCCGGGATAACCGCCATCGTCCACGGGATAACTTGAGTTGCATGGCGAGAAGGCCGTGCAGCAGAGGGCTTCGCCTGCGAGTGGCTGCAGCCTGGCGCAAGGAGAGCGAGCAAAAGGAGTGGCGCTAAGCGCCGCATCACTCAGCCGATGTTCGCAGAGGCGAGCCGGCGGCACAAGACGCCGATCGATAGACCGCCGCCCTGGCCACGACGCGCGCGGGGCGGCGCTGATCACCTAAGAGGTTGCGTACGCCCTACACCTGGTCTCTGGTGGCCTTCTTCTGGATACAGGGCGAGTAAGACCAGTATCTGGAGCAGGAGCAACAGGAGAATGGCTACAGACCACACAGCGAGATCGATTCCCATCGGCCCCAGGGCGAGCACTTGCAGGAGGGACAGGACAACGCAGATGGCCCAGGAGATCCGTGAACCCCGAACGATCATCCCGAGCAGGAACGCCCAGACGGCAAGCCCCCACCAGTTCACTGGCCCAGCACTGCCCTCCATCCGCAGGATTGCGTAGAAGGCTAGCCCGAGTCCCATGTACACAAGAAACAGAAGCCGATAATCGACTCGGTCAGCGATCCGGCGAACTCCATCCACTCCAAAAGCGTATTCCGCCTGAGCTTTGCCCGCCTGAATACTCTTAACTAGGGTGTCTCGCGCCCGCCGCCTCGGCCACACGACGCCCGCGGGGCGGCGCGGATTGTCGAAGAGGTCAAGCTGTCGAGCCTCCTACGCCGGACAGGGCGGTGGTTTTGGAAGGACGCCTATCTCGAGCACGCAGCCTCGCAGCTTGGGCAGCACCCAGGTTTCCGCCACAAAGCACGTGATGTACCTTCCAGCTTTTCTCCGGCGGTTGCCCACCTATCCCGCTATCGAGAAAAGACGCACGCGTGGGATACGCATTCGTGCCAAGTCTGTAACGACGGGCGAGGGCGAAAAACAGCGGGCGATGCTCAGTCCGTCGAGTACTTCGGCTGGACTTTTTCGCCCCGGATCTGCGCGATCGCGTTGTTGGCCGCGACCGCTGCTTCTCCCATGCCGATGGTGATCAGCGTGATCTTCCCGGGATAGCCGGCGACGTCGCCGGCCGCGAAGACCTGGGGCAGATTGGTCTCGCAGGTCATCGGGTCGATCCTGATCTGGCGCTTGCCCTCGAGCTCGAGCCCCCATTCGGCGATCGCGCCGAGGTGCGAGTGGAAGCCGAGCAGCGTGATCAGCGCGTCGCACTCCACCTGCTCGAGCTCGTTCGACTCGGTGTTCTCGACGGTCACGGCCTTGATCTCTCCGTCGCCGTGGATCTCCCGCACCTCGTACGGCGTGAGGATGCGGACGTGCCCCTCCTGCTCGAGCGCCTGAGCCTCGTTGACCGACGACTCGAGCGCGCGGAAGCGGTCGCGCCTGTGGACGAGGGCGATCGGATGCGCCGCCGTGTCCTGGAGCCCGAGCGTCCAGTCGAGCGCGGAGTCGCCGCCGCCGACGATAACGCAGTGGCTGTCGCGGAAGACCTCCTTCTCGCGCACGAAGTAGTGGAGCCCGCGGCCCTCCCACTCGTCGATCCCGTCGATGCCGAGCTTGCGGGGCTCGAAGGCTCCGTGCCCGGCGGTGATGATCATGGCCCGCGAGAGGTACGGGCCTCCCTTGGTCGTCCCCACCGCGAGCAGCTCCTCGCCGTCCTGGTTGACCCGCTCGAGCGACTGCACCTCTTCTCCGAGGAGGACATCGGCCCCGTACTGGAGGCCCTGCTCGGCACAGAGGTCGACGAGCGCCTGGCCGAGGACCTTCGGATGCCCGGCGACGTCGTAGACGTGCTTCTCGGGATAGACGGCCGCTACCTGTCCGCCGAGCTGCTCGAGACTCTCGATGATGCGGACGGAGGCGTCGCGGTGCCCGGCGTAGTACGCGGCTGCGAGCCCTGAGGGGCCGGCCCCGAGGATGGTGATGTCGACGACGTCGTTCGCGGGCAACTAGAGCGAGTCTAGTGAGCGCAGCCAGAGCCGCAGCCGCCCGCGGTGTCCGCCGGCGCCTCGCCCTCTTCGACCTGGAACGAGTGGCCGCAACCGCACGAGGCGGTGACGTTCGGGTTCTCGATCTTGAAGCCCGACTCTTGGATCCCGGTCAGGAAGTCGATCGTGGCGCCCTCCAGATACGGAGCGCTGAACGGATCGATAACGACCGGGACGCCGTGCAGGTCGAGCTCGTGATCGCCCTCCTGCGGCCCGCGGTCGAAACCGAGCGCGTACTCGAAGCCTGAGCAGCCGCCGCCTTGCACGGCCACGCGCAGGACCGCGACCTCCTCTTCCTCGGCGATCAGCTCCTTGATCTTCGCCGCCGCCGTCTCGCTCAGCGAGATCAGCGTCGTCGGGCGCTCGGCAATCTCCATGCGGCCAGTGTAGCAATGCGGACGGCCGTCGAAATCGCGCCGCCCCGTCGCCGGAAATGGTCGACTTTGTAACAGCCGCTGCCAGCATCGTAGAGCGGTTTCCGGCCCGCTTCGTGCGACCCATGCTAACGTCCGATTTCCGGCGGCGACGACGAACGGTTGGTGGTGCCCGGCGATGCTCGACAGGTGGCTCCCGTTCCTGATCTATGGACTCTTCGCCGTCGCGATTCCGACCTCGATGGTCGCGCTGTCCTTCCTCATCGCCACCCGTCCGAGCCGGCGAACGCGGGCGCGAACCATCCCCTTCGAGTCCGGCGTCTCGACGGGTCCACCGCCTGAGCAGCGCTTCACGATCAGCTTCTACCTGACGGCGATGCTCTTCATCGTCTTCGACATCGAGATCGTCTTCCTCTACCCACTGGCGGTCGTGCTGCACGCCCTGGCGTGGTTCGGCTTCGCCGAGCTCGCCTTCTTCATCGCGATCCTCGCTCTCGCCTATGTCTACATCTGGCGCAAGGGGGCGCTCGAGTGGCAGTAGGTCGCTCGCCTTGGGCGAGCTCCCGTGGGGGAAACCATGTTTCCCCCACGGGCCCCCTTCTTAGAACCTGGGGTGGGGGAACCCCCCGGTTCCCCCACGCCCCCTCCCCAGCTCATGGGGCAGAGGTCGCCCCATGAGCAAGAAGCGTCTGGCCGACTACGGCCTGAAGAGCGAGCGGGTCCTCTGGCAGGGGAAGGGCCCCGGGGTGTTCGAGAACGAGCTCGGCGAGCTCGAGGACAAGCTGATGCTGACGACGGTCGAGAAGGCGGTCGCCTGGGCGCAGGGAAGCTCGATCTGGCCGGACACCTTTGGCCTTGCCTGCTGCGCGATCGAGATGATGGCGATCGTCTCGTCGCGGTACGACATCGCGCGCTTCGGCGCCGAGGTCTTCCGCTCTTCGCCGCGCCAGGCCGACCTTTTGATCGTCTCCGGACGGGTGGCGCACAAGATGGCCGCGCCGCTGCGCCAGATCTACGACCAGATGCTCGAGCCCAAGTGGGTGATCGCAATGGGCGCCTGCGCCTCCTCCGGGGGAATGTTCAACAACTACTCGGTGCTGCAGGGAGTGGACAAGATCGTCGCGGTCGACGTCCACGTGCCCGGCTGTCCGCCGCGGCCGGAGGCGCTCGTCGAGGGCATCGTCCGGCTGCAGGAGAAGATCAAGGCGGGCGTCCCGCCGGCCTACGACATCCGCGGAGTCGCGTCGTGACATACGAGGGTGTGCCCGGGCTCGTGGAGACCGGGGAGGCCTACGGCGAGACGACGCTCGTCGTCGATCCCGCCCGGCTGGTCGAGGCCTGTACCCACCTGCGCGACGAGGAGGGCTTCGACTTCCTGGCCGACATCAGCGCGACCGACTATCTCGGCTGGGCGGATTCGCCTTCACGCGTTGCCGGCTACCAGGGCACGACGGCCGGACGCGACATCAACTCGCCGGGCTCGTGGGGCCTCGCTCGGCTGCCCGCGCCGAGGCCAAAGCGCTTCGCCGTCAACTACCACCTGCTGGCGCTGCAAGAGGGCGCGCCCCGGGTCCGCGTGCAGGTCTGGCTCGACGACGGCGACACGGTTGAGAGCGTCGTCTCGGTCTGGCCGACCGCCGACTGGCACGAGCGCGAGGCCTACGACCTGATGGGGATCCGCTTCGACGGGCACCCGAACCTCGTGCGAATCATCATGGACGACGATTGGGAAGGGCACCCGCTGCGCAAGGACTATCCGATCGGCGGCGAGCCGGTCCGGTTCTCGGGCGAGGAATAGATGGCCGTCGCGCCGGAAAAACCGCTGATCTACGAGGAAACGCGGATCCCATCGCCGATCCCGACCATTCTCGAGGTCCCCCCGGTGCTGCGGGACGAGGGCGACATCCTCCAGGTCAACTTCGGGCCCAACCATCCTTCCACCCACGGCGTGCTGCGGCTCGTTGTCGACCTCGACGGCGAGAAGGTCGTCGGCCTCCGGGCGGTGATCGGATACCTGCACACCGGCTTCGAGAAGAACATGGAGCAGAAGACCTGGTGGAAGGCGATCACCTACCCGGAACGGATCGACTACCTCTCCTTCCAGGCCAACGAGCTCGTCTTCGTGCTCGCGATCGAGAAGCTGCTCGAGCTCGAGGTTCCTCGCAAGGCGTCGTGGATGCGCGTTCTCCTGTGCGAGCTGAACCGTGTCCACTCGCATCTCGTCTGGCTCGCGACTGCCGCGCTCGAGCTTGGAGCGATCTCGATGTTCTGGTATTGCTTTCGCGAGCGCGAGCGCATCCTCGACCTGTTCGAGCTTGCCTGCGGCACGCGCATGCACACGCGTTACTTCCAGGCCGGCGGGCTGGCGGAGGACATCCCAGCGGGTTTCTTCCCGGAGTGCCGCAAGTTCGTCGGGCGGATGCCGGGCGCCGTGGACGAGTACGAGGCGCTCGTCGACCGCAACCGGATCTGGCTTGCGCGGACGGTCGGGATCGGGCTTCTCTCGGCCGCCGACGCGATCGCACTCGGCCAGTCAGGCCCGGTGCTGCGCGGCTCCGGCGTCGACTGGGACCTGCGTAAGGCCGATCCGTATCTCGTTTACGACGAGATCGACTTCGCCGTCCCGGTCTATCCCGCCGGAGACGTCTACGACCGCTACCGGGTGCACATGGACGAGATGCGCCAGTCGACACGGATCGTCGATCAGTGCCTCGATCGCCTCGAGGAGATGCAGGGCGAGCCGTGGATCGTGGACGACCGACGGGTCGTGCTGCCGCCGAGGCACGAGCTCCACACCTCGATGGAGTCGCTCATCCACCACTTCAAGATCGTCACCGAGGGCTACCGCGTCCCGGAGGGCGAGGTCTACGTCGCCGTCGAGTCGCCGCGCGGAGAGCTCGGTTGCTACGTCGTCTCCGACGGCGGGCCGAAGCCTTGGCGAGTCAAGTTCCGCGCGCCCTCGTTCGTCGCACTCGAGGCGACCGCGACCTGCATGTCCGACGCGCTCGTCGCCGACCTGATCGCGATCGTCGGCTCGCTCGACACCGTCATGGGCGAGGTCGACCGGTGACCCTCATGCCCCTGGCCGCCGCCTGCTCCCGCCCGGCGGAGCCGGGCTCCGCAGACGACTCGCGCCGCTGGCGGCAGGATGCTGCGCCGGCGTCGCTTGGCCGTGCTGGCGTGCACTGTCCTGCGCGCCGCCGGCTTGCCTCCTTTGCCAGCGACGCGCCAGAGACATGAGGGAAACGACCTTCTACGACGAGGTGCAGGAGCTGCGGGCCGAGTATCCGGACCGCCACTCGGCGATCCTGCCTGCCCTGCGCCTGGCCCAGGAGCGCCACGACGGCTGGCTCCCGCCCGAGGCGCTCCGCGAGGTGGCTGAAGCGCTCGACGTCACCCCGGCCTACTGCCAGGCCGTCGCCTCCTTCTACGACATGCTCCATCTCGAGCCGGTCGGCCGCCATGTAGTCGAGGTCTGCACCAATATCTCGTGCGCGCTCGTCGGGGCGCAGCAGGTGCTCGAGGCCTTCACGCGCGAGCTGGGCGTTCGGCCGGGCGAAACGTCCGAGGACGGCGAGGTGACTCTGCGGACGATCGAGTGCGCTGGCGGCTGTGGCCGGGCAGTCGTCGTCACAGTTGACGGGCGCTACCGCGAGCCGGTGGGCGTCGACGATGTCCCCGCGATCGTCGAGGAGCTGCGCAATGGGGCTTAGGGAGATCACGCTCGCGGGCGCCGACGAGCACGACCTGACGAAGCTGGCGGAGTACCAGCGCACCGGCGGCTACAAGTCGCTCGCCAAGGCGCGGCGGCTGAAACCGCAGAAGATCGTCGACGAGCTCATCGCCTCCAACCTGCGCGGCCGCGGCGGCGCAGGGTTCCCGATGGGGAGGAAAGCCAGCTTCCTCGCCAAGGGCACGGGCAAGCCGACCTACCTCTGCGTGAACGCGGACGAGTCCGAGCCGGGCACGTTCAAGGACCGCGAGATCATGCTGCGCAACCCGCACCGGCTGATCGAGGGCTGCCTGATCACGGCCCACGGGATCGAATCCCAGAACGTCTTCATCTACCTGCGGGGCGAGTACATCGACGTCTTCGAGGTGATGCGGGCGGCGCTGGACGAGGTGCGTGACGCCGGTCTGCTCGGTGACGTGACGATCGTTCTCCACCGGGGTGCGGGCGCCTACATCTGCGGTGAGGAGTCGGCGCTGCTCGAGTCCCTCGAGGGCAAGCGCGGCCAGCCGCGTCCACGACCTCCGTTCCCGGCGGTCAGCGGCCTCTACGGGTCTCCGACGCTGATCAACAACGTGCAAACCGTCGCCACGGTGCCGACGATCATCGAGAAGGGCGGGAAGTGGTACGCGTCGATCGGGCCGGAGCCGTCGCCCGGCACCGTCGTCTTCTCTCTCTCGGGGAACATCGAGCGCCCGGGCAACTACGAGCTCGAGCTCGGAACGCGCCTGCGGGAGCTGATCTACGACGTCGGCGGGGGCATTCCGGACGGGCGGGAGCTGAAGGCGATCATCCCCGGCGGCTCGTCGACGACGGTGATGACGCCCGATCAGATCGACACGGCGCTCGACTTCAACTCGGTCGCGGAGGCGGGGTCGCAACTCGGCGCGGCCGCGGTGATCGTGATCGACGACCGCGCCTGCATGGTGCAGCTCGCGCTGCGCTCGTCCCAGTTCTACATGCACGAGTCGTGCGGGAAGTGCACGCCGTGCCGAGAGGGGACGCGCTGGATGGTGCAGCTTCTGCGCAAGATCGAGGACGGGCGTGCCGAGCAGGCCGAGCTCGACCTGCTGCTGTCGGTCTGCGACCGGATGCTCGGGAAGTGCCTGTGCGCGCTCGGCGACTTCGCCGCGGGGCCTGTCGTGGAGTACGTCAGCAAGTACCGCGACGAGTTCCAGCGGCACCTCGACGAGGGCGGCTGCCCCTACAAGGGCGAGTCCTCGCTCGAGGGAGTATTCGCGCCGGTCGATCAGCATGCGCATCATCCGACCGCGGAGGTGCCGTCTTGAGCGCGCCCGAGCTGGTCACCGTCACCGTCGACGGGCGCGAGGTCCAAGTGCCCGCCGGCACCGGGCTCGTCGAAACGGCGCTTCAGGCCGGCATCGAGATCCCGATTTTCTGCTACGAGCCGCGGCTCGGTGCTCCCGTCGGCGCCTGCCGCATGTGCCTCTGCGACGTCGAGGGGATGCCGAAGCCTATGGCCGCTTGCACGATGACGGCACAGGACGGAATGATCGTCCGCACCGCGCAAGCCTCGGAGAAAGCGGCCGAGGCGCAGAACGCCGTCCTCGAATTCATCCTCGTCAACCATCCGCTCGACTGCCCCGTCTGCGACAAGGGCGGCGAGTGCCCGCTCCAGGATCTCACCTTTCGCTACGGCCCCGGGAAGACGCGCATGCTCTTTCCCAAGCGCACCTTCGACAAGCCGATCCCGATCAGCCCGCTGATCGCCCTCGACCGGGAGCGCTGCATCCTCTGTTACCGCTGCACGCGCTTCTCCGAGAGCGTGGCCGAGGACGGCCGCCTGATCGCCCGCAACCGCGGCTCGCAGTCGATCATCGCGACTTTCGAGGACGAGCCCTATCGTGCGCCCTTTTCCGGCAACGTGATCGAGCTCTGCCCGGTCGGCGCGCTCACCTCAACGCAGTACCGCTTCCTCGCGCGCCCGTGGGAGATCCAGAACGTGCCCAGCGTCTGCGGCCTCTGCCCGGTCGGCTGCAACATCAGCGCCACGACGCGCGAGGGCAAGGTGGCGCGGATCCTGTCGCGGAACCACCCCGAGGTGGACGAGGGCTGGCTGTGCGACAAGGGCCGGTTCGCCTTCGGGCACCTTCGCGCTGCGGACCGGATCGCCGACCCGCTCAAGCGCGTCCGCCGCCGCGGCTTCGAGGAGATCTCCTGGGACGACGCCCTGGACGAGGCCGAGAGTTTGCTCACTGGAGCACAAGGCCAGATCCTCACGGCGCTCTCGGGGTCCGAGACCGTGGAGACGGCCTATGCCCTCGGCAAGCTCCTACGGCTAGGGCTGGGCGCGCATACCGCCGTCCTTCCGGAGGAGACGAGCGACGCGCTCGACCCGTTCCGTCTGCCCTTGTCGGCGATCCGCGATGCCCAGGCTGTAGTCGTGCTGGGCGACGAGCCCGTGGCCGAGCGCGCTCCGGTCGTCGATCTCTGGATAAAGGCCGCCCGGCGAAACGGGGCGGAGATCGTCAGGGTCGGCGTCGACGGCACCGAGCCGGCCGCGCCCGGAGCGGCCGCGAAGGAGCTTCGTAAGCTCGCGCCACGCCTGCGGGAGGTCGATCGGGTCGTTCTTGTCTGGTCGGGGCTTGGAAGCCACGGCGGTGTGACGGTCGCCACGCTCGCGGCCGAGCTCGGCCTCGCTGAGAAGGAGGGCTCGGGCGCCTTCCATCTTCCTGCGACTCCGAACGCTCGCGGCGTCTCCGATGCGTGGGCCGCCGCCGCCGACGAGTCGCCAAGCAACCCGGAGCCGGTGAAGCTCCTTGTCGTCTCGGGCGACGAGGCCGCCGCCGATCCCAACGTCCGCGCAATGGCGGAGCAGGCCGAGCGCGTGCTCGCGATCACGATGTTCGAGCGGCTCGTCCGCGGCTGGGCCGACCTCGTCCTTCCGGGCACCTCGTATCTCGAGCGCGACGGCACGTACGTCAACCTCGAGGGGCGCCTCCAGCGGCTTCGCCGTGCGGTCATCCCGTCCGGCCCGGACGAGCTGGCCTGGATCGCGAAGCTGGCCGGGCGCTTCGGCGTCGAGCTGTCCCCACACGCGCCCGACGTGTTCGCCGAGGTGTCCGAGCGCGTCTACGGCGGGATCCCCTTCGGCGAGGTCGGCGAGCGCGCCTCGCTTCCGTCGCGCGCGGCCGCCGGCGAGGCGAAGAGCGCTCCTGCGGCAGCGACGGGCACCGCCGGCGGGGGGCCGCTGCAGCTCGTGCGCTACCGCGCGCTCTTCTCCGGCCCGGCGGTCGAGCGGGTGCCCGAGCTCGAGTTCCAGCGCCCCGAGCCCGAGATCGAGCTTTCGTCCGCCGATGCTTCGGCCCGTGGAGTTTCCAACGGAGACGCGGTCAAGGTCAGCTCGAACGGCACCTCGGTCGAGCTTCGAGCGCGGATCAACCGGCGGCTGAAGGCCGGCGTCGTACGGGCGGCCGAGGAGCACGTCCGCGACCTGGAGGCCGGGGTGGAGGTGAGCCGCCTGTGAGACCCGAACCCTGGTGGATAGATCTGATCAAGGCCCTGATCGTCATCAACCTGGTCATGGGCGCGTTCGCGTACATGACCTGGCTCGAGCGCAAGCTCATCGGCCGGATGCAGCAGCGCTACGGTCCCAACCGGGCCGGGCCGTTCGGGCTCCTGCAGCCGATCGCCGACCTCGTCAAGCTCTTGCGCAAGGAGCACTTCTTCCCCGCGGCCGCGATCGACCTCCTTTACATCGGCGCGCCCGCGGTGGCGGGGATCACCGCGCTCGCGGCCTTCAGCGTGATCCCGTTCGGGCCGGGCTGGGACATCGGTGGCTACTTCGTCGGCGGCTGGCTCGTGGACGTTCCGATCTCGCTGATCCTCCTGTTCGCGCTCGGCTCGCTCGGGATCTACGCCTTCGTTGTCGGCGGCTGGGCGAGTGAGTCGAAGTACTCGCTGCTCGGGTCGATGCGGACGTGCGCGCAGATGGTCTCGTACGAGGTTTCGCTGGCGCTCTCCGTCCTCGGCGTCGTGATCATGGGTAGGTCGCTTTCGCTCGTGGACATCGTCCACCGCCAGCAGGAGGTGACCTGGTTCGTGGGCCCGCAGCTCGTCGGCCTGGTCGTCTTCTTCATCGCGGGGATCGCCGAGACGAACCGCCCGCCGTTCGACCTCCCCGAGGCCGAAACCGAGCTCGTCGCCGGCTACCACACCGAGTACAGCGGCATGCGCTTCGGCCTCTTCTCGACTGCCGAGTACATCAACATGATCACGCTCTCGGGCCTCGGGGTGACGCTCTTCTTCGGCGGCTGGAGCGGTCCGTTCCTTCCGGGCCCGATCTGGTTCGTGCTCAAGCTTGCAGGCTTCCTGTTCGTCTTCATCTGGCTGCGGGCGACGCTGCCGCGCCTGCGCTACGACCAGCTGATGCGACTCGGCTGGAAGGTTCTGCTGCCGGTCGCGACCCTGAACGCGCTCGTGACCGCGGCCGTGGTGGTGGCGGTATGAGCCCGCAGCCGCTGGAGACACTCAAGGGGTTCGGGGTCACCTTCGGACAGATCTTCAAGAAGCCGATCACCCAGCAGTACCCCGAGTACAAGCGGCCGCTCTATCCGCGCTTCCGCGGCCGGCACCGGCTCTGGCGGTACGAGAACGGCCTCGAGAAATGCGTCGGCTGCTCGCTCTGCGCCGCCGCCTGCCCGGCCGACTGCATCCGCGTCGTTGCCGCCGAGAACACCGCGGACAACCGCGTCTCCGCCGGCGAGCGGTACGCGCGCATCTACGAGATCAATCTCTCGCGCTGCATCTTCTGCGGCTATTGCGAGCTGGCCTGCCCCTTCGACGCGATCACGCTCGAGCAGGAGTTCGAGCTGTCCGAGTACTCGCGGGACGACCTGATCTACACGAAGGACATGCTGCTCGCCGAGCCGATCAAGCGCGTCCCGGTCGCCGACCGCGAGCTCTACGACACGCCCATTCCCTACTACAAGGATCACGCGTGACCAACCGTCGCCGGCCGAGCCTTGTGCTCCAGTCCACAAACCGGCTTGCTTGTTCACTGGAGCACAAGGGGGTTACGGGGTGATCGTCGCCTCCGCCGCGAATGCCCTTGTCTGGGTCGTGTGGGTCGGCGCGGCCTTCGCGTGCCTCGCTTCGGGCATCGCGGTCGTCTCGTTCTCGAACCCGTTCTACTCGGCGCTCGCGCTGATCGGAAACCTGGGCTCGCTCGCAGTCCTCTACCTGCTGCTTTCGGCCGAGTTCGTCGCGGCCGCGCAGGTGATGATCTATGCGGGCTCGGTGGTCGTGATGTTCCTGTTCGTGATCGCCTATCTCGGCGGGCAGGCCGATACGCCCTGGGCGGGCGGGCCGAGCTGGCAATCGGTCGCGGCCGCGACAGCGGCCGGTGCGCTGTTGGTGGAGATCGTGATCGTGATCGGGCTCAAAGCGGGGGGGCGCCTTTCGCACGAGGCCTCGGTGACCGGCTCCTTCGGCAGCCCGGCGGCGATCGGGCGCGCGTTCCTGACCAACCACCTGCTCGCCTTCGAGATCACGTCGATCGTCCTGCTCGTGGCCGCAGTCGGCGGTGTCGTGCTCGGAAGTCATGCCCGCCGCGGCCCTTGGGGTAGCGCGGAGTGATGCTCCTCATGTTCCTGGGGCGCTGCTGGCCAAGGAGGCAAGCGAGCAGCGCGCAGCGCAGTACATCTCAGTACGCGCAAGCTCTGCGAGCGCAGCATCCTGCCGCCAGCGGCGTCAGCCCGTCGCGGAGGCCGGCTTCGCCGGACGGGAGCGAAGGGCGGCCAGGGACATGAAGGGCCCTGAGGTTGCCTGGTATCTGGCAGTTGCGGCGTTCCTGTTCGCGACGGGAGCGCTCGGCGTCCTCGTCCGCCGCAGCCCGCTGATCGTCCTGCTCTCGCTCGAGATCATGCTGAACGGCGGCAACCTGGCCCTGATCGCGATGGCCCGCCACATCGGCAACCACGACGGTCAGATCTTCGCGCTCGCGGTGATGGCGGTCGCCGCCTCTGAGGTGGTGGTCGGGCTTGGCCTGATCGTCGCGATCGCGCGCCGCAAGCTCCCTCTCGACGTGGACAAGCTGAGCGTCCTCCGCGGATGAAGCGCACGGGGCGTCTTTCGATGAGAGTGGGCCCCGCGTTCCTCGGGCGCCGCTGGCCAAGGAGGCTAGATCGCGGCGCGGGGACAGTGGCTGACGCCGGCGAGGGGCGCGGGCGCGGATGATCGTTAGCGCCTGGATTTGCCTTGCCTCGCCGATTGCGGCTGCGCTGGCGATCACGCTCGCGGGACAGCGGCTCACTCGGCGGGGCGCCGGCTACGTCGCCTCCGCATCGGTGCTCGCCTCCTTCGCGGCGGCCGTCGTCAGCTTCGGGCTCCTCTGGGACCGCCCCCCGGACGAACGCTCACACGCCTCGACCCTCTGGACCTGGCTGAGCGCGGGCGACCTCCACTTCGGAATGCGCATCCTGGTCGACCCGCTCTCGGTCTTCATGATGCTGATCGTCGCCGGAGTGGGCTTCCTGATAGTCGCCTACTCGA
>WNGA01006034.1_pt1 | contig 17380 bp, 14 predicted proteins | sample 5400061 | NCBI WGS metagenome assembly WNGA01 (sample SAMN13153366, study PRJNA577476) | soil metagenome | isolation source: 100 cm soil or saprolite under grassland replicate 2 | place: USA:California | collected 2016-06-15 | reverse complement strand
GAGAAACTCGAAGAGCTGCTGAGAAATAGTGGTGATGCATTGACCACTTGATTCCGCCCGTTGAGGGAGTCCACAGGACCCTCAAGCAGTTGGCGCTTGATTGCATCGCCGGAAGCGTCGACGTGGTCATGCCGGTACGAGCGGGACGCCAGGTCGGTAAAACGGCGCCGCAATTCCTCGGCTGCATTCTTAAGCTCGACGACCTTCGCCGGGTCGATCCGGCTGTCGATCTGGAGTGCCTGGATAATGTCAGACCGCAGAGCAAGGGCGTCCTTGGCTTGGTCCACCCCTGCGCCAAAGACTCCGCAGGCCTCCCGAAGATAGTCGCAGACGCCGGTAAGCTTGTCGCGGGCGGCGAGCACCTCTTCGACATGAGTCAACTCCTCCTTCCCGAAACGAGCGTCGGTGATCGCGGCAGCGTTGACGTTGAGGCTGTTCATCTTTCCTACAGAGTCTCGAACCTTAAGATCGAGGAGGGTGGTACGGAGGTGCTCCAGCCGGCGGGCCCGCTCGTCAACGAGGTCGAAGAGCTGGTCGCCCCACAGCTCAGCCCGCCCAACCACTGCGGCCATAGCGGCCTCGGTACGGCGCAGCAGATCTGTGCTGCGCGTGAGCACCTCTCGGACCAGCGGTTCGGTAGCGCCGGTATCTGGAACGGCACCGACCGCGATGTCGAGAATGCTGGCAACGTCGCGGAGCTGGACAACGGGGAGTGCCTTGGGGGGCGCCAGATGGTCGAAGGCAGCGAGCTGATCTGGGCTGTAGCGGGCGAGCCGGTCGAGGTTCAGTGCGTCGACGCGCTGACCGTCGATACTGATACTAAGGATGCCCTGTTGGCAGAGCGCAGCAGCAACTACGACAAGCCACACTGGCTCGAGGTGCCACGGACCCCAGACGAGGACACCTGGGTCGAGTGGCGCGAGCAGGTCACTACGGTTCACGACCTTGCCGCGTGCGGTGCCGATGGCAGCTTGCAGCTCCGTTGCGTAGGCGCCGTCGGCCCGCAGGTCAGTGCCGTTCATCTCTACCAGTTCAAGTGCCTCGAGGATGGCTGTGCCAGCACCAGTTGGCCTCCGGGTCGCGATCTGTGTCAGGGCCACCCGCACGTCTGCTTCGAGCGTCGATGGGGTGATGCGGCGTGGGAAGCGTGGGTAGCCCGGGTAACGCGACGCGAAGTGATCGCCCAGTGCGGCCGAGGCGACTGTGTCGATCTGCTCCTGGACTCTTGACCTCTCGCCGGGCACCCCAGCGAGCCAGCCACCGAGCGGTTTCGTCGAGCCTCGGTAGGTGACCGTCATGGCGGTCGCCATGTTTGCTCGCAGCCAAGTGACCATGTCCTGAAGGGAGCGACGAGCCTTATCCTCGTAAATCGGGCGGTGCGTGGCCGTTGACTCCTTCGCCTTGGCTGTAGCGCCGGCGTAACGGCGCAACGCCTGAGTGAAGGCGTCCGCCGGGTTGGCGAGGCGGATGAAGACCTCGTCGGTCTTCTCCTCGTCAGTGAATCGGGGCTCATCGTAGGGCTGGATGAAGTAGATGTAAAAGTCCCTCGGCGGCTGGGCTGTAGAGCGCTCGTTGGGGGCGCCCATGAAAAGGTAACCCCGCCGGTCGGCATTGGTAGTGACACACGGAAGGTTGTACTGCCAGATGCGGTACCCTGCGACGTAGGGCTCGTCGCGTTGGCCAAGAACCTCCTCCATGGCCAGGTAGTAGGCTTCGTCGAGCTGGTGCTCGTCAAGAAAGTCAGCCCGTTGCTCAATTTGTTGGTCGTAGTCAATGTCCTTGGCGACATCGAGGTAGACTTGGCCATTTTCGGTGTCAATCGTTAAGAACTGACCGCTGACAGCAGTGAGAATCTTCTTCACAATGGCATCGATCGTGGTTTTGAGAAACAGCGCGTCGCGCTCCGGGAGCCCTGGCGGAAGGAGGCACAGCTCGTCACGCAGCATCTCAGCCGTCATGCCGATCGGGCGATTGATGTCGTCAGTTGTAAGGCGGTGGATCGTGAGCCCGTCGACAATGCGCAGAGCCGTGTCGACATACTGCCTATCCGGGAGCGCGGCCGCTACCTTCGTCCTTAGTACCTCGCTCTTGTCGAGCACGACTTGCACTTCGGGGATCGTGCGGGCGGAAGGGTCGTCGGCGAGCCGGGAGCGGTAGCTGTCCGCACAGACGAGCCCGGGTGCGTCGTCGGGTATATCGAGGTGGCGAAGGAGGGACACCTCACGCTCGATTGTCCGTAGCACCTCACGCTTCTCGATCATTCGCAAGTCTGCGAAGGTCCGGAGGTAATCCGGGTGTACCGGGAAGAGCGCGACGAACTCATCCATGCGCTCCGCCATCCCGTCGTAAAGGGGTGCGAACGACCTAAGGTGTTCGACAATCTTTGCCCGCTGTGTAGCGTCCTTCTTCAGAAGGCGCTGCTCGACGACGAAGGCCACGTCCTCCTTTGCGATGCGAACCTGCTCAAATCGATCCCGGACGCGACGGATCGTGTCGGCTACGCCGGCGAAGCGCGGATTGTCAAAGATAGCTTCCTGTACACCCGAAATGAAGCGAAAGCGCGTGAAGCGGCAAATCTCACCGACCTCGCGTAGAAAGATGAGATCCTGAATAAGCTCGGCATCACGGCGGCCACGCAGATACTCAAGCATCTCATCTAGCACGAACAGCAGGCCGTAGTCGGGGTACACGCCTTCGAACGCCGCCATCATATCAGTGAAGGCGTCCTTAGTGTTCGTAACGGTGTTCCAATCAGGGAAGACAAAGTCAACGCCGATCCGGTTCAGGCCCCGCTGAATCTCACTGCAGACGATGTCGCGCAGCGCGAGCCGGGTTGCGCCAATATCGAAGCGGATCACCTTGAAGCGGCCAGTGATGACCTCCGCCGCCTTCGCTACGTCGGCGTGGGTCAGGCGCGCGGCTAGGTCGGCGTGCTCGGCTACGCCCGCCACAACCGACATCAGATGGGTCTTGCCCGTGCCGTAGGTGGCTACCGTGAGGATGCCCTTCTGGTCGCCCGGCTGGTCGTAACGCAAGTTCGGAAGGATAACGTCGATGAGCTGCCCGGCCATGCGGTTAGAGATGACGAACGTCTCGACGTCACGGCGCGCCGCTTCGAGCGTGTCCGACTCGCGGATCTGCTTAACCGTCTCAAGCGGCTCGGCAGGCTGAATGAGGTCGGCGTACTTCACCGGGCGATCCTCTCGATCTCGTAGGGTATCTCGTCGGGAAACCGTGCGACGACTGGGCGGAGTACCACGACGTCGGTCAGGCGCTCGTTGTGGTGGTCGGGGTGGCCCAGCACTCCATAGCGTGCCCGGTGTTCGGTGATCTCCCCGGGCCAAACAGCAATGATGGGCCGCCGCCGGGCCAGCGCGGCGACGAACGAAAGTACCGGAATTCCTAGCGCCGGCCACAAGAGGACGTCGATGTCGGTGAGGACCGTTGCGCCGTCGCAAATGGTCTCCACATTGGCAACGGTCGGAGGCGTGTTGTACCGCTCGGCCAGCGCGGAACCGAGATACACGAACTTAAGGTGCAGGTCGGTCGACAGACGGTCAACAAGCCTGTCGGCGCTGGCCGGTAGCGCAGCGATGAGCGCATAGCGGCCGCGACTCGCCGCTAGCTCGTCGAGGAGCCGCTGTCCCTCTTGGGGCCATCTACCAACCTCGGCACGGTCCATCGGTTCAGAGTACGAGGCGATCGGGGCGGAGCTCGGGCTAATCAATCTGACCGGCTCCGACGCGTTCGACTTGCCACCGACGACCTACTCCCTCAACTCGGCATCCGCCCCCAGACCCTGCCTGCGCCAACCAACGACACGCTGGACGACGGCGTGAGGGGCGAGCATACGATGCGTACGGTCATCTACGCGCTGGAGGTCACATGATCACTGCCGTATTTTTCGATGTCGGCGAGACGATCGTGGACGAGTCTCGGGAGTACGGCACGTGGGCGGACTGGCTCGGCGTCCCGCGGCACACCTTCTCGGCGGTGTTCGGTGCGGTGATCGCGCGCGCCTTGGATTACCGGGAGACGTTCCAGGTGTTCCGGCCGGGTTTCGACCTGCCGGCCGAGCGGGAGCGGCGGGCCGCCGCCGGTCAGCCGGAGTCCTTCGGGGAGGAGAACCTGTACCCGGATGCCCGCCCGTGTCTGCACGCGTTGCAGGAGCAGGGCCTGCTGGTCGGACTGGCGGGAAACCAGACCGCTCGGGCGGAGACGATCCTGCGGGCGCTGGACCTGCCTGTTGACATGATCGGCACGTCGGACGGCTGGGGTGTGGAGAAGCCGTCGGCGGCGTTCTTCGACCGGGTCGTCGCAGAGGCGGGTGGCGACCCAGCGGCGGTGTTGTACGTCGGAGATCGGCTCGACAACGATGTTCGCCCAGCTCAGGTCGCTGGGGTGCATACGGCTTTGATTCGGCGGGGTCCGTGGGGCTTCATCCTCGACGACCCGGACGTGGCGCAGCGGTGCCTGTTCCGGCTCGACTCGCTGGAGGAGCTTCCGGCGCTGGTGGCGAAGTACAACGCCGCCGGTGACTAGCCGGAGATCGCAGGACGCCCGGCGCTGACGAGGGTGTCGATGCGCTCGTCGAGTTCCGCGCCGTGGCGGCTGTCGGCCAGGACGGTACGGGTAGTGCGGATGCGGTCGAGCCCGGTGCTGTACCAGTTGCGTTCCATCGCGTCGAGCGCCTGGTCGAGGTAGTCGGCGACCTGGTCGGGGTCGGCGCGGTGGGCACCGGCGAGGTCGGCGAGGACGACGCTGCGTTGTTTGGCGTCTCGTTCGCCGAGTGAGTCGAGGCATTGGCGAAGCCGGTCGGCGGCTTCTGCTGTGGCGCCGTCGGCGAGGGCTGCGTAGCCGGCGAACGCGTGTAGCCGCGCCAAGCCGTAGTAGTCCATCCATTCGGGGGCGGCGCTGTCCTGGGCGTAGGCGGCTTCGGCCAGGGTGACCTCGTGGCGGGCGGCGGGGCCGGCACCGGCTCGGGCTTCGACCTCCGAGGCGACACAGTGCAGCCAGGACCGGACTGGGGGTTGGACGCCGTGCCAGGTGTGTTGGCGTGCGGCGGCGAGCAGGTCGCGGGCGGCTTGCGGGTCGTGGCTGAATCCGGGGACGAACGCCATGTGTCCGAGGACGGCGGCCGCTATGGCGTGGTCGCCGGCTTCGCGGGATGCGGCGAGGGCGACGTCGTAGCAGCGGTGGGTGAGGGCGGGTTGGTTGAGGTCGAAGAATGCGAGCCTGCCGGCGAGGAGCGCCGTTTCGGCGAGTGCGGTCGCAATGGTTGTCCGCGATCCACCGGCGGCGCCACGCATCAGAGATACGCCGAGTTGTGCGTGGGTGTAGACGGGCTCGAAGAGCGTCCGGGGCGGGCAGGTCCAGTACAGCGACCGGTGCTGGCGGGTGACCTGGAGGTAGGCGTCGGCACCGGTCGCGGGGCCTTCGCCGGTCGACTCGTCAATGCCGCCGAGAGAAAGCAGGGGCGTGATCCCTGGCAAGGCGGCGAGTCCGAGCAGTCCGCGAAGCACGGCGGCGCGGTCCATGCCGCCATCGGCGGTAGCCACGTCGAGTAACCTCCTGAGCTCGGCCGCGATGTCGCGGTCGGGACGTTGCTGTAGCTCCTCGGACGTCAACAAACCTAGTTCGCTGGCCGGCCGGCCGAATATGCGCACGAGGTGTTTGCGGTAGCGGGGCTCCGGCCAGCGTTCGCCGGTCTCCCATCGGCGGACTGTGTTCGCCGACAGCCCGGTGTCAAGCTCGCCCTCCTGGGCCATGGACTGCCGGATCTGGCCGGTCAACTCCTCGTAGGACCAGCCTCGTTGCAGCCGTTCCCAGGCAAGGAGCCGGTTCGCGGGGTAACGCCTACTGCGGTCCATCCCGCCCCCTCTCGGATCTTGCCCATCCACGATCACCGTAGCCAGGGTCATGACCATTCGTCACCGGGTGGTAACGAGCGGACGTGCCGTGGACGGTACCGCTGGCCGCCGCCACCCGGTTGTCTGATCGACGTCCACAACTGCGCGCGGCGCCCTGCGACCGCGCCGGCCGGCTCCCCGGCGGCGCGCCGAGGCAGCTCCGTGCCGTCGGGTGACGGGGGTGGGCGCGCCGGTCGGGCGATCCGTGCTCCCGATTCGCCAGCGACCGGCGCGCCGACCCACAGAGGGAGGGGAAGCCTATGACGGTGTACCGGTCGGGCAACGTCGACCAGGCCATCGCCGACGCCCAGCAGGCGATCGCCCAGCACCGCGCCGACATGACCACCGCATGCTGCTCCGCCTGCGGGATGACCGCCCCATGCCCCAGGGTCTGCGCGGCAACCGGGCTCCTTACCGCGATGGGTCAGCCCGCTCTCCCAACCCCCGCCAACAGCGGACTGCTAACTTATGGCTGGCGGCTGGTCTTCGGCGCAACGGGCGCCCACGGACTGTTGTCCGCCGCGATGAAGGTCGGCCACCGGTGAACGGCGGACCTGCGAGCAGTCCGGCGGTCGTGGTCACCGGCGCGGCCGGGTTCATCGGCTCGCACCTGGTCGACGGCCTGCTCCAACGCGGCCATCGCGTGATCGGCATCGACCGGCGTAGCCCACGCACGGACCGGCTCGCGCGGCTGAACCTCGAAGGCGCGCTGGCGCATCCGCGGTTCTCGTGGGTCGAGGCCGACCTGCTGCATGCCAACCTCGATGTGCTCCTCGGCGGCGTGGCCTGCGTCTTCCATCTCGCCGCCGTTCCGGGAGTACGGGCGTCCTGGGGATCGGGCTTTCCGGACTATGTGGCTGCGAACATCTCGGCCACCGAGCGGCTTGTCGCCGCGTGCGAGCGGGCTGGTGTGCCGCGGCTGGTCTACGCGTCCTCGTCCAGCGTCTACGGCCCCACACGGGCGGCCAGCCGGGAAGTCGACCCGACAATGCCGATCTCGCCGTACGGGGTGACGAAGCTGGCCGGCGAGCAGCTCTGCCTCGCCCACGCCACGCGGCCGGACAGTGCGTTGAGCGTGGTCGCCTTGCGGTACTTCACGGTGTACGGGCCGAGGCAGCGCCCCGACATGGCGATCGGGCGGATCCTGTCGGCGGCGCTGACCGGCGACCGGTACCCGCTGTTCGGTGACGGCACGCAGCGGCGGGAGTTCACCTACGTCGGCGACGTCGTGGACGCCTCCATTGCGGCGGCGCATCTCAACGCCTCCGCGGTCGTCGTCAACGTGGGCGGCGGTGTCAGCGTCTCGATGCTTGACGTCCTTCGCCTCGCCGAAGAGGTGACCGGCAATCCGGTGCGACTGACAGTCCTTGCTCTGCAGGCCGGCGACGTTCCCGGCACCGCGGCTGACCTGTCGACGGCCCGCATGCTGCTCGGCTACCAGCCGGGAACGGACCTGCGCACCGGGATGACCCGCCACGCCGAATGGCTGCGAAGGCTGCCGCCGGACCTGTTGCGAGCGTTCACCCCGCCACCAGCGCCGGTCGGGAACGGGGTAGCGGCGTGTTCGTCTTGAGCAGCGACAACGCGAACGAGCTCTACGCGGCCGTGTGCCGGACGGTCCGGACCGAAGGCCGGCGGGTCGCGCCGCGCGGCATGGTGACGACCGAGGTGCTCGGGGCGCACCTGTGCCTGACCGACCCGCGTCGCCGGTTCATCGCGGTGCCGCCGGCTCGGGTGTTGAACCCGGCGTTCGCGGTCGCGGAAGCGCTGTGGATCCTGTCCGGCTCGGACGAGCCGTGGATCTTCAACTACAACCGATCCCTTGTACAGTACGCCGACGGCGGCCGGCTACGCGGCGCCTACGGCCCACGGATGCGCCGCTGGCGCGACGAGGTCGACCAGCTCGACCACGTCCGGCGACTGCTCGGGCGGGATCCGGACAGCCGGCAGGCGGTCATCCAGCTCTACGACCCGCACCTCGACACCCGCGGGCACCGCGATGTGCCATGCACGCTGAACTACCGGTTCTTCGTCCGGCAGAGCCGACTCGACATGCACACGTCGATGCGCAGCAACGACGTGTGGCTCGGCCTGCCGTACGACCTGTTCATCGCCACAACGCTGCAGGAGCTGATGGCTGGCTGGCTCGGCGTCGACGTGGGTTCGTACCACCACCACGTCGACTCGTTGCACCTGTACGCCCAGCGCGACCAAGCCGCGGCCGAGGTCGCCTCCGCGCCGGTGGACGCGTCGCCGCGGATGCCGGCGCTGTCCGCGCCCGCGGAGGGCTTCACCGAGTTCGTCAACGCCGTGGTGGCAGGCGAGCCGACCGCGGAGGCGGCGGCGGTCTGGTGGGACTTCGCCGGCGTGCTGACCAGCTACCGGCTGTGGAGCGGCGGCAGTCGGTGGGACGCCCGGGCCGCAGCGCTCGGCATCGGCGACGGGCTGGGCGCCGAACTGCGGCGTTGGTACGACCACCTGGCCGCGCCGGCCGGAGTCGCCGGCACGGCCGCGGGAGGCGCGAAGTGACCCACACCAGCAGCGGAGTGATCCTCGGCTTGTGCTCGTACACGCACGATTCGGCCGCCGCGCTCATCGTCGACGACACGCTGGTCGGCTTCGCCGAGGAGGAACGGCTCACCGGGGTGAAGCACACCGCCGCCGACCCCGACCAGGCCGTGACGTGGCTCCTCGACACGGCTGGCATCGATTCCGGCGCGGTGGACGTGGTCGCGTACAACTTCGACGGCCGCCACTACCTTGACGCGCTGCCGGCGACCGAACTTCTGGCGCAGGTACCAGCCGCTCGGGATCGGGCGCAGCCGAGGGCGGACAGCTTCCGCAAGGTCCACGACCGGTTCACGCAGCGGATGGCCGACCTGCGCGCCCGCTTTCCCCAGGCTCGGATCGCGCCGACGCTGCACCACCGCGCACACGGGCTGTACGCCTTCGCTTCCAGCCACTACGACTCCGCGGCCGTCCTGATCGTGGACAGCCTCGGCGAGGTGCAGACCACCACTATCGGCAGCGCCGCCCGGCACGGCGGCCGATGCCGGTACACGATCGTCGAGGACATCACCGATCCCGCGTCGCTCGGCTACGCCTACGGCGCGGTCACCGAGCACCTCGGCTGGCGCCGCGGCGACGAAGAGGGCACCGTGATGGCCCTCGCCGCACTCGGTGATCCGGCCCGCTTCCGAAGCCTCATGCGCGCGGCGATTCCGCTGACCGATCGCGGCTTCCGCCTTAATCCGCGCTGGTTCCCGCTGCGGGTACTGACTCACGGATATCCCCGGGTCACGTCTGAGTTCACGGCCGCGACCTGCCCGCCCCGGGAGTCGGCCGCTCCAGTGGAGCCGGTGCACGCCGACCTGGCCGCCGCTCTGCAGGAACGCACCGAACAGGTCATGGTCCACCTGGCCCGGCGTGCCCGCGCGGTGACCGGCATACGGATGCTGTGCGTCGGCGGCGGGGTCGCCGCGAACTGCGTCGCGATCGGCAAGATTGTGGAGGCGGGCCTGTTCGACGAGGTCCACGTGCCGCCGGCGCCGGGCGATTCCGGCACCGCGGTCGGCGCGGCGCTTGCGGCCGGCCTCGACACCGGTCGCCCATTCTCGGGCGGGATTTCCGGCCGTTGCTATCTGGGTCCGTCCTACGCCGACCTGCCGCTGCCCGAGCATCCCCGGCCGGGGCTGGTGGCGTACCGGCCCGCCGCGCCGGCCAAGCACCTGGTGCTGAAACTGGCCGAAGGGTGCATCGTCGGCCTGTTCCACGGCGCGTTGGAGGCAGGCCCCCGCGCGTTGGGGAACCGCTCGATCCTCGCCTCACCGCTGCTACCCGACGTGGTTGAGCGGCTCAACGCCACGGTGAAGTTCCGGGAACCGTTCCGGCCGTTCGCCCCCGTCGTACTCGCCTCGGCCGCGGCCGACTACTTCAGCCTTGCGCAGCCGGCGCCGTTCATGTCGATCGCGTCGGGTGTCACTGACCTCACCCGGCGCCGGCTGCCGTCGGTCATGCACGTCAACGGGACCGCCCGCGTGCAGACGCTCACCCCGGAGTTCAACCCGTTCCTCGCCGAGGCGCTGGCCGAGTTCGCGGCGATCACCGGCCACCCGGTCCTGATCAACACCTCGCTGAACGTGAAAGGCAAGCCGATCTGCGGTACGCCCGACAAGGCCCTGGACTGTCTGTGTGACAGCGGCCTGGACGCGCTGATGATGGAAGGCTGGTGGGTCACCAAATGCTGATCGGCTACAGCTTCTGGGGCTTCCTCGGACCCGGCATCCGCGACACCCCGGACGGCGGGCGCAGTCACCGCCGCACCCTCGTTGACGGCCTTCGCGCCCGCGGCCACGACATCGTGTTCCTGCAAGCCAACCGTGACCTGCTCGAAGCCGGCGACGACCTTGCCGGCCGCTACCGATGGGACAGCGGCCTACCGGAATTGGATGCGCTGTTCCTGGAATGGCGCTGGCCCATCCCGGGCCGGAACACCACGGCGTGCGGCTCTGCCGGCCACACCTGCGACCTGCACCGCCAACAGCAACTCCTCGACCACTACGCCGCGCGCGGGACACGCACCCTGTTGTGGGACAAGGACCGCCAACTCCCACCCGAGGACCGGCTGCGGCGCGTCGGCGACGTGGTGGTGTGCGAGCCGGCCCTGCACCCGACGCCGGGAGCGGTTTCGCTCCTGTTCCCCGTCGCCAACGACGCCCTCGACCGCGCCGACCCGCCGGCGCTGACGGCTGGGTCTCGGGACCTGCCGCTGGTCTACGTCGGAAATCAGTACGACCGCAACGACGCCTTCGACCGCTACTTCGCCCCGGCGGCGCGAGCCCACACCCATCTGATCGCCGGGAAGTGGCCACGCACCGGCCGCTGGCCGGACCTCAACTTCCACGGCCGCATCCCGTTCACCGACATCGAGCCGCTGTACCGGCGCTCGCAGACCACCGTCCTGCTGCTGCCCGACCGATACGTCCATGTCGGGCAGATGACGCAGCGTCTGTTCGAGGCGGTGCTAGCCGGTTGCCTTCCGCTGACCCCGACCAGCATTCGCGACGCCGTCAAGTTCACCCCGACGGGACTGCACATCACCGACGGCTACGAGGCAGCTAGCAAGATCGAAAAGCTGCGGACGGCAGACGGCAGTCAGCGGGCCGCGCTGCTCCAGGGGTGCCTGGACCGGTTGGACCTGTTCCGGCTGTCCCGCCAACTCGACGTGATCGACCACGCCTTGGCGGACCTTGCAGCGCAACGGGTCGGCCGATGACCGGCCTGCCTCCACCCACCCGGCCGGCTGCGGCACTAACGTCCGGCCCCATGGACAGGATCGCCATCATCGGCTGCGGCGGCTCCGGCAAGACCATCCTCGCCCGCCGCCTCAATACCTCACTCGACGTGCCGGTCACCAACCTCGACGCCCTCTACTACGACGACGGCTGGAGCCCCACCCCGCCGGAGAAGTTCGCCGCTATGCAGCACGAACTGGTCGCCAAAAACCGGTGGATCATCGAGGGGAACTACGCCTCAACACTGCCGATCCGCCTCGCCCGCGCCGACACGGTGATCTTCCTCGACCTGCCCGCTTGGACCTGCCTGTGGGGCATCGCGCAGCGGCGGTGGCGTTACCGGGGCGGCCAGCACGCCGACGGCGTCTACGACCGGATCACCTGGTCGTTCACCAGGTACATCCTCGGCTACCGGCGCAGCATGCGCCCCCGTGTCAACGCGCTGGTCGCCGAGCACGGCCAGCACGCCCGCTACGTGCACCTGACCAGCCGGCGACAGGCCAACCGGTTCCTACGTCACCTCGACGTCGACGTCGGCACTCCGCCCTGATCCAACCCGGAGGCGATCCTGTCCACCCCAGCCGCTCCGTTCACCGACCCGGGCCTGATCCGAGGCCACCTGTACGCGACCCCGCATCGGCTCACCAGGCGTACCAGCGCTTTGCACCGCGCGAAGATCACCGGTGCGGACGCCACCGCCACGATCATGGCCCTCGCCGCGGCGGCCGCCCCAGCCCCACGCGTGGTGATCGACATCGGCTGCGGCCGAGGCACCACCACACTCTGCCTGGCCCGCCAGTACCCCGCCGCCACGATCGCCGCGGTCGACCTGTCACCGGCCCTCCTGACCGTGGCGCGGAACAGGCTTTGCGCGGAGAACCGCTCCATCCGCATCGTCGTGGCCGACTTCCACCACCTGCCGTTGCCCGCCGATGATGGCGACCTGGCCGTTGCCGCGTTCTGCTTGTACCACTCCCGACGCCCCAACTGGGCGCTGGCAGCCATCGCCCGCTGCGTCCGGCCCGGTGGGCAGCTCGTCGTCACAACGAAGTCGGCCGACAGCTACCGCGCCATCGACGCCGTCATCGCCGCCAGCCGGCTCGACCCTGACGCGGCGCGGCGGCCGAGCCTCTACCGGACCTTCCACACCGGCAACGCCGAGGCGGTGCTACGCGGAGCCGGGCTGTCCGTGGAGCGGCGGCTCGATCAGGAACACACCTTCCGGTTCGACGACCTCGCGCACCTCGCCGAGTACGCCGTTACCTGCCCAAAGTTCCGGCTGCCGGCTGCCATCAGCGGCGACGCCGGGCGCCTGGCAGCCGAGTTGCGGCGACGGCTACCGGACCACGCCGTTACCACCACGTCCACGGTCACCTACCTGGTCGCGCAACGCGCATGAGCCGGGCGGTGTTCGTCAAGCACTACCGGGAACCGGCGCGTTGCGCGGCAGCGCGAGCGCACCTGGAGTGGTTCGGGCACCTCGATAGCGGCGTCCGGTTGCCGCAGCTGCGCGCCGCCACCGCTACCAGCCTCGCTCTGGAACACCTCGACGGCCGGCACGCCAGCACATCCAACCTCGAGGACGTTGCCGCTGTTCTCGGCCGGCTGCACGGCACTGCCTACGTCCGCGAACTGCACGCCGCCGACCTGGACCAACCGTTCCGGACGATGACCAATCTGACCATCGCTGACTTTCCCACCGGCCGGCGGCGCGCCATGGCTGCGGTCGGCGTGGACACCCTCCATCTGCCGGTCGCCCTGTACAAGGACGCCAACGTCCGCAACGTCATCGTCACCGCGACCGGCCCGGCCATGGTGGACTTCGACGACCTCACCCTCGCCCCGTTCGGCTACGACCTGGCCAAGCTTCTCGTCTCCGCCGCCATGACCCATGGCAGCGTGCCTCTCGATCGGATCGAGGCCGCCGCGGCGGCATACAACGGCGCCGTCGAGACGGCCGGCGGCCCGCCCGCTTCCTGCTCTCTGGCGCAACTCGTCGCCTACGCCGAGGGGAACCACCTGCTCACAGCCCGGTACCTGCACCGCAACGGCTACCGGTACGCCTGGCCGACAATCCGCCCCTGGCCCGACCCGACCTACCGCTGAAGGAGCCAGCCGTGGCCATCGCCACCGAAATCGTCCTCGCCCGCCACGGCGAAGCCAACTGCAACGTCAACGGCATCGTCGGCGGCGAACGCGGCTGTACCGGACTCAGCCCCAACGGAGGCGAGCAAGTCCGGCGACTCGCCGCACGCCTGGCCGACGAGCACCGGACCAGGCCGTTCGACGCCTTCTACGGCACGCCACGCCGCCGCGTCCGCGACACCGTCGAGATCATCGGCGCCGCGCTGCACATGGCCGCCACCATCGCCGACGACCTGCGCGGCCCCGACCACGGCGAGGCCGACGGCCGCACCTGGCACGAGGTCAAGTCCGCGTTCGCTGGACCACCGCAGCACGACCCCGACCAGCCCTACGCCACAGGCTCCGACACCTGGAACCAATACCTCAGCCGAGCCACCGCCTGCCTCCGCGGAATCCTGGACCGTCACACCGGGCAGCGGATCCTGATCGCCGCCCACGGCGAAACGATCGAAGCCGCGCACGTGCTGTTCCTCCAACTCCCACCGACCGTCCGCCTCGGGATCGGGTTCGCCACCGACCACGCCTGCATCACCCGGTGGGAGGAGCACGTCAACCGGTTCGACCGGCACGTCTGGACGCTGGCTGCGCACAACGACACCCGCCACCTCGCCGATCCACGGCCGTGAACGACCGTAGTGCGGGACTGCTCGCCATCTGCCGACACGTGTTCGACCCCGACGCACAGTCCGTCGCGCTGCATCCCGGCCACGACGGCACCGCCGTTCTGCGCGCGACGACGACTGTCGGCGAAGTGACCGTCAAGCGCCACCGCGCACCCGAACGTCACCACCAGGAAGTCCACGCCTACCGGCACTGGACACCCGCCCTACGGGACCGTGCGCCGCAGCTCCTCGCCGTCAGCGACGACCCGCCAGCCATTGTGGTGACCGCGTTGCCGGGTCGCCCCTTCGCCGACTGCCGCCTCGACGCCGGTCGCGAAGCCGAAGCCCACCGCCAAGCCGGACAACTCCTGCGCATGCTCCACCACGCGGCTCCGCCACGGTCCGAACCCGACATGACCGCCTGGCTAGCCGACCGCGGCGAGCAGTGGCTGACCCTCGCCAAGACAATTCTGCCCGCCCGACGGCGCGCCGAGATCCGCGAACACCTGCGAGCCCTCGCCACGCTCGGGCCGGTTTCCGCTGTGCCATGCCATCTCGACTACACGCCGAGGAATCTGCTCCTTGGCGGAACCGACCGGCAGGTCGCCGTGATCGACTTCGAGCACGCTCGCTACGACCTGGCCGCCCGCGACCTTGTGCGCCTCGCCACCCGCACCTGGCCGGCCCGGCCTGATCTCGAAGCGGCGTTCCTCGACGGCTACGGCCTACTGACCGCCCTCGACAAGCAGATCATCGAACACTGTGCACACCTCGACGCGCTCACCGCAGCCGCCCGGGCAGCGGGGCTCGGGCCGTTCCTTGGCCGCTGAGCGGCCCTGACTCGACGGATCCCGCCGAACGCCGGCCACCTTCGCCCGGAGCCGGCGTCGTCCCCGGCAAACTGTCCCCGGTGGCGTCCGTCCGTCCCACATGCCGGGCGCTGCATAGCATCCGGCTCAAGTTGGCACGCCTGTGATTCGCCGGATTCCAGGAATCGTTGCGGACAGTTGGGCACCCCTGCGGACTGTTCAGCACCATTCAGCACGATCGTCCGTGGCCTCTCCAGTCGGTGATCGACTTATCCCTTGACACGTCGCACCGGTCGAGAGGTACTGGACGGGTTTCCACCCGGCAGTCGCCCCGGGGCGATACCGCAGCGGCGCTCAACTGGGCCCGGCTTCGGTTAGTGGCCCGGCTCGTAGCCCGCCGAGTGGTAGCACACCGATAGGGGGACGCTGATGAAGGATCTGACACCGGCGAGCTGATCCGCCCAGCGGCGACGCAGCTCGCGCCGGCCATCATCGATTCTCGTCCATGAGCAACGCGGCACCGTCCGGTGCCGCACGCCTGGACTGAGAGTCCTTCCGACTCCACCGCTTGACCATCGCAACCTATCCGCCCGCGACCGCGCAGGTGCCGATCGCGGCGATAAGTCCTGCCCTCGTTCAGACGCCCGGTACGCCGGGCCACCCGTTCGTTGACAACTCCACAGTGGACTTGACGACCGGTCGCCTCCCGTGACCCGCCCTGTCGGGCCTAACCCGGCAGGGGTCGCCTACCCGCCGCACACCGCGGTGTCCGACGGCGGGGCGGCGAACTCCACACCGGTACGCGACTGTCTGCGCCTGGTCCCCCCGATATCCGATCACAGCACCTTGCCAAGGAGTTTCCGTTGCCTACCAACACTCGCCAACCGCGGCCGCCGCTGACGGCCGTGGTGTCAGCGCCGAACGTCGGCGCTGACAGAACACGCCTTGACCCACGGTCCAGGGTCCGGCTTGCCGTCCGGGTTGACGTCGGTCTTCAGCCGGACCCCCGAACGGACCCCCGTTCCGCTCTCACACCGCAGGTCGGCGGCTCTGTCAGCCCCGGCCGATTGTCCTCCGAGAGACCCTCCGTCGTCATGGGTCTCTCCCCGGGAACGCCCGTGCCAACGGAAGAGGAGGTGAATCCCCATGGATGATCCCGTGCTTCGGGTCCAGTCCCAGCTCACCGCGCGGGACCGGATCCTGCTGGACTGGCTGGACGACCACGGCGTGCTGACGTCGTTCCAGATCGCCCATGCCCTGTTCAGCTCGCTGGACTTCTGCCAGCGGCGGCTACGCACGTTGCACCGGCTCGGCCTGGTGGCCCGGTTCCGGCCGCTGCGAGCCGACGGCGGCTCGTATCCATATCACTACGTCCTCGACCAGCTCGGCGCCGAGGTCGTCGCGGCCAGCCGCGACGATCCACCACCGCGCCGGGACCGAGCCCGGTCCCTGCGGCGACGGTGGACCTCCAGCCGCGCGCTGGCCCACCGCCTCGGCGTGAACCAGTTCTTCATCGACCTGGCCGGCTACGCCCGCACCCACCCCGGCGCCGCGTTGGTCGAGTGGTTGCCGGAGTCGGTGTGCGCCGCGCCCGGCACCTTAACCAGGACCGACGACCCGGCCCTGGTCCGCGCCTACACGCCAAGCGTCCGCCCGGACGGCTACGGCCTGTGGGCCGAAAACGGCCGCACGGTTCCGATCTTCGTGGAGTTCGACTCCGGCGGCGAGCCGCTCGGAGACCTGATCGCCAAGCTGATTGGCTACCGCAAGCTGTTCGACACCATCGGGCACGTGTGGCCGGTGCTGTTCTGGCTGCACGCCGCAGCCCGCGAGCGCAACCTGCGACGGTTGCTCGCTTACGACCGGCTCGCGGTGCCGGTCGCGACCGCCGCCCGCGACCACGCCGCAGCGGCGGGGCTATGCCCAGCCGAGGCGGTGTGGGCGACGGTCCACGGTGACGGGCAGCGGCAACGGCTGGCACAGCTGGCGGCCCTGGTCGCCGACAACCGAACCGGTACCGCCGAGGCCGCATGACGCGCCGCGCTGCCGAGCCCGTCGCGGCGCCCACTGGTTGGCCCTGTCCGGGTGGAACGGGTCCCAGCCGCACAACCCCCCGCCGGTGACTGGATTGCGCCGCACACGGTCGCCGACAGCCTAAGACGTGCGGCCGAGCCTCGATGGCACCCGCCGCGGGACGGGCGGCCAGCCACCCCGCCGGGCGCCCATCCAATCGCCGAGGTCTGTCACCCCACTATCCGCCGTTCGCTGTCGGCACTGACAGACCCGTGACAGATCCCGACCCCTTCTCACAACACAAATCCCGAGGTATCGTCCCGCCTCCGCTAGCGAAAGAATCGGAATCAACCGCACCTATCACCTTGTTCGGCACGATCGCGCGAATTCGCGCAAGAAAGGAATCCGTATGAACGCACGCCTCCGACCCCAATGGCGCTTCCTTAAGTTCTGATGGGTTATGATCTTTCCTGTGGCTGGTGTGACTCGTATCGTCAAGGCGGCGCGGGATCGGTTACCGGATCGGGTGGCGATCGGGGTGTTGACCAGGACGTTTCCGCCGGAATTGGTGGACGAGGTGATCGATGAGGCCGGGGCGCGGGAGCAGC